>Ga0265294_10004725_pt1 | contig 16890 bp, 13 predicted proteins | sample MunlanPumphouse3_FD_192504 | JGI IMG/M metagenome (GOLD analysis project Ga0265294, IMG submission 192504) | Groundwater microbial communities from a municipal landfill in Southern Ontario, Canada - Pumphouse #3 | ecosystem: Environmental > Aquatic > Deep subsurface > Groundwater | place...
AATTGCAAGCTCACCACGAAGGTATTTTCCTGTGATACTGTTCAAATTTTGTTGAACCTGTTCAGGAGTTCCCTCAGCCACAATATAACCACCATTAACCCCAGCTGCAGGCCCTAAATCAACAAGGTAATCAGCTTCTCTAATGGTTTGTTCATCATGCTCTACAACTAAGACTGAATTTCCAATATTACGAAGATTTTTCAAAGAATCAATTAAACGTTGATTATCTCTTTGATGAAGACCAATGGAGGGTTCATCTAAAACATAGATAACTCCTGTTAAAGCACTTCCAATCTGAGTTGCCAGCCTAATTCTTTGAGCTTCACCGCCACTTAAGGTGCCGGCAGCTCTGGATAGAGTTAGGTAATTTAGTCCAACATTGGAAAGAAAGTTTAATCGATTATTTATTTCTTTAAGAATTTCTTTAGCAATTTCTTTCTTAGAATCTTCAAGTTTAAGTTCATTGAAAAAATCTATTGAGGCTTTTACCGAAAGATTTGTAGCTTCAATTATATTTAAACCACCAACAGTAACCCCTAATATTTCAGGTTTTAGCTTATCTCCGTGGCAAACGGGGCACAAGTTTTCTGTTTGAAAACCTTGAAGCCAATTTCTAATATATGGAGAATCTGTTGAGACATAACGTCTTTTCAAATCATTAATTATTCCTGGAAATTTTCGATCAGTTGAAAAAAAGTAACTGCTACTTTCCATAGACCCTCGCTCAAGGCGTATTTTATCCTTTGAGCCATAAAGCATAATATCAATAATTTCATCATCCAATTTTTCAAAAGGAGTATCCAATGAAAAATGATATTTTTTTGCAAGAGCTTCAAATGTTGCCCTTCCCCATTTTGCATCAGGGTTTTGACAAGCGATTCCTCCTTGATTAAAGCTAAGACTTTTATCAGGTATGATTTTTGCTGGATCAAATCTAACGGTGATTCCAAGCCCTTTGCAGTTCGGACAAGCTCCAAAAGGGCTGTTAAAACTAAAATTCCTAGGTTGTAATTCTCCAATACTTATTCCACATTTGGGACAACTATTTTTAAGACTAAAAATCTGATATTTTACACTTCCATCTTCTGCAATTTCCCCAATTTCAATTAAACCTTTTGAAAGAGAAACTGAAGTTTCCATGGACTCGGCCAGTCGTTGTCTGTTTTCTTTTTTTAAAATTAGACGGTCGGTAATTATTGAAATTGAGTGCTTCTTATTCTTTTCTAAACTTTCCATATCTACTAGGTTAACAATTTCAGAATCAACCTTAGCCCTTTGAAAGCCGACTTTTCTTGCATCCTCAAAAACTTTTCGATACTCCCCTTTTCTACCAATAACAACAGGAGCAAGGATGTAAAGTTTAGTCCCTTCTTTCTTTTCAAAAACTGCATTTATTACTTGGTCTACAGTTACTTTCGAAATTTCCCCATGACAATTTGGGCAATGAACAATACCCACTCGGGCCCATAGCAATCTATAATAATCATATATTTCTGTTATTGTACCTACTGTGGACCTGGGGTTTCTGTTAGTTGATTTTTGCTGTATTGCTATCGAAGGACTTAAACCTTCAATATAATCAACATCAGGTTTATCAAGTCGACCTAAAAATTGTCGTGCATAGGAAGACAAAGATTCAACATAACGTCTTTGGCCTTCTGCAAATATAGTATCAAAAGCTAGGGAGGATTTACCGCTACCACTAAGCCCACTTATAACTATTAATTTATTTTTTTCTAGTTCAAGATTTATATTCTTAAGGTTATGCTCTCTAGCTCCCCTTATTATTAATTTATCGTGCATTAAAGTTCCTCAAAGGCTTTCCAAAATTCTTGGACCGCATTCTTTTTATCCACTTCTTTATAAAGTTTGCCTTTTCTATAAATAAATGTTTTGTTTCCTATTCCAGTAATAGCAAGATCAGCATTTTTTGCTTCCCCCGGGCCATTCACCTGACACCCCATAAAGGCTATACAAACATTTTTATCTTTTTTAAGTAGTTCATTTTCTACAGATTCTAACATTTTATGACTGTCAAAACTATAACGTCCACATCTTGGACAAGCAATAATTCTAACTCCCTTTTTCCTCAACCCCAAAGTTCTCAAAAGTTCAACTCCAGCAATAACTTCGCTTTCAATCGAACCATTAATGGAAAACCTTATAGTTGAGCCTATATGTTGTTTAAGCAATCTTGAAAGTACCCAAGTACCACGAACAGTACTGCTTATAACTGAACCAGCCTCGGTAACCCCTAGGTGTTGAGGATATTCACTTTGAAGGGCAAATTTCTGAGCTGCATCAAAGGTAATATCACAATCAGTTGATTTCAAAGAAACCACATTATTTGTAAAATTCACCTCTTCAGCCCATTCTAAATACTCTAATGCTGTATTTACCATTAGATTACTTTGACTCTCTTGTTCCATATTTCTTGGAAGGCTACCACTGTTTAATCCTATCCTGATACATTTTCCAAGGTCTCGAGCTTTTTTAAAAACCTCAATTGATTTCCATTTTGCTCCAATGTTACCAGGATTAATTCTTACTTTATCAAAACCAATATCAAAGGCATCCATGGCAAGCTTATAGTCAAAATGAATATCTGCAACCAAGGGCATACAACTTCTTTGGCAAATTTGTTTAAAAGTTTCGCGTTCTCTTTCATTTACATAAGCAAAACGCATAATATCACAACCTAATGCCTTTAAAGAAATAATTTGGTTAATCACATCATCTATATCAGTAACGGGGCGATCATACATTGTCTGTACAGTTACAGGATTGTTCTCCCCTATTTCTATTTTTCCAATCTTAGCTATCATGGCATCATTTTACTATCATTCAACTGATTTTTTCAATAAAGGACTTCAACTTCTAAGGGCTTTTTCTAATAAACACCAAAACCTTTCTTGATTGACTTGATTTGCCCAAAAAATATTACTTGAATTATTTTCAAAACCTACAACAGTCCTTCCGGCACAATACTTACTTTCAGTTTCAATTTTTACATCAACTCTTTTAAAAGAAAAAATATTAGGTTCAATCAAATATGCTACACAACAAGGATCATGCATTGCTGGATAGTCATGAATATACTCTTGACAACTTTGAGTATAAAAATCCATACCAAGACAAAAATTTCTTGCTTTCAAGGTATTTATATTTCTAAAACTATCCAATATTTCAGGCTTTAAAATTAACTTTAAAGTTACATCTAAGCTCATTACAAATATTTTCATACTGCTTGAAAACACTATTGCTGCACTTTCGGGGTCAGCATAAATATTAAATTCGCTGGAGGGGGTAATATTTCCCTGCCCGGAAGAGCCTCCCATTAAGACAACTTTTTTGACATTCTTTTCAAAATTAGGGTCAAGTCGCAAAGCCAAAGCCAAATCAGTTAAAGGTCCGGTAAAAACTAAAGTTATTTCTCCTGGATTCGCATTAACGGTTTCTATTAAAAAGTCGATTCCACGCTTTTTTTCAGAATTTCTTATTAGTTTTTCAAAAATTGGTCCATCCAATCCTGTTTCACCATGGATGGCACCTGCAATTACTTGTTTTCTTAACAATGGCCTAAAAGAACCCTTATAAACAGGAACATCAAGATTCAGAGATTGGCACATATTCAAAGTATTTATAACCACTTTGTTTACCACTTGATTTCCATGTGATGCTATAATACCTAAAATATTTAGTTTTTCCTGATAACCACTAGCCAGAGTCAAAGCCACTGCATCATCTTGACCCGTATCAACATCTAAAATTATTTTTTCCATTTAGCACCTCTATCAATTTAAAAAAAAGCTACTGAAATAGTTCCATTTTGGTACTATCAGTAGCCTCGTAATAAATTGTTTATTAATTAATTTATATTTTAAGCGTTTAAAAGTAACATTGAAAACACTAAAGTAAACAAAGCAACTGTTTCAACAATACCAATTACGATAAAGTAGTTTGCAGTTCCTTTTCCTGTCTCAGCCATAGCGTCACAAGCATTTGCAGCTGTTTTTCCTTGCATAAAAGCAGAAAGACCAATTGCCATACCACCAAAAATACCAACAGACATACCTAGAAGAGGATCAATACCTGCTTTTGCAGCTGTTGCGATAAAATTCATCAACAGAAATCCGTAAATTGTCTGTGTCAAAGGTGCACCAGAAAAAGCTACCATAATAAAAGGAGCAGGTTTTCCGTTAGCATAACATTTCTTCCATCCACCGACAGCGGCTTGAGCTGCAATTCCAGCTCCGAAACCTGAGCCAAGGGCTGATAAACATAAAGCACATGCCATACCAATATAAATAATACTCATTTCTTTCTCCTACGAATCATTTAGATTCTATTGTTTTTTTAAAAGGTTCATATAAGATTCCGGTCCACTCCATACCAAGTTGTCCAGAAAATTCCAATACATTAAGTCGCACACCGTGGACTATTACAGAGAGCATTGCCATTACGATATTAAGCGAATGCCCTAACACTAATACTATTATTCCTGCAGGAAGTGCAAAGCCTGAAAGAAGAGGTTGAGCCATATTGTTAAAGCTCTGTGAAATTGCAAGACTAGCCATCCCAACAGCAAATAAACGTATATAACTCATAATATTACCAAAGCTACTGATGGTATCAAGAAAGGTATTAAAAAATCCTCCAAGCCCTGAAGCCAATCCTTTAGCAAAGGAAACATCTGGTCCCTGAGAACCAAATACTACAACAACCAAAAAACCAACACCTACAATACTAAAAATCGGAGTAGTATTAATTTCTTCACCAATAACCAAGAGCAAAACTACAAAGTAAAGCGCATCAATTATAGCTAGCCAACCAACTTCAGCAAAAGCACTTAAGTCTTTTTTCTTAATCTTGCTAATTACATTCATTATACATGCAAGGCTTAACTGAAGAGTTCCAATCTGAAAACTGAATTTCATAACAGCCTTTTGAGTATCAGCAGCACTTAAACCTGATATTAAGTTAGGAAAATTAGTAAATTGTTTTATTACAAATAATTGAAGAAAACTAAAATTTTCTAATATTGCCTGACTTCCAAACCAAGTTCCTGTCATAGCTCCCCAGATTATCGTACTTCCACTAAGTACATATAAAAGCATAATTAACTCTGTTACTTTCTTAGTTTTCTTTTGAAGCGCCATAGTCATTACTAAAAACAATAATCCATAACCTGCATCTCCAACTATCATTGCAAAAAACAAAGAGAAGAATAAAAGAAAATAAGTTGAAATATCATATTCATAGTAACCAGGCACCGTTCCAAGTAAGGTAAAAATTGGTTTACAAAGCACTGAAAGCTTATTATAAACCACTTTTGTTGGTGGTTCATCCTCAGCCTTTACTTCTTCTAAAAGATAAGCCCAACTGTTTTCTTTAGCCAAAGTCTTAAAACTCTTTACTTGGCTTTCAGGAACAAAGCCCTGAAGATAGCAAAGCTCACCTTCTTCTACAGTGTTATTTAAGACTTTTTCAAAAACAAAAGACTGTTGAGTACTTGCTATTTGGTACTTATAACTGTCTAAAAATTTTTTACTATTTGTAATTTTTAAATCATTTTCAACTTTCTTTTGATTTAAGTCTTCAAGTTTTTTTGAAATTTCTGTTAAACTTAAGTAAGATGGAACGTATTTAACATAGGTGCCCTCTCCAGGAAGCTCTTTATCAAAAACAGCTATAAAAGCCTGCCCAAGAATATCTTTTAATTTTAGGTACCTTATTTCACTAGGTAAAGAAGAAAGTTCCTTTTTACCCAAGGTATAAAAGCAAACAAATATCCCTTCTTTTGCAATCTTTTTTAGATCTTCAGGATTATAATCACCAAAAGGTTTTTGATTTGAATATTCTAAGTTTAAACGTCCAATTTGTTCATCAATCTCTTTCTGTTGATCTAATAATTTCGACAAGTCATAATTAACATTTATAAAATCATTATCTGAAAGTTCCTGTTGATCATCTGATGATGATTTAACTTCCTCAAGAGCAATTTTAATCTTTTCTAAATCTTTTATCTTTTGATTCAAATCATCCATTTTTCGGTTAGACTGCTCACTAGTCATCTTTACATGAACAAGTCCTGCTTCACGAAGGGCTTTGAGCATATTCTTTCTTTCCTGTAGTTTTGTGACTACAAATACTTTTTTCATATTCTCAATCATAATTGTGCCTTCTGAATCAATTTATTTTTTGCTATTTTTCCTCGGACTACAGCAGTTGTCTGCTGATCACCTAGATAAATACCAATTCTTTTAATATTTTCTCTTGCCTCTGGAATTTTGACTTTCTCAAAAAGATTCACTCTTTGACTGGTAGTTCTTAGTTCTCTTGAAAGTAAGTTCACTTGTCTTGTTAAAGTTGATATTATCGCATCAAACCTTGCCAAATCCCTTAAAACTACAACTGCAGCATCTACCCATAATGGATATTTTTCAAGATCGTATTCAATCTTTTTAAATTTTATATCGTCAAAAACCGGAATTGAGACTCCTGCAATATTCCCTATAGACTTCTTAACAAAGTCAACTTGAATTAAATCTTCTAATCTCTTGCCTTTGGGAAAACTTTTATTTTCATTATAAACAGCAATCCAGTTATCTAAAGTTGCGGCTAATTCCTGTTGTTGTTTCTTAATTAGCTCAATTTTAGTTTCTATTTGCCGAATAACAACCTGTAACTGTTGTTTTTTAAGCTGAAGCGTAGGAAGATAGCGCTGAAATTGTTTCAGTTGGTCTTTCTGTTTCTTCTGCTCATTTTTAGTCAGTTTAACCGCCATTATTAAACCTCCAGTTTCTTAGGCCAACGTTTTACAATCAATTCTGTTCTTAATCCAGTTTCATTTGGTTCAAAACACTCTGATAGTATTTTCCAGCCAAGATCAAGGGCCTGTTCAAGTGGAATATTAACTGATAAATCCATCAATTTTTCCTCAAAAAGTTTTCCATAATGAAGAAGTTTTTGATCCCATTCACTCATTAAAAACCCCATAGATTTCTTTTCTAAAGATTCTTTATAGGAACTGTAAAGTTTAATCATTCCATCCATTAAGGCTCTATGGTCATCACGAGTATCTTTATTTACCTGCTGTTTTAAACGGCTTAAGGATCCAAATGGTTCAATTCTTCCATTCTTCAAATAATATTGACCTTCAGTAATATAACCAGTGTTATCAGGAACAGGATGGGTTACATCATCACCAGGCATTGTTGTTACTGCTAAAATTGTAAGAGACCCGGCACCCTCAAAGTCAACTGCTTTCTCATAACGTGAAGCCAATTGGCTGTAAAGGTCTCCAGGATACCCTCTATTGGAAGGAACCTGATCCATTGTAATTGCCATTTCTTTCAAACTATCAGCAAAGTTTGTCATATCAGTAAGTAAAACAAGAACTTTTTTCCCATCTAGAGCAAATTTTTCTGCAACAGCTAAAGCCATATCTGGTACTAGCATACACTCTACTGTAGGGTCACTTGCTGTGTGGACAAACATTATTGTTCTTCCCATTGCTCCACTGGCTTCAAGAGTATCTTTAAAGAAAAGATAATCATCATATTTTAAACCCATTCCACCAAGAACAATTAAATCAACTTCAGCTTGCATTGCTATTCTGGCTAAAAGTTCATTATAAGGTTCTCCACTTACACTAAAAATTGGTAGTTTTTGGGATTCAACCAAGGTGTTAAAAACATCAATCATAGGAATACCTGTTCTAATCATGTTATTTGGAACAATTCTTTTAGCAGGATTTACACTTGGACCACCAATTTCAATCATGTTTTCATCAAGGGCAGGTCCATTATCTCTAGGTACACCACTACCTGTGAAAATACGTCCTAAAAGATTCTCAGAATAGGAAACTCTCATAGGATGGCCAAGAAATTGAACTTTATCATTTGTCGAAATTCCTTGAGCACCAGCATAAACCTGTAAAGAAACCAAATCCTTATCAAGTTTAATAACATTGGCATAACTTTTATTAACTAAGGCTAAATCATTATTTTTTATCCCTTCAGCTCTTACTGTAATAACATTACCTACAATAGATTCTATTTTTGTATATATCTTCTGCATTACTTAGCCTCCACTGTTGCTTTACTACTAAAAAGATCCTTAATAGAATTTTCAAGTTGTTTAAAGCTCCCACTTTCCATTTCAACATTATTCCAGTCAAGAAAATGTTGTCTCATCTGGTTAAAATACTGTCTAACTTCTTTTTTATCTTTCAAATTAAAATCACTTGTAAGAACTTCATATAAAAGATTGAATACTTCTTTTTGCCTTGATGGAAGAACAGCGGAGTCAACGGGGTCAAATGAATTCTGTTGTAAATAAACACTATCAAGCAATTCACCTTTTTGATAAATAATGTAATCATTCACACTTGTGCCTTCTTCTCCGACAACTTTCATCATTTGATTTATTTCATTTCCTCTAAACAAAATTGAACGGGCTTGTTCAACTTTTTTAGCTTCAATTATTCCTGGATATTTACTCCAAGATTCTAATGGGTTAATAGCAGGGTATTTACGAGCATCACTTCTTTCTCTTGAAAGTCCATGAAAAGCACCAACAACTTTAAGTGTAGCTTGAGTAACAGGTTCTTCAAAGTTACCTCCAGCAGGACTAACGGTTCCTCCAATTGTAACTGAGGCTATATCTCCGTTTTTAAGTCTTACCTTTCCAGCTCTTTCATAAAAAGAAGCAATTACAGATTCAAGATAAGCAGGGAAAGCTTCTTCTCCTGGAATTTCCTCCAGTCTTCCACTCATTTCTCTCATTGCCTGTGCCCAACGTGAAGTTGAATCAGCCAACAAAAGAACATCAAGTCCCATCTGTCTGTAATATTCGGCCATAGTAACAGCTGTGTAAACACTAGCTTCACGTGCTGCTACTGGCATGCTCGAAGTATTACAAATAATAATTGTTCTTTCCATAAGACTCTTCCCAGTTTTTGGATCAATTAATTCTGGAAACTCTTTAAGAACTTCAACTACTTCTCCAGCTCTTTCACCACAGGCTGCAATTATTACTATATCAACATCAGCATTTCTACTTGTCATATGCTGCATTACTGTTTTTCCAGCTCCAAAAGGTCCAGGAACACAATAAGTTCCTCCTTTGGCTATTGGAAGGAAAGTATCAATTATTCTAACCTTTGTTACTAGAGTTTCATCTGGACGTAATCGTTCTTCATAGCATTTAATAGCTTTTTTAACAGGCCAGCTAAAGACCATTGAAAGACTTTTATCTTGCCCTTTTTCATCAGTAATGACAGCCACTTCAGCTCTAACATTATAAATACCTTTTTTGACAATACTTTTTACAGTCCAAGTTCCTTCAAAATTAAAAGGTACCATAATTTTATGAGTAAATTGTCCCTCAGGGACTGTACCAATACAACTTCCAGCTTCAATTTTATCATTAGCCTTTGCAATTGGAGTAAAATCCCAATCTTTATCTGGAATTGGATCAAGGTAAACACCCCTTTGAAGGAAAAATCCACATTTTTCAGCCAATTTTGGCAATGGGTTTTGTAATCCATCATAAATTTGTGTCAACAATCCAGGACCAAGTTCAACACTTAATAATTCTCTGGAGAATTCGACTTCATCCCCTACTGCAATTCCGTTGGTCATCTCAAAGATTTGCATACTTGCAATATTTGAGTTAATTCTTATTACCTCACCCTTAAGACGGATTGAACCCAATGAAATATAACCAACCTCATTTTTAGCAATTGAACCATCAAATTCAACTGTAACCATGTTCCCATTAACACCGGTTACACGCCCTTTGTTTTTTTCCATAATCCTACTCCAATCAATTATTGTAAATCACGCTCTGCATATTTGAAAAAAGCCTTTTGTATTCGGCAGATCCATCCATTGCAGAAAATTGTATTTTCCTATTTAACAGCTGTAACTTTATAACATAACCTGCTAAGGCCATTTTATCAAAAGTATGCAATCCTATCATTTGATCAATTTCTTTATACATAAATTCTAAAAGATTTAATTCAGCTTCAAGAGGATTATTAACCTCGAGTTCTGTACCTTCACCTAAAGCCTTAGTTACTGCTTGGTTAACTACATTTACTATACGGTTTTCTCTAGAACTTTCAAAATCATCTTTAGGTTTTTCTTTACCCAGTTTTTTTGATCTTTGAAGTGTAAGTTCCTCAGAAAGTTGATTATAAAAGAAAGCCCATTGTTTTAAAAACTTAGTCCCAGAAGCTTCATCTAATTTTATTTTTTTTAACCACTCAAAATCTTTTTCAGAAACATTTGATTGGCATAAAGACAAAAATTTGTCATACGACATAACATCAGAGTCACTAAATTGAAGCATTGGGAGACTTGTCATTAGATAATAATAATTTGACATCTTTCCTCCACTTTTCTTAAAGAACTAATTTCCCGAGATAAGGTTTGAGCATTTTGGCTACTTGCTCTTCCGTAAAATCAAAATAACCAGAACCATCTTTCTCTAAAAGCTTAAAACCATCACCACTACCAAGTGTTTTTAGTACTAACCCTTTGCTAATTTCTTTTGAAAGACTGTTTTTTAGGCCCTGAGTTACCTTTTTAACTTCAATTTCATATTTTGCAGGTTCTTCTTCTTTTATTGCAGCTAAAATTAGTTTTGCCAAGGCCTCAGAATCAAAAACCTCTTCACATTCTTTTGATAGAAGATTTTCAAATATTTTATTAAGTTCAATTTTCAAGGAAAGAACAAAGTCCCTAGAAGCCTGTTTAACTGAAGCTAAAGAGCCTTCTTTTTCAATAGCAGCTTCCTTTTGGGCATCATCAATTATTTTTTTACTTTGAGCTTTTGCTTCATCAACGAGCCTTTTAGCTTCTTGTTTTCCCTGATTAATAATTATTTCTTTTTGCTTATTTGCTTCCTCTATTCCATCATGTTTAATAGAAGCGACTAAATCTTGAATTTGTAATTCCATTGCTTACCTACCTACCTTAAAACACTCATTATAATATATACTAAAAAGTTTATCCATTGCAACACTAATAATGCATTGTTGAACAGTAGGTAATTTATTTAATTGATATAAACAATATATAGCAGAAATCTTTTTGAAATTTTTTTTTCTATTAAATGAAAAAATTTATTTTTGTTTATGAATATTTTCATAATTGGAAATTTTATGTAGATTTATTTTCTTTTATTAATAAATTTTATTTTATGAAAACGTTTTCTTTAATTTTGATTGACATAAGAATTCTTCCATTTTAACATAAAGTTAAATCAAAAAAGGAGAAATGAATGAAAAAAATACTAACTTTGGTTTTGATAGCATTACTATCTTTGAGTTTTATTTTTGCTGAAGCACAAGAAGAAAAACCTTCTGTGGTAGAAAAATCCGAAGAAACAAGTCTTTCTGAGATACAGGTTCAAAGACCTGAAAAGATCGTTGTTTATGCTCAAGTTCCAGAGGACTGGACCTTTCCTTGTCTATGGGCTTGGAGTAAAGACGGACAAAATGCATTTGAAAATTGGCCAGGAAATCAAATGATTAAAGATGACAATAATCCTGGATGGTATTATACATATGTTCCAGGTTTTGTGGATAGTGTTATTGTAAATGCAAATGATGGATCAATTCAAACTTCTGATTATGCTATTGAAGGCAAAAACGCTTGGATTACAATTTCAAATCCTGAAACAGTATCAGTATCATTTGATTCTTTAACCGGCTCGACACTTCCTGAGTATTCTGAAATGTATTCTGTATTTGCCCAATTAGACCCAACTTGGGAAAATCCAAGCATCTGGGCTTGGGAAAATGAAACAGGAAAAAATGCCTTTAAAACCCGACCAGGAAGAGAAATGAAGCAAAATGCAGATGGCTTTTATAGTATGGATATACCTGTTTGGTGCGATAGTATAATAATTAATGCTAATGAAGGCCTTGTTCAAACCTCCGACATTAAAGATATTGATCCTTCTTCTGTTTGGCTAATAGTTGCACAAGATGCTACCTTTGAAGTTTCTTATGTCGATCCAAATGCTGTGATTGTTCCTGATATTAAGGTTTATGCTAAAGTCCCTTCTACTTGGGATTCCCCTTGCATTTGGGCTTGGTCTCATCCAGATGGTACAAATGCCTTTGTAAATTGGCCTGGACAAGCTTTAGAAAAAACTGAAGACAATTGGTATGTAAGTGATGCACCTGGTTGGATAAATAGTGTTATAATCAATGGAAATGAAGGTTCCGTACAAACTTCTGATATAAGAATTGATAGTGGAAAAGACATATATATCACTGTTAATGGACCTGATTCTTTTGAATTAAGCTATAAATAATTAAAATTCGGGCAGTCTTATTACAGGCTGCCTATTACTAGTAAGGAAAAATGGTTATGAAACGAAAACATTTAACAATTGTACTATTCTTAGTTCTTGCAACTATATTATCTCTATCTTGTTCAAAACAAAAAGATGAGAATAGCCCTATAACAATCACGATCTGGCATGATAAAGAAGATGTAGTTGTTGATGTAATCAAACAAGCACTAGAACCACTTTCTCCAGATATTGTTGTAAATTTTGAAAGAAAAGCTAGTCTTGCTGAAACTTTAAAATTAGTTGGTAACAATCCTCAAACAGCTCCTGATATGTATCTTTATGCTCATGATAAAATTGGAGTATATGTAGAAATGGGAATTTTGGAACCCATTACCAACCTAGTTAATTCTGAAAGTATTGAAACCTTAGTTCCTATGACAAAAACAGCAGCTACCTATAAAGGAAAGATTTATCAACTTCCCATATATTTTGAGACCCTTCTATTTTTGTACAATAAGAAATATATGAAACCTGAAGAGGTCCCTTCTACTACCGATGAACTACTTACTTATGTTCAAAATAAAACAAAATATGGTCATTTTGGTTATATTGAACAACACTCCACTCCATATTATTTTGGCCCTTGGATAAATGGATTTGGAGGAAAAGTAATTGATGAAGAGGGAAATCCCTGTCTTGATAGCAAAGAAACGCTTCAGGCTCTTGCCTATCATCTAAAATTTGTGAAGTACATGCCAGATGAAACTGAGTATGCCACTGTCAATACACTTTTCTCTGAAGGAAAAGCACATACAACAATTGGAGGACCATGGTTAATACCAACTATAAAAAAAGCTGGTATTGATGTAGGAATTGCGAATATGCCAATTATTAATCAAACCGGAAAACCTCTCACACCATATTTGGGAGTTCAAGGGTTTCAAGTATTAAAAACTGGAGTTCAAAATCCTGAAAAAAAAGAAGCTATTATCAAAATTCTCCAAATACTTTCAAGTGAAGAGGTGGAAATAAAATTAGCTTTAGCTAGTGGTTGTGCACCTGCTCGCGAAGGTTGTTATTCATATGACAGCATTAAAAATGATGAAATCGTAATGGCAATGAGAAACACTGCTGAAAATGCAGTTCCAATGCCAAACATACCTGAGATGGACGTAATGTGGACAGTAACAGGAAATCTTCTTACAGCTGTCAATATGTCAGGAAAAGACATTGAAACTTCGGCAAAACAAGCTCAAGAAAAAGCTCTTAGTCTTATTGAGAATATGAAATAATGAAACTTAAAAAAAATGACTCATTTAAATGTTATTTAATTTCTTCCCCATCTTTGGCCTTAATTGCTCTTATAGTGGTGTTCCCAATAATTTATACCTTTTATATATCTTTAACCAATATGAATACCTATCATTGGTTTAATCCTGAAATTATTGGGTTTAAGAATTATAAGCAGGCACTTTTTGTAATGGATTCTGGATTTTTAAAAGCAATTTTTATTACAATTGTTTGGACTGCAGTAAATATGGTTTTTCAGATGGTAATTGCTTTTAGTATTGCCAGTTTACTGAATTCTCCTTTACTTAAATATAGAAGACTTTATAAAACAATTTTGATGTTTCCTTGGGCTATGCCAGGATATGTTTCAATTCTTTTATGGAAAACGGGAATGTTTAATTCTCAATTTGGACTTCTTAATCAATGGTTAACCAAATTAGGATTTTCTTCTATTAGGTGGTTAGCAAGTGATCTTTCTGCCTTTATTTGTTGTACTGTTGTAAACTTATGGTTAGCTTTACCATTTATGATAATGATTATCGATGGTGGTTTACAAAGTATAGATCGTTCTTTTTATGAAAGTGCAACCATGGATGGTGCTTCTACTTTTTGCAAAGCTGTAAAAATTACAATACCTTGCCTTAAACCTATTATTGGACCAGCGGTGATTATTACTTTATTTACAACCTTTAAACAGTTTGACATTATTTATCTTATGACTCGTCAACCTGGTTCACAAACAGGTTCAACGATACAAACTATTATAACTTATGCTTATGAAAATGCTTTTATTTCCAATAATTATGGCTATTCATCTTCTATTTCAATTATAATTTTTATAATGTTAATGGTTTTCGCTCGTTTTTCATTGTTTACCAATAAAAAGGAGGAAGCACTTTGAAGAAAAAAAATCCCCTTAAAATTTTCACAATCAATATATTTTTCATCATAGCTTGTTTTTTTGCTTTGTTACCCATTCTTTATGCTTTTTCTCTTTCTTTAAATGCAAATAGCAGTATATTATCCTCTGATTTTTCTTTTATACCAAAAGTTCTTTCTTTGAAAAATTACAAAGCTGTATTTGTGGAAAAGCCAGTAATTATGTGGTTTTTAAACACTTTTAGCTTAGCTTTCTTTACTGTGATTTTATCCCTTTCGGTTTCTATACCTGCAGCTTATATGTTTTCAGAATTTTCTTTCAAAGGCAAAAAACCAATAATAAGAATTTTAATTTTATTATATTCTTTCCCTTCAATTCTTTCCATGTTTGCAATTTATAAACTTCTTTCAAATTTGAATCTTATTAATACCCGAATTGGACTTGTTATTGTGTACACGGGGACAATGGCTATCTTTGGTTTAATAAATATGAAAGGTTATTTTGATACAATTCCTAATGAAATTGAAGATGCGGCTAGATTAGATGGGGCATCAGATTTTATGGTGGTAAGAAAGATTATAATTCCCCTTGCAAGACCTTCAATCATCGTAACTGGGATACAAGTTTTAATATACGTGTGGAATGAATATATTTTTGCTATTAATTTTATGACAGGTTCTGATAAGTTTACTCTTGCCAGTGGATTATATACTATGCAGGCTACTGAGAAGAGTGGTTCTTGGGCTGTGTTTTCTGCAGCCTCAATTGTAATTTCAATTCCAATTCTTACTATATTTTTCCTTTCTCAAAAATATATGATAAGTGGACTTACCTCCGGAGGAGTAAAAGGATAGTTTATGAACAAAGAAGCAATATTGCATATTCCAATGAGTCAGTTTGCCTTTCCCCTATCTGAAAATAGGGTTGTTTTTCGCTTACGGACAAAAAAAAATGATATAGCTGAGTGTTTTATATTTTACGGGGACAGATCCTGCCAAAAAACTCCTGTTGATTTTTTCTCGCTTCAAATGGAAAAAATTGCCTATGATGAAATATTTGATTGGTATGAAATCGAATTTGAATCCCCTTTTAAAAGAATATGTTATTATTTTTACCTTAAAGACTTAAATGATTCAGTTATTTTTTATTACGGAGATCAATTTTCAAATCATTTAGAGAATGAACGTTCATATTATTTTCAACTCCCTTATCTTCATAGGTCAGATTTGATTACTAACCCTGACTGGATTTCAAATTTAAAAGTTTACAACATTTTTCCTGACAGTTTTGCTACTGGAAAAAGACATATTTCAGGTAACCCTATTATAAAAGCTTACCATGATAAAATAACTAGGGGAAAACAAGGGGGAACAATTAAAGGAATAATTGAAAACCTTGATTATATTAAAGATCTTGGGTTCAACTGTATTTATCTAAATCCGATCTTTGTAGCTGGGGAATATCATAAATATGATTTAATTGATTATTATGATATAGATCCTTGTTTTGGCAGTAAGGATGATTTTAAAACGCTTGTAAATAAAATTCATGAACAAGGAATGAAAATTATTATAGATGGAGTTTTTAATCATTGTGGATGGCATTTTTTTGCTTTTGAAGATGTAGTGAAAAATGGCAAAAAATCAAAATATTGGTCTTGGTTCTACCGCTTAGAAGAACCTATAAAAATCCCTGATAATTATGAAACCATTCCTTCCTATGAATGTTTTGGTTATGAAAGAAAAATGCCAAAACTTGCTACAGACAAAATAGAAGTTCAAAATTACTTTTGTGAAGTGGGTAAATATTGGGTTAAGGAAATGAATATTGATGGTTGGCGACTTGATGTAGCCAGTGAAGTTAATGACTTTTTTTGGAGAGAATTTAGAAAAACAGTAAAAGACGAAAAAAAGGATTGTATTCTAATTGGAGAGGTTTGGGAAACTGCTAACCATTGGTTAGACGGATCCATATTTGATAGTACAATGAATTATGATTTTCGCCGTTATTGTAAAGAATTTTTTGCTGATTCTTGTAGTGCTTCAACTTTCAATGGTTATATTACTTCAATGCTAATGCGTTATAGATGGCCTACATTGCTATCTCAGTTAAACCTCCTTGATAGTCATGATGTAAGCAGGTTTTATTCCGTATGTAAAGAAAATAAAAAAGCTTATCATCTAGCTTTGGTTTTTTTAATGACTTTCTGTGGAATACCCTGCCTCTTTTATGGAGATGAGCTTTGTCTTTCGGGAATACAAGAAGATGATTACCGTCAAAGTATGCCCTGGGAAAAATTAAAAGACCAAAAAAATACTAAAACCATTGAATTCTTGCGTTTATTAACAAATTTACGAAGTAAAGAAGAAGCTCTTCAAAAAGGAGTTTTTAAAACTGTGAAGGCA
>Ga0265294_10004726_pt1 | contig 16890 bp, 9 predicted proteins | sample MunlanPumphouse3_FD_192504 | JGI IMG/M metagenome (GOLD analysis project Ga0265294, IMG submission 192504) | Groundwater microbial communities from a municipal landfill in Southern Ontario, Canada - Pumphouse #3 | ecosystem: Environmental > Aquatic > Deep subsurface > Groundwater | place...
CGTTATTGGCTGGACTCTGGCCTTTTTTTTGCCTGTTATTTAAATCTAGTTGGGGAGGTGTTGGAACTGGCTCCATTGATTAGTTTTATAGGACGACATAATTCGGGCAAGACCACCGTTTTGACCGGGGTGATCAGCAACTTATCGTCGGCTGGATATAAGATCGCGCTCATCAAGCATGCTCATCACGGATTAGAAATTGAAGCTAGCCAGGATTCGGAAATCCTCCTTGAGGCTGGGGCTGATTTTGTCATGGCCAGCTCACCCCAACTGAGCATACAGTACCAAAGATATAAAGAGGAACCGGATTTCGCTCATATTATAAAAAACATACCTGAAGATATGGACTTAATAATAGTGGAGGGCTTTAAAAAAGAAGTGCTGCCTAAAATTGAAGTGCTACGCCACGACATCGATACTACACCCATGCTTTTGCCCCAAACCCTGGCCCTGATAAGTGATTTCCCGATCCAGACAGGCCTGCCGGTTTTTGATAACCACGATATTGAGGCCATTACTCGCTTTATTCTGGAGCAACTTGGGGGATCAAACAGTTTCCTAACCGACAAAAGCGACTAAATTTCTAGCGTTGCTGAACACATCGAATACGTTCTTGGTCATACCTGTCTTGGTTTTGATTATCACCTTAAAATGAGCGTCTTTAACTGGGAAAAATCTATTGAACGCTTAAATACATCAAATTTCGTCAACAAGGTGACTATCACAAAGTAGTATCTGGGATAAAAAGTCTGCTTATTGCTCGTTTGCTCATCTCATACCAGCTGATTGCGCATATAACATGCTCAGCCCCGCTGGTGTGTTTTGCGTCCAGACAGAATAAGCTTTATACTGATAAGTAGGATAATTTAGGCACTTTTGCGTCATTTTCTTATGCTGAATCCTGTTTATACCCAGGAACGGGGGACCCATTTTTGGGGGTGAATCCATTATTGGTAGGGCTGCCCGTAGGCCCGAATCCGACAGCTAACCCCGTAAGCTCGCAAGTACTGGAGAGAATGAATGGCATGTAAAGCAGGTACCGTTCGTTTGTTTTTAGCTTTTGCAACTCATCAATTTAAACCATTCACAACTCTTTTCTTTTTCCCCTGCGCATAGTGTATTATCTTGATTTTTGGCATGCTTGAAACGTGTTTTCTTCATGTCCTCATTTTCATTGTCTTTTCCCTGATAATATTTTTCCCCGGGTTCATTCTTTTGTTGAGGAGGTAGTATGTGGCAGTTATTGAAATTAAAAATTTAACCAAAATTTACGGCAATAACCCCGAACGAGCTATGGAATTAATTAGTCAGGGGTTTGACAACGAAGCAATACGCAAACAAACCAAACAGGTTGTAGGAATTAAGAATGTTAGTTTTTCTGTCGAGCATGGAGAAAGTTTTGTCATTATGGGACTGTCGGGAAGTGGCAAGTCCACCTTGCTCCGCTGTTTAAACGCTCTGAATCGACCTAACAGCGGAGAAATATGGATTGATGGTCAGAACTTGATGGGATTGAATAAAAAGGGAATCATGGAGATTCGCCGCACCAAGATGGCGATGATCTTTCAAAGCTTTGCTTTACTGCCGCACCGAACGGTCGGTGCGAATGTCGCCTACGGTTTAGAGATCCAAGGCCTACCTGCTCATAAACGCACCGAAATGGTGCAAAACGCGCTTGAAATGGTGGGCCTGGGGCAATGGATGGATGTGTATCCGCATCAACTGAGTGGGGGCATGCAGCAAAGGGTTGGTATTGCCCGGGCACTGGCCACTAATCCCGATATCTTATTAATGGATGAACCCTTTAGCGCTCTTGATCCCTTAATTCGCCAGGATATGCAGGATGAGCTTATCGCGCTGCAACAAAAATTACAGAAAACCATAGTTTTTATTACCCATGATCTAGATGAAGCTTTGAAGATTGGAGATCACATCGCCCTTATGAAGGACGGCGAAATCGTCCAGATAGGTGATCCCGAAGAAATACTTTTAAGTCCCGCCACTGACTATGTGGCACGTTTTGTTGAGAATGTGGACCGCAGTAAAGCGCTTTCGGCTTCAGCGGTTATGGTTCGCGCCCATTCGATCACTTATCCTAAGGAGGGACCAATGGCCGCATTGCATAGTATGGAACGCTTTGGAATCTCGGGTATCTTTGTTGTAGACCGCAATCAACATCTGTTAGGATATCTCAGCGCAGAGGATGCTGATCAGCTCGTTAGCCGCCGAGAGCGTAATCTAGATGAGATTATGCAGAAGAAGGTTCCGGTAGTATCGCCTGACACATCTTTGTATGATTTACTCGATACTATGGCTCATACCCCCATACCCATAGCGGTTGTCGATGAAAACGGGCAGCTGCGGGGAACTTTAGTTCGTGGTTCCGTCATAGCTGGACTAGCAGGTGAAAGGAGGAAATCTTGATGGATTTTATTCCTCGCATACCCATTTATAAGTGGACAGACAGTGCCATCGAGTTTACACAGATACGGTGGGGTTCTTCATTCGATGCGTTCAGTGGGTTTATGAAAGATATGATAGAAGGTTTGCAAAATGGACTTATCGCGATTCCTCCTTCCTTATTTATCCTCATTGTAGCCTTGATTGCCTGGCGGTTAGTTAATAAGAAAATAGCTATTTTTGCTATTGTTGGTTTACTGCTCATTGAAAATATGAACTTATGGGTACCAACCATGGAAACTCTAGCCATGGTGATTGGTGCGGTTTTTTGGTGCATCGTGTTGGGCGTACCCCTGGGAATTTTAGCCGCCAAAAGTACTGCCGCACATCGAATTATCACCCCGATTCTTGATTTCATGCAAACCCTGCCTGCTTTTGTTTATCTCCTGCCAGCAGTCACGTTCTTCCATCTAGGAGTGGTACCAGCTATTATAGCAACCCTAATTTTTGCCATGCCACCGGTTATTCGTCTCACTGACCTGGGTATAAAAAGTGTACCGTTGGAATTGGTGGAATTGGGCAAGTCTTTCGGGTCTACCTTCTGGCAGATGATGATAAAAATTGAGCTTCCCGTGGCACGTCCGACCATAATGGCAGGCATTAACCAATGTATAATGCTTTCTTTATCAATGGTCGTCGTGGCAGCCATGATTGGAGCAAAAGGGCTGGGAGGTGAGGTATGGCGAGCGATTCAACGTTTGGATAGTGGCAATGGCTTTGAAGCTGGTTTAGCTCTTGTCATTATTGCGATTGTTTTGGACCGTATTACGCAAAGTTTTGGAAGTAAAAAGTATGAATAAGGAAGGAGTCATTCTATGTGGTTAAAAAAACACACTAAACAAATTACATTGATTTTAATTGCTATGTTTATGAGCGTCATTCTTCTGGGCTGTGGGGGTCAGGAGGGTACAGGAACCAACACCAATGCAGGATCTGAAAAACAACCGGTTAAGCTCCTTTATGTTGAATGGGCTTGTGCCACAGCCACAACACATGTTTTAGCAGATGTTGTTGAAAATGAGCTCGGACATCCGGTGGAGCTGATTCCGGTGTCGGCCGCCTTGATGTATGAGGGCCTGGCTAATGGCGACGGCGATGCTATGTTTTGCTCCTGGTTGCCCATCACCCATAAAGATTATATGGATAAGTTAGGCAGCAAACTGGTAAACCTGGGACCCAATTTGAACGGTGCTAAACTCGCGTTAGTAGTACCCGATTATGTAGATATTAATTCAATTGAAGAAATGAACGGAGTAAAAGATAAATTTAAAGGCGAAATCATTGGTATTGATCCTGGTGCAGGTATTATGCGCTGTGCTGATCAAGCCATTAAAGACTATAATCTCGACTACAAACTTATGGAGGGCAGTGACGCCACCATGGTCGCAGCCCTTAAAACAGCTATCGACAAGAAGGAATGGGTAGTTGTAACCGGTTGGATTCCCCACTGGAAATTTGCCCGTTGGGATCTTAAAACCCTGGACGATTCCAAAAAATCCTTTGGGGAGGAAGAAACTATTAATACCGTGGTTCGCCCCGGACTTCAGGAGGATATGCCCGATGTATACGAATTCTTCGATAAATTCGCCTGGACTTCCGATGATTTGAGCCGCGCCATGATTCTGGCCGAGGAAAACGAAGGCGACAGCAAAAAAGCAGCTCATCAGTGGGTAGCGGAAAATCAGGAACTGGTAAAAAGCTGGCTGCCCGCCACCAAATAATCTGCTTTTTGAGTAGCACAGTAAATAAGTCCGGGGACAGTCCCCGGACTTATTTTTATATTACCACAAGATTATAATATAAACTTAATAATTATAGGCACCGTTGGGATCTGGGTTCACTTTTGGTCTAACATCCCGACAACCAGCTGGATCTTGTCAAAATGGTGGGGTATAGCTGTAGCCCACATGGTGCAGAGGCAGGATCTCCGGTTCATTGTCCGGAAATCCTGTCCAACTGCTCCCTAACTACCAACACTTCATGGGTATATATACTACTGTAAAATAATCGGATTAACAGTGTTTGAATTGGTCAAATCATCCACAACGTAAGTTCTAACAATATCACCAGCCAGTACATTAAATCCAGCTTGAGCCATCGATACTGAATCAAAATCAGCTTTGGTTACATTAATGGTCATCTGGGTATTGTTCCTGGTATGGGTAAAGACTACTGCTTCGATACCCTCATGAGGTGTTACCGGCACAACATTTACCCCGAAGTATTTTAATCCTGTAACTCCGGCATTGACCGTCAAAGTGGTAAAGCCGTCCTGGTTTGTTCCTGAAGTATAAGAAGTTTCTTCCACGGGAACCACAGTGTAAACTGGATTGACCGGGCCCGCAACCATAGTCTGGGTTACGGCAGCATTTAAATAACCGGTGGCTTTTACTACTATTGCGTAATCCTTGACTTCAGTAAATGCTTCGGCATTAATAGCAATCGTACCTTCACTTATCTGGTATTGGCCATTTTCAAGAATTACCCCGTCAATAGTAATCTCGGTAATAGCTGTTCTCCAGGCTGCATTATCAGTGAAAGTAACACTAACCGGCTGACCCAGAGTATTGTTTGTAGTATCCGCCACTAACAGGGGAACTGTGGTTACTTCCAGCATCGGTCCATCACTGCTCCAGTTTTTCGCTCCATCACCGGCTTCGACTTTGAAACTATAAGTGGTACCTGCTTCCAATCCGGTTACATTGAAGGTCGTGGTATATCCCGCTGCCTCCCCTATAATTTGGCCGTTCTGGTACACCCGGTAAGCAGCTGCACAAACATCATCTGTAGCCGGAGCCCAGGTAAGCGTTAAGCTGTTTTGCCCCAGGTTGGAACTGGTTAAAGTCTTATCCGACCATTGCGGAGCAATGGTGCCTTTATCGAATAAGACCTGTACCGGAGCTAAACTGGTAATATTTGTTCCATCACCTAATTGCCCACTCCCATTTAGACCCCAGGCGGCAATTTCTCCATCCCCCCGTAAAGCCAGAGCATGAGTATTTTTCCCATTCGAGACATAATATTCGCCTGGCTCAACCGCAATAATCCCATATAGACCTTCTATCTGGGTGGGAGGAGATGCATAGTCTTCGTTACCTTTCGCGTTCCTCCAGGTCCAAACGGTGCCATCGTTTTTAATAGCTAATGGGGTTCCTCGCTTGATACTTATTGTTTTTACATCGGTAATAGTATCAAGTTGCTGAGGCACCAGTACTTTATCGGCATTACGAACCCAGCTCCATACGGTACCGTCATCCTTAACCGCTAGTTGACCACCCCATCCAGCATCTACTGCGATAACTCCGGTAAGCCCTTCCAGTTGTATGGGAGTAGTAGCAGGACTATAGGCCGTAGTGTTAGGGATTAAATCCCCAAGTGTTCGGCCCCAGCCCCATACAGTTCCATCTTTCTTTATGGCTATATTTCTTTCTCCACCGGTTGCTACAGAAACGATATCAGTAAGTCCTTCAACATGTACCGGCGTAAAACTATTGGTTAACTCACCGTTGCCCAGTCGACCCTGAGCACCGGCACCCCAGGTCCACACCGTACCGTCTTTTTTGACCGCCACACTCCATTGGTCTCCACACATTATGGAAGCAACATCGCTCAATCCAGGCACCTGTAAGGGAATATCTGTACTGGCCGGTTCTGTATAACCGAGTTGTCCGCTGACATTACTCCCCCAGGTCCACACAGTTCCGTCTGCTTTCAGGCCCATATTATGGTAGGTTCCGGAACTGATAGAGATAAAGCCATTCAGTCCTTCAGCTTTCATGGGCACCACCCGATCAGTCGTTGCTCCGGGTCCCAGCACTCCATTATGATTCTTGCCCCAGGTCCAGAGGTTTCCGTTACTGTCTAAATACATGCTGTGACTTCCCCCGGCACTTAAATTGTTCACAATCACCGGTACACTGTCGGCCGCCCTATAATAGGTAACAAAAGTCGTGAAATGCTTGGTCCAGATTACTAGGTCATTACCCACATTAATTTTGGCATCACTGCCGGATGAAATATTGGCATCAGCCCAGGCTTGGCTGTCTTCCGCACAAACGCGGGTTATTTTGGTGAAATAGGGAGCGTTGCAATAGCCCACTTCTTTACCGGCCTGACCGGGAATAAGAATCCTAACCGCCCGGTTTAATTTAAGCGGAATATCATTGCAGCCAATTTCCAATACACAAGTGACTTTAGCTGGATTACCTGCTTCTTCGTCCAGAATCTTTACACTGTCGTTCTTCTTTAACGTTGGTACATTGAAGATTCCATCCCATCCTATCGGAGCAGTTATATTCGTTCCTGGTGGAATTTCCAGTCTTACTGGACTGCTGCTGATAGAAGTGATGGCTTCTACAGTCAAAGATGGTAAAGCGGTACTGGTTATAGTTTCCTCATCTAAAGCAGGAACAGGCAGGAAATTCACCAGACTTATCCTACCATCGGTAACTGCAGCTGGACAGCTAATAGTTGCCGCTGTAATTTGGTCGGTTAACGCCAGATTCCTGGTATTCTCATCAAAAGAGACTGTTTCTTGGGTAATTTCAGACATTACCTTGATGGTTATGCTGGCATCATCATATCCCAGGGCCTTAATCACTACGGTATAATCCCTGGATTTATCAAATACAACTGCATTAATAGTAAGGACACCCGTGCTCAATGTATACTGGTCTTGAGTAAGCGCCACTCCGTCTACCGTTATTTGGCTTATATTGGTTCTCCAATCCGCATTATCCTCAAAGCTGATATCCACTGCCTGGTTAACCAGCCTATTTCCAGGGGCAACATGCAAAACCGGAGTTCTAAACAAACCTATATTGGTTGGATAAAAACTCCAACCGCGACCACCCCAGGCCATGATCGTGCCATTGCTCTTAATGGCTACGGTAGCCCATTCTCCGGTGGCCAACATGGATATATCACTGACTAAAGCCTGCACCGGGATACGGCTATCTTCTTCGGTGCCGTTACCCAGGCGCCCGCCTCCGTTATGACCCCAGCTCCAGATGGAACCATCATCCTTCAGGGCTTCCATATGATACTTGGCTACAGCTACAGCCTTCACTCCGTTCAGATTGGGCACCTGAATGGGGCTGAAGCTTATCTCGGTAGTTCCATCACCTAATTGCCCATACTGATTCTGGCCGAATGTCCATACGGTTCCATCGGCTTTTACGACCGCGCTATTGTCAGTCATGGCATCAATTTGCACAATTCCAGTTAAACCCGGAACTTCAACCGGACTACTACACCGATCTCCTTGATTGCCGGTTCCTATGGCTCCCGATTCATTGGTTCCCCAGGCCCAGACAGTCCGGTCGTTCTTCAAGGCCAGAGTATGAAATCTTCCGCCGGCTATCGCCGTAATGCCTTCCAGTTGTCCAAACTGTACGGGTTGCTCGGAGCCAAATGACCAAATATTACCGTTTCCATCAAAGGCGAAGCTCTGGAAATCCCCAGCTCCAATTCCAATTATTCCGGTGAGGCCGGGAACCTGAGTTGGAGTCAAAGTTTTGTTCCCCCAGGCCCAGACGGTTCCGTCTTTTTTCAAGGCAATGCTATGATTGCGGCCAGCTGCCACCGATTTGATTCCGCTTATGGTCTTTATTTCTACCGGTTGGCTACGGCTGGTAGTAGTACCGTCACCAAGCTGTCCATATTGATTATCACCCGATGCCCACAGCGAACCATCGTTACGCAGCAGCAGGGTGTGGAAATACCCCATGGCCAAGTGGCATCCCGCCGGTGCTGCCATGTCTTTCGGGGTGGTCCATTGGGTTAGACTAGGGCCGTTGTTGCTGCAGTTCCCTGCCGCATCAACTGCTTCGGCCTTGAAAACATATTCTGTGCTTTCAGTCAGCCCGCTGACTGTGCAGGTCGTCTTTCCTTCGACTTCTTGGACCGATGTTCCATTTTGAAATATTTTGTAAGATTTGACTGCTACATCATCGTTTGCTGCTGTCCATTCCAGGGTTATACTGTCACTGGTGACCGTAGTTCTTGTCAAGGTGCTATCCTCGGGCCAGGTTGGGATGGTTGTGTCAGCCAGGGTGCTAACCTGTACTTCAGGTCCGTCACTGCTCCAGTTATTAAACGCATCTCCAGCCTCAATCTTGAAGGTATACTCGATTACCGGATTAAGGCCTTCTACTGTATAAGAAGTATCACTGGCGTTAACCCGGGCTATCTCCTGCCCGTTTTGATAGATGGCATATGCGACTACTCCCCAGTCGTCCTGGGCTGGTTGCCAGTTCAAAACCAGGCTGGAAGCAGCCACCTCGGAAGAGGTCAGGCTTTTATTTTCCCAGGTAGGACAGGTGGTATCTGTTTCGGCAGTTGTTCCGGTTACTTCCAGATAATCACTCCAGTTGCCGATATAGTCTCTGGCGCGAACCTTGAAGCTATAACCAGTGTTCACCGTTAAATCATTGATACTATAGGAGGTGGTTTTACTGTCGACTGTATCCAGAACCTCATCATTCCCATTTCCGGTTTTAACAATCTCATAGCTGGTCACAGCCACATTGTCGTTTGCTGGCGGCCAGGTTAAGGTGAGACTGGTAGGAGTTTGGGATATGGCAAGCTGGGCGTCAATCGGCCAGGTGGGTTTTTCACTATCTGCCACGGCAGTAGTGAATTCCCAATTATAATCTCTTCCCAGACGCCCATCATAGATGCTTTGGCCGCAAAAATCCTTCTTGAGAGTCAAAATGTACGCGGTTTTATCTTGCAGGGCATTCTTAAGTTGCAGTTCAACCCGGCGTACTTTGGTGGGGGTATCACTCTGGGTTATCACCAAATCCTCCGGGGTCAGATTTATTATTTCCCCAGTAAGCTTGTTCTTAAGAATGATATTGCCCATATACATGGGGTCATCAGCAGGTTTAAGAGCTGTGGTGAAATCCCAGCAGAAATAGACATGGGCCGGATCTACCGGATTAATAACCCGGTTATTAACATCAGTAATGTTGTTAACACTGGCATTTATACATTCCGGTGCAGCAATACTGAATCCTTTTTTGCCCAGAGGACCGAGAGCAGCCCCCATGGTCGGCGAACCCCCCAGGGTCACCTTTATTTTAGGGCTGGTCTTTCCATTCATGTGTCTATCCCAGGCTATGATGTAAAACTCGTGTTCAGTTCCCGGAACTAACTTATCCGATGTTAAACCAGTATAGCCATGCTTACAATCCTCGATGTCAAACAAGCAGGTCCCGCCGGCAAAACTGGGATTGCCTTCGTCTTCACCAATATTGGTACTATAAATATAATTTCCATCCATCAGAATACTGTACTTTTCAATCCACAGATTATCCTCTGCTGCTGTCCACTGAATTTTCAGTGTATTGTCAGTTATTTCGGATGCAGATATTACAGTATCCGCAGGCCAGGTAGGAGATTCCAAGTCCTCATTTGGATCACCAGTATACATTCCCAGGGGCATATAGTGCAGACCCCAGTTACCGGCAGCATCGCCCGCTGCTATCCGGAAGGTATAATGCTGGTTGTCAAATGGAATTACCAGGCTGTAGCTATGAACGCTCTCATCAACCTCGGCGATTAGGACATCATTCTGGTATATCCGGTAAGCAAAAATACCCGTGTCATCCATGGGTGTTGCCCACTGTATAATAATCTGGGCTTCAGGATATACGGGGGTGTTGGAAACAGACCAGCCGCAATCTTTAGACCATATCGGAGAAGTATTATCCTCTCTATCCAATACCACCTCCAGGCTGGGGCCGCTTTCGCTGCAGTTATTGAAACTATCTACCGCCTTGACCATGAAATTGTAGGACTTGTTTATCTCCAGTCCGGTTACATGGTACTTCCGGGTACTATTGTCTACTGATCCCAGCAGCTGCCCATCCTGATAGACTTGATAGCCAGCTAAACCCCAGTCATCCGCAGCTTCAGTCCAATGCAGAACCAGGGCTGGCGCCGCGGCATGGGTAATAGTCAATTCAGACCCCTCCGGCCAAGTGGGTGCTATGATGTCAGCTTCTATTGTGGTGACGGTTATATTGGGACCGTCAATACTCTGGTTGCCGTTTCCGTCTACTGCCTCAATCCTAAAGTTGTAATCTGTGCTGGGTGTAAGACCGTCAATATTACATGTATTTGTTGTAGCGTTTACAGTCTGTACCACAACACTATCCTGCAGTATTTTATACCCGGCCACAATTACATTGTCCTGGGCGGCCGTCCATTGGAGAGTTACGCTATTTGGGGTTACCCGGGTAGCCGTTAACTGTTTGCTTTCCGGCCAGGTGGGAGGAGTTAAATCCCCAGGATCAGTGGTGGTAAATTCCCAATAGTAACTCTTGCCCAGTTTACCTCCGGCATTGGCCTGGAAATCCGATGAGATTTTTATAATATAAGTAGTAAACGGTTCAAGTGATTGACTGAGGATTAGATCTATTTGCCTTAATTTAGGGGTTTGTTGCTTAGTATACGTGAAATCACCCAGAGTTATGATATCAGGAGTATTTAGGTCCAGTTGCTCCTGGGTCATATCTCCCCGATCAAGTGTTACTGGAGTATTATCACTCTTTTTAACCAGGCTGATCTTTTCCAGATTGGCAATTAGATTGCTGTTAAGCCCATTACTGAAGTTCCAGGCAAAATGCACGTTATCAGGAGCGATCAATTCATTGACTGTATAATAAACCTGGGTTTCGCTACTGCTCTTTTCGCTGGCAGGTGGGCTGAATTGCTCGATCAACAGCTGGCCGCCCCCGCCAGTAATAGCCTGTATGCTGGGTCCATCCTGGCTCCATGAGTCATCGGCATTACCAGCCTCTATTTTAAAATTATATTCTGTAGCAGAAATCAGGCCGCTAACATCATAGTAGAGTGTACTTCCGTTAACTGATCCGATTTCTACCCCATCCTGATAGATCTTATAGCCGGTTACTCCGGTGGTATCCTGGGCTGCTGTCCATTTCAATGTAACACTGGTAGCATCAATATTGGAAGTTTCAATTTTGCTGCCATCTGGCCAGGTGGGAGCCGCAGTGACCGGTGGTTCGGGATTGTCTATGGTCCCGGTATTAAACTCCCAGGAATAAATTTTGCCCAGGGTATCAGTGCTATTATTAGCAGTAATTCCTGAGCCAAATTCAATAATATAGTCGGTGTCCGCAACCAGGGCTGCGCTATCCAGGGTTAACTCCAGTTGCCGAAGTTTTTCCGGGGTATCCTCTTTGGTATACGTGAAGTCCTCCGTACCAAGAGTAACGGCTTCTCCTCCCTTGGTTTTTAAACTTATCTCTTGAAGGTTGCTTTCCAGATTCGTATCTATTCCGTTACTAAAATTCCAGCAAAAATAAATATTATCAAGACTTACTGGATTAGTGATTTGGTAGGCACTCTCTCCTCCTGCCAAAGATTGGTTTTCAGGTGCAGTCATAGTAACAGTCAAATCTCCTGCCGCAGCTTGTACAGGTGATATGGTAAACATTATTGACAGCACAAATACCAATACTGTTAATAGGGCTATGTTTGACTTGGTTGAGCATCTTAAATGCAATTCTTTTTCGCCTCCACAATCCGTTTTCCAACAACAATACATATCCGCACAAAATTTTCTCTATTAATAAAAATAAATCCCCCCTCAGTTTCAGTAGTCTAATTTATGAACCTCCTCTCTATTGCTTGATTTTTTTATTGCACCAAACGCAAACTATAGGTTATGCCCGATTATCTCAAAACAAAAAGCCCGGCAGAAAAGAATGCCCGGCTGTAACAACTATTAAAAAAGGCAAGTCTGTGGAAGAACAGACTTGCCCCTTAATAGCAACCCTTTGGATATGGCTTCTCCTTTCCACAATGGGAGGCATGCCCGTTTCCCGGCATACCCAATGACTTGAGGCCTTGGCTTTTACTTTAGATCCTCAAGTTCGGAAATATTATGTAAATGTTATATAATTATAGTTTGTTTGGTAAAATTCTACACCTATGTAAGGATTAATGCAACAAGAGAAATTTTGATGGTTATTCCCAATATTTATTAGATGTTTTTCAGTGGTTTCGCACTGTCCCCTTGACTCATTGGCACACCTATTAATTTGCGTGTATTTTAACTGAGGTTTATATTCAGAATCAAGCTTTTACATAGTCTATGAGTATATCAAATAAATGTGTAAACCGGGGTTTATTAAACTGAGTTCCGTAATGTAGATAAGAAAAAAGCCTGACTAATATAATTTCCTTAACTTTGGGTAAAAAGACAATAAAAATAGAACTGACTCCCTTTTAAAATAAGGAGCCAGTTCATTATAATTAAGGCGGGGAAAGCAATCGTTGGCTTTCCCCGCTTCTATTACCACTGTTTTTTGCCATTTTCTATGGTAATAAATCTACTGAGACTGGACCGTTGCAATTAATAATCATCTTGTGTTGACCCGCACCAAGGTTAAGACTACCCTCTACCCTGGTTGGTTCTTCATATTCTGAATCCGAGTGACTAGTGGGCGGCCTATCCTTAATTATCCACCCCGCATTGCCCTGCAGGTCACTTTGCCTGTTTACCTGAGCCGCGATATGAATATTGGATGCCGCGGGTAAATCCAGGGCTGCACTCTGAATACCATTTATATACCAATCATTTAAAATGTTCCTAGCATGTATTTGTACATCGCTAGTCTCACTGCAGATCCTGATCTTTAACTGCTCAGGCAGATACAGGCTGTATCTTTGCCTGCCCAGACCCGGGGATATATTGCTGACGGGAGAACTGGAAATACAAGTAATGTATAAAGTATCTCCTTCGCGCCGTGTCTCCACCCCCTGGCTTTCTCCCAGTAATTGCAAGGCCGCCTCGCGTGATGGAGCAGTTATGTCAGCCCTATATGCTGTAGTAATCTTATCCGTTGGCCCGCTGAAAATCTCCAGGGAATTAGCGGAACCCTCAATAACCACCTGTTTCAGACCGGCATCCAAGGGGATAGGATTCGATGTTTTTTGCAGCTCATAATTTTCCGAGACCAGCAGGGTTTTGCATTGCTCTATAACCCCGATCTCGCTTAAGGCCTGCATGGACAATCCGAAACATAACAGGAAGCCTATAATAAATACACTTAAAATATCGTAAACCACTCGCCCATCTGTTTTTTTAGCCTGATGGGCTTGCCACAAAACTTCTGCTCCCAGGAAGATAAAAACCAGTGGCCACCAGTGGCTAGCCCAATCCAGCACCAGCTTCTCATTTAATTGCGCATAGAGGAGTCCTATCCCCAATAATAAAAGGACAGCCCCCATGGTAAGGGTACCTACTCGCCAGGTTCGCATGGGCTTTCCTCCTTTTCTGGCAAGGAAACTTCATTTTTCTCACCGCGTAATAACTTAATCCCACCCAGAATGAATAATAAGGCGACTAAACCGGTGCGCAGGTATTCTTCCATTTGCCAGGTGATTAAAGGGAACAGCAACCGCTCGGAAAGAATGATGATTCCAAATACGATGAGTCCCCAGCCTAGCCACTTGGAATGATCTAGCAGGAAAGGAAATATTGCTGCACTATCTATGACTGATTCCACTTCACCTGACTCATATAGATGATAAGCACCAAAAACACTGTAACACCAGATTACTGGCAAAATAAATCCTATCAGGCTGATACCAAGCCAGCCCATTAAGAAGGTCGCCAGGAAAAAACCTGTCATCAGGCGAATGCCCTGATTCATCAACCCCAGATACATGTGCCCGGCACCCGGGACACAGGAAAAGAATATGGTTAACCATTTACTCTTATTTTGCATCTTTCACGTTCCTTTCTCTTTCAATTGGGAGCTTGTTCATCCACTGCGAACCATCCTTAAATAATTGCGAATACCAATCCCTGCTTACCTGAGCTTCAATTTTCTGGCTCTGCACCATACATATTTGCGAAAAACGCATGCTTTGATCTGCCATCGTATCAAAGACCCCCCCGCTCATTAGGGCTAGTGTCAATACAGCAGCAGTTACGTAATAAGCAAAGACATTTTTACGATTAAGTTTCGGCTTTTTAGTGGGGAATTTTACAATAATAGCAGCAGAAGACTGCTTTTCCATTCTATTCAGTACATCATCGGTGAAATTCAGAGGGATAGCAGCCTGAGCAAGAACCAGGTCGGATTGCTCAATAAGACCCAAATAAAATTCCTGGCAGCTTTCGCAAAATTGCAGATGGACTTCCATTTCAACACAAATTTCCGGCTCTATGGTCTTTCGTTTAAAAGCCTGCCATTCATCGGTACTAAAGTGCATTTCCATCAACTGCCTTCCTCCTTCCATTGTTTTTTAATCATAGCCCGGGCCCGGTAGAGCCTGGATTCCACTGTCCTTATACTTATCCCACCGCTTTGCGCAATCTCGGCATAACTCTTGGACTCAAAGTAGTAATCTTGAATTACCATTCCGTATACCGGAGGTAATTGCCGGCAAATATCTTGGAGACGAGTTTTGTTTTCATTCTTCATTAATACCAGGTCAGGTGCACGACTCTCATTTTCATCCGCCAGGTAATCAAAATCCAGATTTTCCTGCTGGCTATATTTGCTCTGCGAGCGTTTCCAGTCCAGCGTCTTGTTAAGGGTAATTTTGCCCAGCCAGGCTTTGAAATTATGGGGTCGGTACTCGGGCAGGGAACGGTAAACTTGTATGAATACTTCCTGAGCTATATCTTCTGGATCGCTGCTGGCCGGAAGAAGGTTTAGAATTATGGCAAATACATAGGCTTTATAGCGATCCACTATTTCTCGGAAGGCATTCTGATCATCTGCCAGAATTTGCTGCAACAATTCTTCATCACTTATAACCATAATCCCCTCCCTTCCCTCTTCAATAAGAATAACGTATCAGATTATTAAAACCCTGCAAAATATTTTTAATGTGGTAAAGAGTATAAATATACCCGCAGCATTACCCGGAGTCTGGGCAGAGTAAACTACTATCAGGGCTAAACTAATACAAAAATAGAAAAAGTAAGGCGTGAGGAGTCCTTACTATATATTCTAAGATTTCATTTTATCTGTGGTTGTGGCTTGTAACCATGGGGGGTAGTACAAAATTTAGAACGAGGTAGGTCTTGTCGCTCTACTTACAGAAGGGGGGTTCTTTAGATAAAGCCGGAAAATAAGTCCGGGGACAGTCCCCGGACTTATTTTTATATCTACCACTCGGGAGGTAGATCCCTTAACTGTTTAAGATAATAGACCGGTCCATCGAGACATATAAACTCGCTGCCGATATTGCATCTGCCACACTTGCCTATGCCGCACTTCATGCGCATCTCCAAAGTCGTTATGACCTGTTCGTCATTGTAGCCCATCTTCTCCAGGGATTGCAGAACAAACTTAATCATTATGGGCGGCCCGCAAACCACGGCGACGGTACCGTTAGGACTGGGGTTCACTTCTTCCAGATAGGAGGGGACAAAGGCTACATGGCCGTCCCAACCTTCTTCCGGATTGTCAATGGTGGTGAAGACTTCGGTATTGGGTTGTTTCGGCCACAGCTCAAAGAGTTCTTCTTTGAAGCAGAGGTCGGCTTTACTGCGGCTGCCGTAGAGTATGGTGATCTTGCCGTAGTCTTCCCGGTGCTTGAAGCAGTATTTGATAAAGGAACGCAGGGGGGCCAAGCCGATGCCGCCGGCTATGAAAAGCATATCTTTGCCTTTACAGGCTTCAACCGGGAAGCCATTGCCATAGGGGCCTCTGACTCCTATCTTTTGTCCCACTTCTATCCGATGGAGTTCATCGGTTAAGAGTCCTACCCTTTTAATCGCAAACTCCAGGTATTCCTGTTCTTCCTGCCAGGTGCAGGAGATCATGGCTTCCCCGATGGGCAGATGGGAAACCATTCCGCACTGTCCGGGGGCTACCTGAAAAGGAACTCCATTCCCGTCTACATTTCTTACCAAGAAACTTTTTACATCCGGGGTACGATCAATAATATCGATTACTTCAACAACAGTTGGTACCAGGGGTTGTTCATTGCAGGTGCATTTGTGTTCCTGATCAGCCATTAATCTCTGCCTCCTTTACTGCATCAATGATTCTCACGATGTTAATATCTGTCGGGCAGACGATCATGCATCTTCCACAACCGGTACATAGCGGGGTCCCATATCTTTCTTTAAAGAACTGAAGTTTATGCAGGAAGCGCTGCCTAAAGCGCTCTTTGCTGGCGCCGCGAGGGTTGCCGCCGCCGGCTTCCCGGCTATATTCTTCAAACATACAGGAATCCCAGGCCCGGAAACGGTAACCTTCATCTCCCCACATTTTGACCTGGATGTCAAAGCAGTAGCAGGAGGGGCAGACATAGGTGCACATCCCGCAGTTAATACAGGGTTCTGATAGTTTGTCCCATAAGGGGTGTTCAAACATATCTTTGAGCTTCTCGGCTACGCCGCTATAATCTACCTTCTGGGTGAAGGGTTTG
>Ga0265294_10004727_pt1 | contig 16889 bp, 10 predicted proteins | sample MunlanPumphouse3_FD_192504 | JGI IMG/M metagenome (GOLD analysis project Ga0265294, IMG submission 192504) | Groundwater microbial communities from a municipal landfill in Southern Ontario, Canada - Pumphouse #3 | ecosystem: Environmental > Aquatic > Deep subsurface > Groundwater | place...
TAGATTACGTGATTTTTCTTGTTTATTTTTTGACCATGTTGGGTGTGGGCTTTTATTTTTATAAAAAAAACAAAAACCTGGAGGATTATTATGTAGGAGGCAGGTCGCTTAAAAGTTGGCATATAGGGTTGTCGGTAGTGGCTACCGATGTTGGAGGAGGCTTTTCTATTGGTCTGGGCGGATTGGGTTTTGTTATGGGGGTTTCGGGTTCCTGGATGCTCTTTACCGGCCTGATAGGAGCCTGGCTCAGTGCAGTGGTGTTGATTCCCGTGATCGTAAAATTATCTGCAAAACATAAATTCTTCACATTTCCCCAGTTGTTCCATCATTTTTACAACGGGAAAGTAGCCATGATCGCGGGAGTGATTTCTGCAATCGGGTATATAGGCTTTACCAGTTCCCAGTTACTGGCGGGAGCCAAACTGGCCTCCGCGACTTTTGCCGAGATAGATATGACCACCGCCCTGATCATCATGGGAGTGGTTGCCGTAGTCTATACCGGCATCGGCGGCTTGAAGGCAGTGATTTATACCGATACCATCCAGTGGCTTATCCTGATGTGCGGCCTGGTGCTTATTGGCATTCCAATCTCTTATTTTGCCATTGGCGGTATGGATGTCATAAGGACAACCATAGGGAAAGAATTCCTGACCTTTACCAACGTGACCTGGCAACAACTTGTCAATTGGGGAGTTACCATTATTCCCATATGGTTCGTAGGCATGACATTATACCAAAGGATTTACGCCTCTAAAAATAAAAAACAGGCCCAAAGAGCCTGGTTTATTGCCGGTTTGTTTGAATGGCCGTTGATGGCACTTATGGGTACTGTTCTAGGGATGTTCGCGCGTGTGGCTTTCGAAAACGGAATGTTTACCGCTGCCGGTTATCCTCCCGGGTCCGGCATTGATTCAGAGACGGCCCTTCCTGTATTGTTGAACACCGTTTTGCCGGCCGGCTTGATGGGACTGATGCTGTCAGCTTATTTTTCTGCCATTTTATCGACTGCCGACAGTTGCCTGATGGCAGCCTCCGGAAATGTTCAGACAGACATCCTGGACAGGATCTTTAAACCGGCAAAAGGAATGAAGGCGCAATTAAGGGTTTCCCAGATCATAACACTGGCCATTGGAGCCCTTGCCTTGGTTCTGGCTCATTCCATGAGCAATGTGTTGGAACTTATGCTTTATTCGTATGCTTTCATGGTTTCCGGTCTTTTTGTACCCATACTGGCTGCGCTGTACACAAAGAATCCGAGCGCCAAAGCTGCGCTTGCGGCCATGATAGCCGGGGGAACCACAACTATTTTGTTGATACTTTTCAAGGTGCCCCTTCCGTTCGGTTTGAATGAAAATATTTTTGGAATAACATTATCTGCTGTTGTTTATATTCTTATCTATATCTTTACGGTCAAATCCAGACAAAAACTATTTAACCCATGAAAAACATACTGTTTACATTACTTATTCTGACGGGCTGCACCGCCGGACCTCAGGTGCTGACCAATCAGCTGGGCCATTATCCCGACGGCGAAAAAATTGCCGTTATACAGGGATCTTATACTGGAACATTCCGTATAGTAGACGAGCAAACCGGAGAAACGGTTTATGAAAACACAGCCGGGGAAACCTTTGCTTCTCCTTTTTCGGGTAAGAGGCTCACACATTTGGATTTTACCCCTTTGAACAAACCGGGCACCTACAGAGTTGTTACAGAAAACGGGGCCTCATCATCTGTTTTCTCTGTTGATGACAACGTGCTGGCACCGTTGGCATCCACAGCATTGAAGGCGTTTTTCCTGCAACGTTCCCAACCCGGTCATCCGGACACATCGGTCATGATACATCCTTCTGCCGTGTCTCTTGAAAGACCCGAAGGAACGGTCATTTCTTCACCAAAAGGATGGTACGATGCCGGAGATTACAATAAATACATTGTAAATGCTTCTTATACCACAGGGCTTGTTCTTGCCGGATGTGAACAATATCCGGAGTATTCACTGAATGAAGAAATACTGAAAGAAATGATGTATAACCTGGAATGGGCGCTAACCATGCAGGATCCCGGTGACGGCGGAGTTTACCACAAGCTGACCACTCCGGCTTTCGAAGGTTTCATAAAACCCGCAGAATGCGAGCAACAGCGTTACGTGGTCCGGAAAAGCGTAACGGCCACTTTGGATTTTGCCGCATCCATGGCACAGGCAGCCAGGATGTGCCGGCAATCTCCGGAATACTCACAAACTGCCGCTGAAATGGAAAAAGCCGCAGAATATGCTTACCAATGGGCTTTGAACAATCCCGATGCCCTGTACAATCAATTTGAAATGAACAAGCAATTTGATCCGGACGTAAGCACCGGAGCTTACGGAGACCGTTCCGCTCGGGACGAATTTTTCTGGGCATCCTGCGAATTGTACCTGACAACAGGAGAAGAATCCTATTATGAAAAAATGATGGAAAATGCTCCGGAATCATTTACGGCTCCTACCTGGGGCAATGTAAACGGGTTGGGATATTTTGCATTACTGACACACGGAAAGGCAACTGAGACCATGAAACAGCATTTGATCAGTTTCTGTGACAGTATTTCCCTGAAAGCACGGGGAGCCGCTTACGCCTCCTCTTATGGGAACTCTGAACGGGATTTCTTTTGGGGATGTTTGTCTGAAAGTTGCCTGAGCAATGCCATATCCCTTCTTTACGGCTATGCGCTTAACGGGAACAAGGATTATCTGGATCAGGCATTTCACAATATGGATTACCTCCTGGGCAGGAATCCGCTGGGTTATTGTTATGTAACAGGTATGGGAACAAAAAGCCCCGTGAATCCGCATCATCGCCTGGCTGCTACAGACGGTATCCCCGGACCGCTTCCCGGCTTTCTGGTAGGTGGTCCCAATCCTGCAAAACAGGACGGATGCGATTACCCGTCAGATTTCCCGGATGAATGCTATCTGGATATAGTGGAATCTTATGCCTCCAATGAGATTGCCATAAACTGGAACGCTACTTTGTTGCATTTGGCGGTTGCTCTTGATGCACTTTCCCTGCAGCCCTGACACGCCATAACTGCCAGCTGTTCCATATGTTCTGCCATAACACGTAGGTGGCGGGAACAATTGATGCCATGGGATAAAGGTACATTTGCGTCATCCAGACAGCCAGCAATGTGTTTTTCTGTCCCAGAGACTGCCCGCCACCTATGTTGTCTCCGTACTTTTTGCCAATCCATCTTCCAACGGCAAACAGCAGAATGCATTCCAGCAGAGAGATCAATGTCATGATTATAATGGCCGGGATGCCGGAACGGTCCTGGTGAATGATAAATTCTATTGTTTGACCAAATACAAGTGTCAGAGCAAAAGCCCATAAGTAAAAGGGAACGTTCCTAAAACGTACTATTCCTTTACGGATCTTTGGGAAAAAACGCTGACAGATGAAGGCTGCGATCAGGGGAAATACTATAATTGGGGCTACTCTTTTTATGATCAGCCAGGCGGATGCCAGGAACGTCATATCTGCAGTATTTCCTGCAAAAGTAAAGATCAAGGGAGCCGTCAGGGCCAGAACCATATTGTTCAATATGGTATAGGTAATCATATTAGACATCTTGGCACCCAATATGACTGCAATGACAGTAGAAGATACAGCTACCGGAGCCAATATTCCCATCATAGTCCCTTGTGCGATAACCTGGTTCATGGGACGGAGTATAAAGTAGAAACCCAGGGCTGTTCCGGTTTGGAAAAGGATTAGCCAAATATGCATTGGTTTAATGCGAACTTCCCTGACATCCATATCGCACAGAGTCATGAACAGGATCACAAAGATGAGGTAGGGTGTAATAAACTGCAACCGGGCGCAATACCCGTGAAACAGGGATCCCAGCAGAAGCGCTACCGGGAGGGCATATGGTCTGAACTGATCTAAACGGAAGGCCTTAATGCTCATTATTGCCTTTTTTATCTCTTTGGCGGAACTGGATGGTAAGTTTTCTTACGATCTTGAAATTGAAAAGAAATTCCCCTGCAAATACACGTAAAACCGTATAAACGGGGATGGCTATCAGCATTCCGGTCAGACCCCCTATACCGGCTGCCGCCAGAATAACAATAAACAATTCCAGGGGGTGTGCCTTAACATTTTTTGCATAAATCAGAGGATGAAAAACAAGAAGGTCAATAATATACGTAACCAGGAACACAAGAAAGATCAGTAATAAGAACAAACCGGGGGATAAGGAAGCAGTTCCTGCGTAATAATAATGCAAAAAACCGGTAAAAAGAACGCCCAGAATACCAGTCAGCGGTCCAATATAGGGGATTACAAAGAGTATTCCGGATATGAATGCCAGTGCCAGGGAAAATTTAAAGGGTATTCCGCACAGGAAAGTCCACCCAAGAGTATTCAAAAATGTTACGGCAGTGATCTCGGCAAAGATCCCGATGAAATACCTTGTAAGCAGGTTGTAAGAATTGGTCAGGGCCCTGCGTGCTTTGGGTTCGTTTTTATCATTGAACAGGCTGGCTACCATATTGGTGAACATGTTCTGTTCTTTCAGAAAAAAGAAAGTGATGAAAAAAACCACAAAAAAGCCAATAAAAAACCGGATCGTACGGCCGGCAAAGGAAGTAAAGAACACTTCCACACGATCTAGGTCTATTACAGGGGACAATACAGCCTGTAGTAACCCTTTGACCGTCATGGGTCCCAGAGTGTTATGGAACAATTCATCCAGAAAAACGTTCAATTTTTCCAGGGGAATCTGCAACCTGGCCTCAAGCAGCGTAAGGTCCAGTTTGCCTATAATACCGGCAAATTCACCCAGTACCGGCAGAAAGATGAACAAAAAGAGCACAAAAACACCTGCCAGGCATAAAAGTGCCAGTAATGCACTTGCCCAGTCGGGTAACTTGAATTTTCCCAGGTGCAGCTGTCTGAGTGCCTTAACGACAGGTTTGCCTATCAGGGACAAAACCGCTGCTATAAGTATGTAAGTCAGGATGTTGCTGAAATACCATAAGAGAAATCCTGCCACAGCTACGGCTATGCCAATGATTACATACCGGGAAAAGTTTTTCATTTATAATCTGAAACGTCTTTCGATCACAGACCAGTCGAGGATATCCCAGAAAGCCTTGATATAATCAGGTCTTTTATTCTGATAATCCAGGTAATAGGCATGCTCCCAAACGTCACATGTCAACAAAGGGTCCTGTTTTTTGGCCAACGGGCATCCTGCATTGGATTCCTGCGTTATAGCTACCCCGCCGTCCTGATCACGAATGACCCATGCCCATCCGGATCCGAACAATGTGGCTGCCGCTTTTGAAAAAGCTTCCACGAATTTGTCGAATGTGCCGTAACTTTTCTCAATGGCTCTAAGCAATTCGTTTTCGGGACGTTTTTTGATTTCATTCATAGGTTTGAATTGTTCAAAATAAAACGTGTGGTTGAAAACCTGTGCTGCATTGTTGAAAATAGGTCCGGCTGGAGCTTTTTGAATAATCGTCAGGAGAGGGACATCTTCGTATGGTGTACCCCCAATGAGATTATTCAGGTTGTTCACATAGGCTTGATGGTGTTTCCCATAGTGGAATCCGATTGTCAAGTCGCTTATGACCGGTTTCAGATCATCCGGGGCAAATGGTAATGGAGGTAATTGATGTGTCATAATAAATCGTGTTAAGTCTCAGACAAATATACTTAAAAATTATTACTTTTGCTAAATGGAAATGATTAGATTGGGTAAAAGGAACGAAGCGCAGTTCAACCAGCTTGTGCAGGAACAACGCGACATTTTTCTGAAAAATGCGGCCCTGGACCGATTATCTGAAGATCTGGACAGGATCAGGCAGGCTTATGAATATGCTTACCAGGCTCATGCAAAACAAACACGAAAAACCGGAGAACCTTATATTCTGCATCCCATAGCCGTAGCCCGCATAGTAAACGAAGAGATTGGCCTTGGGACAAATCCAATAATTGCTTCTTTGCTTCACGACGTGGTGGAGGATACACCCCATACCGTGGAAGAAGTCAGGGAGCTTTTTGGGGAAGATATTGCCTTTTTGGTCGAAGGGTTGACAAAAGAAAAGAAAGAACAGTACGAACTTTCCATGCAGGTAGATAATATCCGCAAGATGTTGCTGACCATCCAGTATGATATTCGTGCCTTATTGATAAAACTGTCAGACAGGTTGCATAACATGCGAACCCTGGCGGATATGCCCCTGAACAAACAAATGAAGATTACCGGGGAAACCGATTTTTTCTTTGCTCCGCTGGCCAACCGGCTGGGACTCTACAAAGTAAAAACGGAATTGGAAAACCTCAGTTTCAGGTTTCGTTCGCCGGAAGAATATACCCGCATACAAAGAATTTTGGATAATTATGCCCAGGAAACCCAAAGCATCCGGAACCGTTTTGTTGCCCCCATTGAACAAAAACTAAAGGAAAGCGGGATTGATGCAGTAATTTCCCAGGATATAAGAAGTGTCTATTCCATATGGCGTCATATGAAGCAGAAACAGGTGCCTTTCACCCGATTGGAAAGCATTTATGTATTCAATATCGTATTTCAGCCCATGACAGGTGACTGTGAAATATCGGAGAAAAATCAATGTCTAAAGATTTATTCTCTGATTACAGATATCTACCTGGAAAGGGTGGGCAGTTTCCACAATTACGTGGACAACCCCAAAGCCAACGGCTACGAAGCACTTCATTGTATGTTTATGACCGAACACGGGACGTGGGCTGAAGTTCACATTAAAAGTGCCCGAATGGAAGAAGCCTCTGTTCACGGGTGTATTGTGAAACGTCATAAAAACGTGGGTGTTGGAGGAGTGGATGCCTGGGTGGAGGAATTTCGCGGTACGCTGAAGGACATGGTATACCACGATGGGTTCAACAACAAAGACGGGTTTTTCCTGGAAGGCGTGAAAGCCAATTTGTACAACGACGATATTCGTGTGTTCACACCCAACGGGGAACAGGTCCTTTTGCCCAGCAATTCCACGGCCCTGGATTTTGCCTACGTGATCCATTCCGAGATAGGGAACCATTCACAGTATGCCCGGGTAAACGGCATGCTGTGTTCCATCAAGACGGTCCTTAAGCGGGGAGACCGCGTGGAAATTGGAACGGATTCCAACATCATGCCCCAAAAAGACTGGTTGGATGCCGTGGTTACTTACAAAGCCAAATCGTGCATCAGGACCGCTTTGCGTAAACAGAATATATCGGTCAAACCTTCCAGGTATGTATTTACCAAATGTTGTTCTCCGTTGCCCGGAGACGAATTGCTAGGCTTTGAAGCCCAGGACGGAAGCGGAAAGGTTTTTGTACACACCAGGGATTGTGAACGAGCTATCAAATTGTCTACAGAACACGGGGAAACCATTGTAAACGTGGATATTGAAGCTGATGAATCCACGTTTTACCCGGCACAGCTTCACGTTTTTGGAGTGGATCGCAGAGGCATAACCTTTGAAATTTCCCAGATCATATCGGAAGAGTGGGGCGTGAACATCAACAGCATGACCATGACCACCAAGGATTCTTTATTTGATAGTGACATTCATCTGGAAGTCCGCTCCGCCAAAGAGGTCAACAGCATTATAAAACGTTTGGAATCGGTCTTGGGTGTAGAAGAAGTAAGGCGTGTCACTATAGGTCGCCGCTGATCATTTTCCGGGCATTTTCCAAATCTTCAGGCACATCAATGCCGCGGGCACTTTCGGCTACTTCTACCATCTTTATATTCATTCCGTATTCAAGGAACCTCAGGTTTTCCAGCTTTTCCGACAGTTCCAGCGGACCGGGCGTCAGTGAGGCAAACCGGAGCAGCGCATCCCGGCGGAAGGCGTAAATTCCTATATGCTTGTATACGGGAGCACGGAATTCCTCCGGATCACGTGAATAAGGAATAGGCGATCTGGAGAACAGGAGGGCGAATCCCCGGCGGTCTGTGACAACCTTGACCACGTTCGGATTTTCAAATCCGTCCGGATCGCTCAGAGGAGCCATCAGGGAAGCCGCATCAATGCTTTGCGCCTCCGGCGCATTAAAAGCTTCCAGCAAAGCTTTCAGGGAATTTGCCGAGGTGAAGGGCTCGTCGCCCTGCACGTTTACGATCAGCTCGGCAAGGGGGAAATCCCCGGCTGCCTCGGCAATCCTATCGCTGCCGCAAAGATGATGGCGGTGGCTCATGACGGCTCTCCCTCCGTGGGAAGTGATCTCCCGGAGTATTTCTTCACTGTCGGTCACCACGGCCACTTCCCGAAAAAGACCGGTGTTTTGGACGGCCAGGTAAGTTTGCAGAATAATCGTTTTATCCCCGAGTTTCTGCATCAATTTTCCCGGAAAACGTTGTGATGCGTACCGGGCAGGTATCAGGGCAATTGTGTACATATCAGTCAAAGGTATAATTTTCAAAATAACTCCGGATGCTTTCCCGCAGATTTACCCTGATACTATCTATCCGGTAAGAAAGTACGGGGATCCGCTCATCGGTAAAACGGGTACGTCCCACATCAATGTCGTAGTCATCGGGAGTACCCCGGACGTCCAGTCCAAAGCGGAAAGGAACGGGAGATCGCAGCATGGATATATGGTAATGAAAGGTTCTGTCAATATTATGGGATCCGGCAATGGCAGCCCGGTAACGGTCCATTTCCATGATAAAAGGAAAAACATCTATACGGTTATCGGCCATGGTGGCCTCTACGCGTATACTGTCGATCAGGTTAAGGGCTTTTTTGCGGAACATCAGCTTACGCGATATATCTGAAAATGTCTGACCGTCCAACAGTACCAGACCGTACCCGGCAATCCTGCAGGCGCCCCTGAGTGTGGAAAATTTCAGGTTCATTTGGGTGTCAAGCCCGGAAGTTACCGATATCTGGACATCTGCCAGGCCCCAGAAGGAATTGATCATGGGAAATAACGTGTCCATGGAAGGCAACAGCCGGGTGACCTCTTCCAGCAAAACATCTTTCATTTCAATATCCAGCCCTGCCTGCAGGTTGTTTTTATCCGGTGTGGCATACAGGGCATTTATGGATATATCCCCTGCATTGGAAGAAGCCTCCAGTCCGTCCAGCTGCAGGTACCTGTCTGCGGCACGCAACATCCCGTGAAGATTTGTCATCTGCAAATGACGGTAATAGGCATTGGAAACGGCCAAAACAACCTGCAGGCTTATGTTTCCCGGAACAATCAACAATTCCCTGTTGCCGGATCCGGTTTCTACACTAAAGGTTTTAATGAGCTCGTTGGTGTCCAGGGTATCGCTTTGCAGGTCAAAATTCATATTCAGGGTTCCTCTGCCCATCAAAACCCTGCGTATATTTTCCACATATCCGTTTAGCAGCAGATCTGAACGGCCCGCTTTGACACGTGTATTTGTGATCTCCAGCCGGTCGCCGTCCAGCGTCATATTCAAGGAAGACATTTGGGTGTACAGGGGCAGAAACGGGCTGATCACACGAATGCCCGAAGCTTGCAATGCGCCGTTGATGTTCCATTTTCGCAACATACTGCGTGTTTCACGATCCAGATCAAAATCCAGGTCCGCATAGGAGAATTCGTGTTGGATCCGTGGGGTGCGCCTGCGGTCGGAAGTTCTGAGTGACGCACGGATCAGGGAGTCCCTGCGGTTTACCCATCGCCGGTTATATGTCAATCCGGCACTTAGATTCAAATCAGACAGACTGACTTTGTGAACGCCGTATACACCTCCGGCACCGGCCGCATCCAGTCTGGCATCAATAAAAGGAACCCGCTGATTCTGTTCGTCCGGACGCATGGAAAAAACAAGTGTTCCCTGATCAATGCCTATCCGGGTTGTATCATTGATGAATACATTCAGGTGTTTGGCGGTTAAGGTACCTTCCAGGGGCTGTACACGTGTTGAATCCCGGGTAAACATACCGGGTGTGCTTTTTGCCGTAAGCACCGTCTGTGACATTTCGGCCAGTTCCCGTCCTTTGTAACGGATATGCAGGCTGTCAGTAGCAAGGCCCGCATCCAGCGCTTTACCCGGATCTACAGCGGCCCGTATACGCGTGGTACCGGCCAGGCAAAACAGGCTGTCGGAAGGGATATCCAGGCTGAATCCGTCGGTTGACACATCTGCTCGCAGCATGACATTCCCCAGTCCAGAAAAATTAAGATCGCTCAATCTGCAATCAGCCTCCAAAAACGCATTTATCTCACCTTTAGCGGTGTGCCGGGGCAGATCGGTCAAAAGGGAACCCAGACTGTCCAGAATAAAACGTGTATTAGCCGAGACTTTTACCGATGGATCCCGGAACAAGGAAGATAAGGTTCCGGTCAGGGTAACTTTCCATGCGGGACTCACGGCTTCCAGGTTGTGTACGTTCAGGGTTCCTTCATCTCCTTCAGGCGGGTCAAAGGATGACGATAGTTCTGTTTTAAACAAAGGAAATGCCAGTTTTAACGGATCATAAGACAGGCTCCCGGGGCCTGCTTTCAGGTGCGCCGAGTACACCGGGAATTCTCCGCTGCCGTAGTAATATGCACCGTTCAATTGTACTTCCAGGGAAACAGGCATACCCGGAGCCTGTATCAAGCCGGGAGGCAGAATCATATCGGGAATAGCTTCCGAAAGAGCTTCAAAGCCGGTGGAATCTACCCGGCAGAGGGCTTTTAGCTCAAGACTGTCCGGACGTAACCCCATAAAACCATTGATATAGAGGGGAACATTGCCAAGAACCGTTTCGCAGTCTCTGAAGTAATAGTCTTCAAAATTGTTTTCCAGGGTAATATATCCCCTGACCAAAAAGGGAATACGGTCAAACAAGGTGTCTTTTCCCACTATCAGTGTATTGGAATAGGAGTCAATATTTGTCTTTAGAGCAGACCCGGTCAACGGGGATTTTGCAGTCATTTGGCGAATGCTTACGCGGTAGATCACCGTGTCTGCCATATCCTCATATGAAAAATGAAGGGTGTCCGAGGCACTCAATTTCCCTATAGAATAAGTATAACCGGAAGAAGTTGTATCATCGGTTGTTCCTGAAAAAATTTCCCAGTTGGAATTGTCTGCAGTATTTGTAAAAAGACGGATAGCGGCATGTTCCAGGGACAGGCTTGGGATTAGAACCTTTTTCCTTAACAGAGAAAAGGGTCTTACAACAGCCTCAACCTTATTGAATGTCAGCAGGGAATCTGCCCATTCTTTATCAGGGTCGGGAGAAGGCACAATAATATGTCCGTCTTTTAACGTGATGGTAACATTGGGATAATTATTCAGGATATTGACCCTTGCTTCCGATAATGTAACAGATGCATTCAGGTACTGGCGGGCATAGCTGTTGATTAGTCCTGTCAGTCGTTCCGGAGACAGGATCAGGGCCACGGCAGTTGTCAGTATGACCGACAGCAATAAGAGTGTTCCGAGCACAATAATAAGCAGACGCCAACCCTTTTTCATAAAAGCGAAATTACATTTTTTTAATGGTATAGCGCAACATTTAACAGGTTTTACGCATCTTTGCAGTATACTTTCCCGTTTTGTGCAATATGAAAAGAATCCTTTCTATTCCAATTGTTTTCTTTATTCTTACCCTGGTTTTTACAGGTTGTAAAAAAGAAGACACGGTGTATTACATAAACACTCATCCGCAGGAATTGCATTTTGGAAGAGACGCAGGAACGGACACAGTTGCGGTTACTTCCAATTCTGCCTGGACAGTAGATATTCCGGAAGAGTGGTGTACTACCAATCTTTCATCGGTCTCTGAATCTGTCAAGACAGTTCACCTGCGTTTTTCAGTCACAAAAAACACGACAGGAGCAGCCCGGGCACAGGATGTGGTAATCCAATCAAAATCCAACAGCAGTATAAAATCCATTATCACTGTTTTCCAGGCTTATGAAAGCGGTCCGGACGATCCTTCCGCTGCCGATACCCTTTCATTGAGCATTGCCGATATTGAAATTCCATGCAGGGGAGGGGATTATGATTTTTCTCTTTTCTCTGATACTACATGGACGTACGAAGGGAGCAACGCTTCCTGGTGCAACCTGGCTCCTGCACAGGAAGCAGGCGGGCGGGGAGAATACCCTTTTACGTTTATTGCCGATACGTCAAAAAGTGCCCAGGCCAGAACGGCTGTACTTGCTTTTAAGACAGTTAATGATACCATAGCTTTATTGCATGTCACACAACGTCCTTTGGGAATATCCGTTCCGGAAGATCTGATAGCTTTCCGGGATGATGTCAACAATAAAAAAGACCTAAGGCCCTGGATGGACAACGACAGCACTATTCATTTACTGGCTGACCTGGATATGTCTGCCGTTGCAGATTGGACTCCTATTGGAGAACATACCTATTACCTGTTATTCAACGAGAGGAACAGCAGTTTTTCCGGAACTTTTGACGGAAATAACCATACTGTCAGCAACCTATCCATAACGGGGACTACCTACAGATCTACAGGACTATTCGGGTCTGTAATACAAGCTGAAATCAGAAACCTGATTCTGGATCAGTCATGTTCCATTACCGTTACTCCCGAAGATTATCAATATATGGCCGTAGGAGGTATTTGCGGTACGCTTGCCGGCGGAACGATAAATAATTGTCATTTTCGCGGTTCCGTCAAAGTTTCCGGTAACAGTACAAGTGCATCTTCGGGAGGTATAGCTGGGGTAATGACCACCGATCTTACGCACAATCCTTCCGTTGTCAGCCATTCTTCAAACAGCGGCTCAGTTGAAGGACTGTCCCAAACCGGAGGTATAGCCGGTACACAAACATCATCGGAGATCAGTTATTGTGAAAACAAGGCAGGGGCGACTGTAAAAGGGAACGAATCAACCGGTGGAATATGCGGCTATTCGGGTATCGATGCCATTATCAGGAATGCACATAACAGAGGCACCGTAGAAGGAACCGGAGATATGACCGGGGGAATCTGCGGCGATCAATACGATGGATCCCTGATAACAGATTGTATAAACCAGGCAGATGCACTCATTAAAGGATCTTCTTATACGGGGGGTATCTGCGGGTATTCCAGGGTCTCCAATACCATAGAAAATTGTGAAAACAAATCCGACATTACCGGTTCCGACATTCTGGGTGGCATATGCGGAGTACAATACCTTAACGGCACTATAGAAAACTGTTCCAATACCGGAGCCATTACGTCGCAGGGAGCCGATGATGAGGAATCTGTCTGGACCGGAGGCATTGCCGGTGGAAATATCAGTTCGGATATCCTGGATTGTTACAACGCTGCAGCGGTCAGGGGTGAGACTGCAGTAGGCGGGATTGCCGGGTATTTTTACGGGGACAATGCATACCGGGTAAACGGATGCAGCAACACCGCAAATGTGGAAGGATTACAGAGTGTGGGAGGTATATGCGGTTCCGTTTCCGGTGCTTTATTAACCATCAATCAGGGAAATAACAGCGGTACGGTTACCGGAAATTCCAGTGTGGGAGGTATAGCCGGAACACTTACAGACAATGCATCTTTGGATGGATGTACAAATGAAACAACAGCCACTATCATAGCTGCGGAAGGTTCTGCCGGCGGGATTGCCGCCATGGTGGATAAGTCCGGGTCCGATATCATCAATTGTAAAAATTACGCATCTGTAACTTCTACCTGGATTGCCGGTGGAATTGCCGCTTATACAAAAGGCGTCATAAAAAAATGTTTGAATACGGGAACCATATATACTCCTATAAACGGTGTGGCTGAAGGATCGGATGAAGAAGGAGTTACAGAAGCAGAAATATATGACATTACCGTATCCGGCGGGATTGCCGGTGTTTCATCTTCAACGGTTGACGGTTGTGAGAACCGTGGCATTGTATCCGGTTATTCGGCCGGAGGGGTCGTTGCCCGTTATACATCCGGATCTACCTTATATAAGATGAAAAGTTGTATCAACAGCGGGGCTGTTACCGGCCGTAAGAGTGCCGGAGGAGTGGTGGGATCCAATACCAGCGGCGGCACACTGGAACTGAACGAGAATTCAGGGACCGTTACGGGATCTTACTTTGTGGGAGGTATTGTGGCCGAAAACCTGAGAGGCAAAATAATTGAATGTACGAATTCGGGAACCATAACCGGAACAGAAACTGAAATGGATGACACGTATTTTGCCATAGCCGGAATCTGTGCGTTCAATGAAGCCGGAAATCTTACAGATTGCGTAAACTCCGGATCGGTGACAAGAGTGAGCCAGACCGGCACAAGCAAATTTGTGGGTGGCGTCATAGGAGTTACCGGACGGGGTAACTATTATTCGGGTGGCGAATTGAAAGCGTGCTCCAATTCCGGACCCGTTAGCGGATATATTAATACAGAGTTAGGTATGAATTGCTTTGTAGGAGGCTTTTGCGGCTTCTTTGTTTCGGGCCCTGCACCGGATAATTGTACCAATACAGGCACCGTGAACGGAGAACCTGCCAGTGATGCCAACATGTACGGAGGAACCAACTAAACTTTTCAATTGATTATGATAAAGCCTTTTAAGATCTTACTGTCTCTTTTGACAGCTTGCATTTTGTTGATCCCGTCCTCCTGTTCAAGGGGGCCTGAAACACTGAAAGTGATGTCCTACAACATCCGCCTGTCGCTTGTGGATGACGGGGAGCATAACTGGGACATTCGCAAGCCGGCTTCCATTTTCATGATCCATACCCTGCAGCCCGATGTCTTTGGCGTGCAGGAACCTGTATGGGAACAGATCCACTACTTGCAGGACAGCCTTCCGGCCTACGCCAAACTGGGAGTTGCCCGGGAAGACGGGGATTCCCTGGGGGAATTTTCGGCCGTGTTTTACCTGAAGGACAAATTTGAAGTTTTGAAAGAAGGAAATTTCTGGCTGAGTGAAACACCCGACATACCTTCATTGGGATGGGATGCCGCATGCAAACGGATCGTTACCTGGGGCGCTTTTAAAAACAAGGAAACCGGGAACACCTTTTATTTGTTCAATACGCATTTTGACCATATAGGCAAGGTGGCCCGGAAAGAATCCGCCCGCCTTTTGATAGACAGGATAAGCGAGATCACAGTGGACGCTCCCGTTATTTTTATTACAGGGGATTTCAATGCTACTTTGGATAATCCGCTGTTTGAACCGGTTAAGGCACATTTTTTGGATGCAAGACAAGAAGCGCCCCTTACCGATACGCTGTCCACATACAACGGATGGGGCACGTACAACGGGGCTCCCATTGACCATATTTTTTACCGCGGGGCAGAAGCCCTGTCCTGCCGTACCGTGACCGATGACTTTGGCGTTCCCTATGTCTCTGACCATTACCCGGTACTGGCCGTTTTTGAATACAAACTGAAATAAGATATACCACCTATGAAGAAACAAGGAATCCGCATGATCAAAGGGCTGCTGGCAATGGCTCTTTTTACCGTTTTTACAGTCTCCTGCCAGAAACATTATTCCGTATCCGACATCCTGGGAACATGGAGTTACGACGATGAACCCGCATACACCGTTACGTTCCGGGAAGACGGGACCATGGGATACACGGCTCCCGTATCGGCTCCCTCTTATACACCCACTTATACCCTGGATGGCATTTATATTTATGTCCGGGTAATAGTAGGTAGTGCCACCGTAAGCGATGTGGTCGAGATCCGTTCCCTGGACTCAACCACAATGGTGTTGTATTACGACGGAGACCTTCTGTTTGACGGACAATCCCTGGACGGGGAATATATCCTGACCAAAAAATAGTCCCGGAAGTTTACAATTCTTTGATCCTGATATTGCGGAACCAAAGTTTGGATCCGTGTCCCAGGAACCCGATCTTTCCCCCCTTGCGTTCAAGCCCGGGATGTTCCCTGCCGTCTATGGGGCCTGCGGTGGTGTCTCCTTCTGTGATCACCTCCCCGTTTAAGGTAACGCGAATGTATGTGTCTTTGACGTAGATTTCCTCCTGATTCCATTCTCCCACGGGACGCAGGGCATTGCGGTTGTGGGTCGGGATTACGCCGTAGACCGATCCGTGGTACTGGTGATCCTGCAGCCAGGGCTGGTAAATGGGATCGTAATGGTCCAGGATTTGGATTTCCATGCCTTCGTATGCAGCATCTCCCGTTCCGGGCGTACGTATGCCCACTCCGTTGTTGGCTCCCGGGGTGAGTTTGAATTCAAAGCGGAAAATGAAATCATCGTACTCCTTCCCGGTATACAGATCCCCGAATCCCTGATCGGTAGGCCGGACCTCCAGTACCCCGTCACGCGTGTAGTAATCGGTCTTGTTGCCGGTCCATTGGTGCAATGTGGTTCCGTCAAAGAGGATCTCAAATCCTTCGGCTTCTTCCTCTGCAGACAACGTATAAGGTTGGGGGCGTTCCAGTTCCCGGACGTAAATGTCGCGGTAGGCAACTTTACTTCCATGTGCCTGGAGTTCAATGGCCCCGTAAGGGAAGATAGGCTGTGAACGGTCCCAGTAATTCTCCATGATCACGTTGTCCACCACCAGATCTCCGTTCAGGTACACCGTAACGCGTTCCCCTTCCATGCGGATGAAAAAGCTGTTCCATTCACCCAGCCGGTTGTCGGCCACGTGTGACGGAGCCGCCGGGTTTTTCATGTTGTTGTACAGTCCGCCGGATCCAACCTGGGCTCCTACGTGAACGCGGGAAGTGTCCCAGATCTGTACCTGGGGCGAACCCCGCAGGTAAATCCCGGCATCGGCCTCGGGGCCTTCCGGATAAAGCAGCCAGTCTACGTACATTTCAAAGTCTCCGTAGGCTTTTTTGGTGCACAGGTTGTCGCCTTTGCCCAGGAACAGCAGTTTGCCGTCTTCGACCACCCATTGGCTGAAAGCCACTTTATTGGCCTCTTTCTGTGTCTGCCCCCGTT
>Ga0265294_10004728_pt1 | contig 16888 bp, 16 predicted proteins | sample MunlanPumphouse3_FD_192504 | JGI IMG/M metagenome (GOLD analysis project Ga0265294, IMG submission 192504) | Groundwater microbial communities from a municipal landfill in Southern Ontario, Canada - Pumphouse #3 | ecosystem: Environmental > Aquatic > Deep subsurface > Groundwater | place...
TGCGCCCAGGAGGCCTAACCGGGGTTAGGGATTTAGTCAGCTCGGCCACTGTGTTCCAAAGACCGCTTGCTATGTGCCTTACAAGCTTTAGAAAGTCATGTTTACTACCGACTAAAAGGTGCATGAATCTCAGGAGCATATACAGAATAAGTGCACAGTACAGCTGGTTTAATACAGCATTATAGCTGTAACCGAAGAACTTCTTAATCCTTAGATGCTGCTTAATCCACTTGAAGAAAAGCTCAATCTGCCATCTTAGTCGATAGATTTCGGCAATTTCTTCTGCAGTTAGGTCAAAACGGTTAGTTGCTATACAAAAGGGCTCACCCGCCTGAGTATCCATAACCTCTATAACTCTTAAAGGATGCTGCATCTTGGTGTAGAAGGTGCCGAGGATTACTTCCCTGTCGGATAACACTGAACTTTCTGAAGGTACGGCATTAACGCTTAGTGTTTCCATAACAGCATTTTTCTTGAGCCTTGTGACAAAATAGATGCCTTCTTTAGAGTACCGGTCATACTCTTTGTAATCTAGATAGCCACGGTCAAAGATGTAGGTAACCCCGGGAATAGTAACAAAGGAATTCATCTTTACTTTGTCGTGTATAATGCCTTCTGTAACAATAATGCTCTCGGGTATCCCCTTCTCCAGATCGAAAAGGGTATGCATCTTAACAGCAGCCTTGGTTTTACGGTAATAAGCCCAGGGGAAGAGGGAAAGGCAAATACGTATAATGGTTGCATCAAGGATTTTTAAAGTCCCCCAGCTTCCCGGGATTACTCGTATACCGTCATGCTTTGCAAGTTCCTTGAAGGTAGCTTCAAAAATAATCTTAAAGATTTCTGGATCTCTTTGGCTATTCCTTCGAGACAGCTGCGAAGCACTTATTGTTCCGGTATGCTCCTGAAGTTTTTTGTTAGAGGCTATACTATTAGTGATATCTCGTAAAGCGGTTTTCTGTGTTAAATGAGCATACATCATTGTATTAAGTTGTTTGAGCACAGTAAACTTCTTGGTTCCATGGTCAGCACCGGTTTCATCAATAGCTTTTTCCAGAATTTTCACTGGTAGAAAGCCTTTTAAGGTATCAAATACTGTGGTACAATCAGCCATGAGGTAACTCCTTTCTAATGGATATGGTTGGTTTTGTTTCCTACCATTGATATTAGCAAGGAGTTCTTATTTTAACTACAGGTAATTACTGCTTCGCTAACCAGAACATTCTGGTTGATTTTTGCTAATTCTTTTTATGCAACACTACTGACTATTATTATACTTCAAAACCTGGCATTTTTGAAGGGATATAAATATACACCCACCCCTAAGTGTGGGCTGGTCCTGAAACCATCGGCGATTGATTTTGTCGCTCCAAGGTTTTTTCCATTTAAAGACATATAATGGCGCCGCAGATTATAAGATTTAATATGCAGACCTTTAATGTGTGCAATCTATCAACGGGAGGTTCGTCAATGCTTGTTTGGACTATTCCATATATATTGTTTTTCCTGGGGCTTGTTATGTTGGTCAAAGGAGGGGACTGGTTTGTGGACGCGTCCGTTTGGACGGCCAGGGTAACCGGCCTTCCGGAAGTTATTATCGGGGCCACCATTGTCAGTATCGCAACCACGCTGCCCGAACTCTTTGTATCCGCCATAGCGTCCTTTGAAGGCCATCCGGATATCGCCTTGGGGAACGCGGTAGGGTCCGTTATATGCAATACCGGCCTGATATTGGGCGTTACCACTCTGATATCTCCCTCCCGGATAATAAACCCGCGTATCTTCTGCCTGAACGGGTTTTTGCTGGCAGCCTACGGGTTGGTTTTCTGCTATCTGGCCGCCGACGGTATGATAAGCAAGGCCGATTCCGTCCTTTTGCTGCTGCTCTTTGCCGCCTATATTCTTACCAATATTGCAGTAATCAGGTACAAGAAATCCGACAGCCGGATTGGCAGTAATCCCGGTACCCGTCCCGTCCCCCGGGATACGGCGTTAAACTTAGCCAAATTCGCACTTGGCATAACCCTTATTGTTCTGGGAGCGGATATGCTGGTGGAATACGGCTCGGCCATCGCTATACTGATAGGGGTGCCTGAAAGAGTTATAAGCCTTACGCTGATTGCCCTTGGCACTTCCCTGCCCGAGCTGGCCACCTCTCTTTCCGCCCTTATGAAGGGGCACAAATTCATATCCATGGGCAATATTGTGGGGGCCAATATATTAAATTTGTCCATGGTAATGGGTGTTTCCTCGCACTTTGCCGATATGCCGGTAAAGCCCCACACGCTTTATCTGGACCTGCCGGTGACGGTAATCCTTATTGCTTTGCTTCTTGTGCCCTGCATGATCAAAAAAAGAACCTCGAGGCCTCAGTCGGTGCTCATGGTTTCAATATATGCCGCCTACATACTGCTGCTGGGATATCTGCACCTGTAAACTTTGTATTCCGGAACAAGCCATTTGTGCCAAAAACAAAAGAATCGCCCCTAATGCTTATCTTGTATTTATATTAATTTCAATATACCGAATATCATTAGTATCACACCGGGCAAAAAACTTACCCCTTGCTGGATATTATGATGAGAATATAATCTGCCAAGGCTTAACCCGGCAGTTATACACAAAATACTAAGTATAAAACATAAAAACAGAGTAACGGGCATACTTATACCCGACATGGAAGATACAAAACCTACAGCTCCGCCGTCAAGCGAAATAGCAGTCCCCAGGAATAATGCCTCTCTTGCATCAATAGTATTGGACCTGTCGAAGTCGGCCTTTTCAGGCTGCCTCAGTATCTCAATTATTATACCGAGAAATTCAATCTTAATCCTGCCGATAAATCTCTTATCCTCTCTGTCGGCGGGAAATCTGTATTTAATAAAGGCCTGTACAAAGAACAAAACCCCCAGCAAGAGAATAGTCCCGGAGCTTATAACCCTTGCCCAGACCTCAGGCACAAAACACAAAACGCCATGTCCCAGCAGCATTGCAGTCCCTATGACGGCAGTGGATATAAGGCCTATCTGCAGGATTATATGCTTTCTTATGTCTATTTTCTTTATGCCATAGCTTAAACCTATAACAAAACCGTCAATGCTGGTTGCCAGTGCAACCATAAACTCGTAAACCACCCAAGTCACTCCCCCGCTGCAGTAGTCACACTATATAGTGTATGCTGACACTGATATTACGTTACCTGCTTATTCTTTAATCAAAACCTGCAACGCTCTCCAGTTTATCAGCTATTACCTGTCCGATGATTATCTGCTCGGATTGGCTAAAAGAATGAGTTCCCAACAAGCGGGAACTCATTCTTTATAAGGTTTTTTACCTAATGCCTAATCAAAGAGTAAATTGAAAATCGATTTTTTGTCACTGCCTAAGCATGCCTTTAACGCGGAAGACTCATAGGTCACCTTTCCGTTGAAGCATGCCCCTGCCGAAGGGCTGTTTATCTCCTCCGGTTGGTTCAGTACTTCCCTTATCGAAGGCGCATCAACCTCTGAAGAAGCATTTGTCGTACCGCAGCCGGTGCATATATCCTCACCGGTTGCCTCACCGCACTGGACAGATGCCTCGCCCACTGTGGCATTAGCACCAAATGTTACCGGGACCCTGACACAGATATTCTGGGTTATTATAAAGGTACAGGTGTTATGGTCAATACAGTCAATCATGGCGGGCTCCCGTATCACGGTAGGGTCGCCGCAGCAGAATGTGGTAGCTTCCCCCTCTCTTACAAAGGGATCTACCGTCACCGGAACCGACACACTTAAGGGTTGGTAGGCTGCCGTTTCGCATGTTCCCACTTCTTCGCATACCGGACCGCATATGCTTAACCCCTCGGCTGCCACTCCTCCGCCGTACAGGCATACCGGGTTTGGACCAACCGGGTAGGGCGTGGTAAGTTCAAAACAGAACGCCATTTGGCCGCCCGATTTGTTCACGCCAAACTCGAACCTCAGCCCGGCACACCCGGCATATCGGTCCGGCTTTTGCGGAAGTATAAGCTGGACGTTCCCTTTCCAGCCGTAGTCCACAGTCTGCTGCATTCCGTTTATCGTCACAGTGATATTTGTAATCTGGTTTTCCGGTATCCTGTCGCAAATACCCAGTACAAAGTGACTTAGGTTAGCGGAATGATACCCGCCCCTGCCCACCCCCGTTACGTTGTAGCAGAACCGCTGGTTTTCTCCGGGAGCGGGGTCCAGGTTGGACGTTTCCAGGTCAAGCTCGAATACAAAGGGAAGTATTCTTTTGCCATTGACTTCGGAATAATCTATCCTCTTACTGCACTGAAGCTGCGAAGGTATTTGATGCAATGTTAGCACCCCCCTTTACATTGATTTTCCAATCCGGAATGGGGTCTAGTAATAGCCGCTGGTACCTACTCACTGGCTATTTACATCGCCGCAGCCGGTGCATACGTCTTCATCGGTCGCATCGCCGCACTGTACAAAGGTGGAACCCACCAAAGAAGTTGCGCCAAACGTCACCGGCACTCTGACGCACAGGTCCTGGGTCATGGTGAATTCGCAGATTCCATCTTCCACACCTTCACACACTGCTGGGCCCGGGGTGACCACTGGATCACCGCAGCAGAAGGTGGTGGACGTACCCTCTATTGCAAAGGGTGACACCGTTACCGGCACGCATACGCTTAAGGGTTGGTAGCCTACCCCTACACAGGTCTCAACTTGCTGCGATTTAATATCACCCGCCCTTTTTACTGTAATCGCCATAGTATATTCCTCCTTTCTCATATTCGGAGTTTCATCTGAAACCATATAGGCCCTATTCCTGGTGTATTGTATTCGGGTTTTACAATTTCAGTTACAAATAGCGAACTTGGGGGCTTATGAAAGTATAGCAAAATTATCTAATAGCATATATGACGTTACAAAAACTATGGGTTGGCATATAGTAAACTAGAAATTCGGGTTGTAGCGTTATACATAGTGCTTAAGACTAAGCTTAATCCAAGCACTGGACAGGAGGCCCATTATGTTTGACGGGAAAACGCTGCTTATAACCGGAGGAACGGGTTCCTTTGGCAATGCAATGCTAAACAGGTTTATAAACTCTCATATTAAAGAGATAAGAATATTCAGCAGAGATGAGAAGAAACAGAACGATATGAGGCATGCATTCAGAGACCCCAGGGTAACGTTCTATATAGGAGATGTGCGGGATTACAGCAGTATTAACCATGCAATGAATGGCGTTGACTATGTCTTTCATGCCGCTGCGCTTAAACAGGTACCGTCCTGTGAGTTCTATCCCATGGAAGCGGTAAAAACAAATATACTTGGGGCAGAGAATGTTATGAACGCTGCTGTTGTTAATGGAGTAAAAAAGCTTATTGCACTTAGCACCGATAAGGCAGTATACCCAATAAATGCCATGGGCATATCCAAGGCTATGATGGAGAAGCTCATAGTGGCAAAATCAAGGACACTGTCCGAAAGCGATACGGTATTATGCTGCACCCGGTATGGAAACGTGATGGCTTCAAGGGGTTCGGTAATTCCGCTTTTTATAGACCAGATAAAGGGCGGAGGGCCAATAACAATGACCGACCCAATGATGACCAGATTTCTGATGTCCCTTGATGAGGCGGTAGACCTCGTGCTGCATGCATTTAAATACGGAAAACAGGGAGATATTTGGGTCCACAAAGCGCCTGCTTCTACAATCCAGGACCTGTCAACGGCATTAATGGACATATTTGATACAAATGTGGATATAAGAGTCATCGGAACAAGGCATGGGGAAAAATTATTCGAAACCCTTGTAACCAGGGAAGAGATGGTAAAAGCCGAGGAGCGAAACAAATACTTCAGAATCAGGGCGGATAACAGGGATTTAAATTATAATAAGTACCTTGCCTCAGGCCAAACAAAGATATCAGATCTGTCCGACTTCAATTCTCATAATACAAAAAGACTTGCGATAGAGGAAATAAAGCAAAAGCTCATCGCCATTGAATACATTAAGTATGAACTGTCTTCATCCTCAGACTCTGGAAAGGGCTACAGGGAATAATCATGTTTTTCGTGAGGGGTGGAAGTAATGAAAAGGATCCTGGTCTTGGGGTCAACCGGTATGGCCGGACACGTTATAACAATGTGGCTTGGTAAAAACCCGGATTATGAGGTGTTCAACGTTTCACGAAGGAGCTGTCTCAACCGGCATACCGCCTTAATCGATGCCATGGATATCGGCAGACTGGATGATTATCTCCGGGAAATATCACCGGATGTAATAGTGAACTGTATAGGTATACTGAACCAATATGCATCGGCTGAAAAAGACAAAGCCGTATTTTTAAACTCCTATCTGCCGCATTATCTGGAAAGGAGATATAGAGGATCAAGCACCCGGATTATACACTTAAGTACCGATTGTGTGTTCTCGGGAAAGGACGGTGATTATCCTGAAAACGCCTTTAGGGATGGGGATGACTTTTACGCTAGAACAAAGGCCATTGGGGAGATAGTCAATAATAAGGATATAACCATTCGAACATCTATTATTGGTCCAGATATGCGGCTGGAAGGCATTGGATTGTTTAACTGGTTCATGAAAAGCAAGGGGATCATTTGCGGATATACACGGGCGTTCTGGAACGGCGTTACTACGATAGAGCTGGCAAGGCTGGTGGAGACCATGCTGGACAGTAATACTTCCGGTTTGGTTCATTTCGTTAACAGAAACAAGATATCAAAACATCGGCTGCTTACCATCATTAAACAGAAGTTTCAACGTAACGATATCGAAATTGAAGAGTCTGAGAACACCGTTTCGGATAAAAGCCTACTCAACACCCGTGAAGATTTCGTTTATCCGGTCCCTGCCTACACGGAAATGATTGGTGAAATGAAAGAATGGGTGGACAATAACAAACTTCTATACCCCCATTATTTTACACATTACTGACAGATGTAACTGAAAACTATTTGAGATGGAGGTTTCAGTATGAAAAAAACAAAAATAATCATAGTGGATATTTTGTTTAATGCCTGGAAAAGAAGCTCCCAAATCTATGATAAAGACTGGATAGAAAACAGAATGAAAATATTTATGGATTATACCCTCAATAGTCTTAAGGGCCAGAGCAATCAGAGCTTTATTGCGCTGGTGCGTTATGACCGCAGTACCGTAAAACTGATAAAGCAAGCGCTTTCGAAGTATCCTTCTTTGCCGTCCAATATTAAGTTCATTGAGGCAAATGTATATAACAAAGAGCTCATAGAGCTCATAAAAAGTACCAGGGGTTACGACCATCTTTATATTGTAAGGCTTGACAGTGATGATTTGTATAATAAATCATTTATACAAAAACTGCACGATTATAATCATAAAACTGAAAAACAGGTGCTTATCTCACGTAATGGATATATATACGATTCTGTCAACCACAGGATAGCTAAATACTATCACAAGTCCCCTCCCTATCATGCGCTTGTTTACAGGGTAAAAGATTTTATAGGCGGCAAAAGACACAGGCTTCCCAAGGGGCACTGGAGTGCCTTGGAGCTTAACTATGAACTGCTGGGCGGTACGAATTTTATCAGCCATGTGCATTCGAACAATACACTGTTCTCCTTTAAGAAGAATTATACCGTTGGGCCAATAATAACTGACCGAGGAGAAATCCGGAGCATCCTTGAAGGCTTTATGTAGTTGGGGGTTAACCCCCAACTACATACACGAAAACATATTGTAAAGTGGCATAATCCAATGAAGGCCAATATTATGTAATGCAGATAACAGCCGTCCAAAACGGGCATTGTTATCTCCATTACATCTCCATATCTAAGCAAATAGCTGAAGCATACGTTTTGATTACATACTAAATAGAAAGCATTCCTGTAATGATTTAATTTGAACTTTGAAAAAAGGAAGTACCTCCTGATACAATACGGGGTATAAGGGTTGAATCTTATCCCTAAATAAATATCAAATGGAGGTACCTCAAATGAATTATACACAAAATGAAAAGATAATGTCAATAACGGAAAGAACTCTAGTTGTAGGAGTGGATATAGCAAAATCCATCCATTATGCCAGAGCTTTCGATTACCGAGGCATAGAACTAGGCAATGTTTTCAAATTTGAGAACACTAGGGAAGGTTTAGAAGCATTCAAGGAATGGATGGATGGCTTAACAAAAGAAAATGGTAAAAGTAGCAGTATTGTTGGGATGGAGCCTACAGGCCATTATTGGCTTAATCTGGGCCATTTCTTAAAAGACGAGGGGATGCGATTAGTCCTAGTTAACCCGTTCCATGTAAAGAGAAGTAAGGAATTAGACGATAATTCCCCAACCAAGAGTGATCGAAAGGATCCAAAAACAATAGCAAAGCTAATGATTGATGGCAGATATTCGGAGCCATATATCCCAAAGGGTATCTACAGCGACTTAAGGATAGCTATGGATGTAAGGGACTCCATAAGCAAGTCCCTTATCAGGATTAAGAACAGGGTAATAAAGTGGCTCGATAAATACTTCCCAGAATTTTTCGATGTATTTGGCGACTGGGAAGGAAAGGCCGCCTTAATAACACTAAGGGAGTTCCCAACCCCGGAAAAGATCATTGCTATTGGTATTGATGACATTGTGACCACTTGGAGAAAAGAAGTAAGCCGGGCAGTAGGGGTTAAAAGGGCAACAAAGCTTATGGAAGCAGCCAAACGCTCCATAGGTATCAAAGAAGGGCTTAGAATGGCTCAGAAAGAGCTTAGGGCTATCATAGAGCAGTATGATCTATACATGGCACAACTGAGTGAAGTTGAGACAGATATGGAAGAATTGGCTCTTCAGGTACCAGGGGTCAAAGAAATGCTAACTATAAAGGGTGTAGGGATAGCTACAGCTGCAGGTTTTATGGCGGAAGTAGGAGATATCAGACGTTTTTCCCACCCCAGTCAGATCCAAAAGTTAGCAGGCCTAAACTTAGTTGAAAACAGCTCGGGTAAACATAAGGGCCAGACTACCATTAGCAAGCGGGGACGATCTAGGCTTAGAAGTATTCTGTTTAAGGTGATGATGCCCCTTGTAGCTAAAAATGATGAGTTTAAGATGCTCCATAAGCATTATACAACCCGGCGGGAAAACCCGTTAAAGAAGAAGCAGTCATTGATTTTACTATGCTGTAAGCTAATAAGAATATTCTATGCCCTTATCAACAAAAGAGTGGCTTACAGCCCAGAAAGGTTATTGAAAAACATTAGCTATCTACAATTACAGGATGCTGCCTGATAGAATCTTCATTATCGTTTTCCAAGGATCCTATCAGACAGGTAAATAAAAAGACATATCCACAGGCCTGACTACCACTGGTACTCCAGTGAGCAAAGCATGTGGAAAACAATCTAAAAATCTTATTGTTATTAGAACCTTGACAATAGAAGCCAGGATTAGTCAGTGGAAAATCACCTCCATAAGGGCAATGACCCGGTAAGAAAGCATATACTGACATCCGCCTCTTGGATAAACTGAACGAAGGAATTTAGGACATTTGATCCTGTGAGACATGGAAGGGTAAGTTACCAGAGCTATGAGCGGACATCCAATGGCAGCCATATTTTAGGTAAGACAACAAAGACCTTATTAAGGTTGCTCCATTGCCCCCATATTATTCAAGCATTACAAAGTATATCCATGAAGCTTCTATTATGTTAAACGGAATCCTAAGAATAAGTGAGGTATTTAGAGATAATTAAAGATTATAGAGGAAGGCTTGATAGTGGGCAGCGACGATAAGCTAAATCCCCTGGGCAATACCACAAGGGCGGAAGCCGCCGTATTCCTGTACAGGATATATGACAAGTACACCGGCTTCTAGATTATCAGCCGACGTGAGCATTGACTATAAGCCACAAGGTCACCGTACCTTGTGGCTTATTCAAATGCGGGAATCCTGTGTTTTTATTCCTTGACAATTGGGTCTACAGCCTGTAAACTATATGTGGATTGGTCTATATTATGTAGACTACGAGGAGGAGTATGAATGAAAGGATATAAACTTACCGATACCGAAGCAAAATTTGCAGATATTATTTGGGCTAACGGGCCTATCCCGTCGGGGGATCTGGTAAAGCTGTGCGAGGTGGAGCTGGACTGGAAAAAATCCACTACCTATACCATGCTAAAACGGCTCGAGAACAAAGGGTTCTTTAAAAACAGAAATAGCGTGGTATCGGCCCTGGTAAAAAAGGATGAATTTTATGCCGGGCAAAGCAAACAGTTTGTGGAGGAAACCTTTGACGGTTCGCTGCCCAGATTTTTAGCCGCATTCACAAGAAGTAAAAGGTTAAGCGATAGGGAAATTGATGAGCTGCAAAGGCTGATCGATGAGCACAGGGGGGATAGCAATGGATAAATTGTTTTTGCAAATTCTGAATATGAGCATTACTTCTTGTTACGTTATTTTGTTTGTTATGGTAGCCAGGCTGCTGCTTAAAAAAGCACCAAAAGTTTTTGCATATGCGCTTTGGTTTGTGGTACTGTTCAGGCTTATAGTTCCCTTCTCCTTTGAAAGTGTATTTAGCTTGGTACCCGTTAACACACAAACGGTACCCGTTGATATTATGTATTCACAGACACCGCAAATACAAAGCGGTATTGCGGTAATAGACAAAGCCGCAAATAATTCCTTGCCTGCACCGGCCATTGGCGCCAGTGTAAACCCTATGCAGCTATGGATTACTTTGGGCAGGACAATATGGCTGTTTGGTATAGCAGTATTATTTTGTTACAGCCTTTTTACAGCCGTAAAGTTATATCTTAAATTAAAATCTGCAAAACCAATTTTTGACAATATATATCAAATGGACGGCATTAAAACGCCCTTTATTTTTGGTTTAATAAAGCCTAAGATTTATCTTCCGGCAGGCCTTTCTGAAAGTGAAAGGGACTATATAATTAAGCACGAACAAATCCATATTAAAAGGTTCGATCATATTATAAAAATATTTGCCTTTTTAGTCGTATGTATTCATTGGTTTAATCCGCTTGTCTGGGCAGCTTACTTCCTTATGGGCGAGGATATGGAGCTATCCTGTGATGAAAGCGTTATTAAAAAGATGGGCAGTGCGATAAAAAAGGACTATTCGACCTCCCTTCTGTCGCTGTCTACGGGCAGACGAATCATAGGCGGTTGTCCCCTTGCCTTTGGCGAGAATAATACAAAGGGACGCATTATTAATATATTAAACTACAAAAAGCCGGCTTTTTGGGTTGTTGTTGTGGCAATTGTGGTGATGGTTGCGGTATTCATTGGTCTTATGAGCAATCCTCAAAAAGAACAATTAACAGTGGAGGATTATGCTAATAAGTTCATTGAGGAAACAATCGCGGCTTACGACACCGGCGATTACTATTTTGAAATTGTTGAGACTAAAATTACAAAGCTTGAAAAAATAGCATCCTTAGATGGAATGCTTCCATCCACATTAGAGATTTGGAGCCTTGAATATCGCCTGAAGCCTGATGATATTAGCAAGGTTGTGTTGGCAGGGGGTATGAATGAAATTGACGGTTGGATTACCGAAGAGGCTAGTATGGGAAAGCCGGTGTTGGTTTTTTCCTATGAAGATGCCGTTCCGCAGTATTTAGGCACTATCTGGAGTGGTGAAGCAGACTTTTCCACGCCGGCAGGCAAAGAAATAGCACTGCGCATGTTCCTTGAAGGAGAGGGACTTCTGCCCAAAGAAACCTATAGCGGAAATCATGTTGTAGTGAAATTCCCCTTATCAACGGGAGAAACCTGCCAATTGTTTTTATCCCAGCCGGTTGTTCAAGGAGATTTAGGAATATGGTGTGTAGAGCGCTGGATGGACGGAAATGGCAATATGTATTATGATACACCGAAGACCGACGGTTTGATCGAAGATTATTATAAGGATTTACAAGATGAAGTGGATGAGGGACATAAACCATGGCTCATTGATCCGCTGCAGGTCGCTATGGATTATATAAATAACGGCCTGGGACAGTACGTATCTCTTAATGAACTTGTTCCTAAGTATTCGGCTTCGGCAGAGGATTTTTTGGAAACGCCGGAAAGCCATTATATAGGGTTTATTTCAGACTTTGAAACCGATGAGTACTCTAAACCCTCATTTGATTTATACCCGATTGAATGGTTGACCCTTGATGATACAGAAAGGTTAAAGGAGCTTAACATAGACCCTGACGACCTGCCAAATGGGTTCTATATACACAAACCCCATGACTACCCCATGTTTCATCAAGTAACGGAAAATACTCAATACAACATAATCGATTGGGGTATGGAAATAACCCATAAATCCGTAACCTTAGAGGAGTTTCTCGAACACCTTGAGCAATATTCGGACTTTGTGCCACCGTTTAGAATAGTAACAAAGGATGGATATGTACAGAGCATCACAGAACAATACATCCCATAGTATGTCATGGGGACGGGGGTGGTGTCACATAGGTACGCATAGAAACACGTCCAATATTTTACAGCCGGCTAATGCAGTTTACAAGCTGTATCGGGGGCTTTGTTTATCCAGCAACTGTCCAACCTGGATTACGATACACCGATAGTATCGTCCATCCAGTCTGTCCTTTATCCTGTTTATGGCGTTTTGCACGTCTATGGCGCCCCGGGACCCATCGGTGCTTACCTTGGCGGACAGGATGGCGGAATACTCGTCCTGTACCGTGCCGCTGTAGGCAAGCCCTGTCACCATATCTTCTCTTTTTACCGCGACAACCTCCACCGGAACCGGCCTTTCGGCCTGGGCTTCTTCCATCCCCGCTCCTTCACGGGACAGCCCTATGCCCGCCGCAAATATTAGAAATATTACTATTGCCGGGTTTGCCCATGCCGCACCTTCCTTTGCGTTTTAATGTAAGTGCTTACTAACATCACATGGACTAATATACAATCCTGTGGCTTAGGCTGTCAAGGGGAAAACTTGTGACAGGGGGTATGCCGGGGGAACGGAGCTGCTGGCACATTTGTTAACATAAAATCCGATGTATGCCGGCGGGATGGGGAGTAGAACGGGATTGTCAGGGTCGATAAGGGCGTGCTGGAGAGCTGGGAGCGGGATGGGTACGTTAGTGGTATGCTGAAAGGCCGGAGGCAGGACGGGCCGAGGATGGGGGACGGGGTTGTTGTCACGCAGGGAAAAGGATTGATACGATCCGTGTCACAAGGAACCGTCCCCTGTCACACAAGGTACCTGCCCCCGTATCTGATGTTAACCGCATAATATGAAAACCGGTTTCAAGGGGTGTTTGAACAAGTATGGAAAAGGGGTTGTACCTCTGATAAAATAGTTTCTTTTCTTTTGCAGCAAAAAGAGAGAAAAATAGCCCGTAACCTTTGCGATTAAAGGATTACAGGGCTTTTCATTTTGTCAAAAAGTTGTAGTGTATTTTTATTTTTTGGTATCGGCTAAAACTTTTTTAATCTCTCCAAGGCTTCGTATTCTTTTAGAGAAATCAATACCAAATTCTTTCCCAATGTCACTTAATACATCATCATAATAATCAAAAATATAATAATTCATCTTCAAGTGTGTGCATTCAGACTTTTTCAGGCTTTCAAGCAATTGTGGGATATTGTAACGATATTCTATTTTCATTTCCAAGATTCTGGCGATGACAATTGCCACAAAACAAGTGAGAAAATGTGCCTGAATATGGTCTTCTTTTGAAACATATACTGGACGTGCTTCCAGGTCGCTTTTCGTAACCCTGAAGGATTCCTCTGTTTTCCACAGCCCTCTGTATATATCGATAATATTATCTGCACTTTCTTCATATTCACTTGTAACAATTGCATAGTAGCCATCAAGAGCTTCTTCTTCTTTTAATTTTTCTAAATCAAGCACCAGTGCTTTTGAAGTATTTAAAATCTCACCGGTTTCCTTGTCAAAGTCAATATTCTTAATGTAACCTGCCGCACCGTGGGAAGTAGCCCTCGTATATTTACCGGGGTTAGCGATAAGGTCCTGTGCTTTTGCAATAACAGCGGCACGTTCAGCTTTTGCTTTCTTATCATATTTTTCGCTGTAAAATATAACTTGCTTTTCATGCACAGTTTTCACTATCTTTTTGCCAGTCGTAGAAGTCACCTGAATGGTTCTCGGGTAAAGACGGGATTTTCTTTTGTATTCCTTTCCGAGCCACTCATATCCGGTATCGTTTAGAACCCATTTTTTTAACTCTTTATTAGCTCCGCGTACCGACAAGCTAAACACATAACCATCTTTGGCAGATAAAGTATACCAGATATTGTCTCCTGTGGTCATTCCTTTGTCTGAAACCACCACTACCTTTCCCAGATTATATTCTTTCTTAATGCGTGAAAGATTGGGACGATAGGCAGATAGTCATTAGTGTTACCTGGGAATAACTGATATGTAATTGGGATACCCTTGTTATCTATGAATAGTCCCATTTGTACAATCGGGTTTGGCTTGTGTTTCTTGGATGGACCTTTCTTTCTGAAACCATCTGTTTTATCTGTTTCAAAATAGTAGTTGGTTACATCGTAATAAACAAGGCTGCTATCACGTCCGTAACGTTGTTTTATTCTGTCGTTGAGCCATAACTGGAGATTACTGCTTTGCTTGTTAAGGAAGGATAGGCAGCGATAAACATTGTCAAGGGTATAGTTAGTTTTCTCAAAGTAGCGTTCTTTGCCTTCAAAAGCTTTCTTTTTAGAAGCAGGTGCAAGCAATCTTGAGAACACAAGCAGCTTCATAATGTTGTTGGTGTTAAAGTCCAGTTTTGTGCTTCCTTGCCGACTGGTAAGGAACTTATTAATTTCTAGTTCGTGATAAATGGCACTGATAACGGAATACCCAAAATTTTTGCGGTATGCATAAATTTTGAGATAAAAAAATGCTGGACAACGGGGGAAAGGGATGATATCATAAATTTAATAAGCAGTTTCCTTTAAGTTGGTACGGTGATACCGGCAAGGAATGAGATAGGGGACTAATGGATGTCGTTTGTTCGAGAACCAGCTCCTTGCCGGTACCGGGGGAGTTTTTTTATTATAAAAAAAGGCAGGTGTTAATATGAAGGTCAAAGCGGTGATAATGGACGAGAAGACCATAGACCGGGCGGTCACAAGGACAGCTCATGAGATACTTGAAAGAAATAAGGGCACCAAAAACCTTGCGCTTTTAGGCATTAGAACCAGAGGCGTGCCGTTGGCAAAAAGGATTTTGGGCAAAATAAAGGATATAGAGGGTGCGGACCTTCCGCTTGGGATTCTGGATATCACGCTTTACCGCGACGACCTTAGTACCATTGCGAAACTGCCAATAGTAAATGCTACCCAGATAGACTTTGATATTAACGACAAAAAGCTGGTGCTTATTGACGATGTATTGTACACCGGCAGGACTGTTAGGGCGGCACTGGATGCCATAGTGGATATAGGCCGGCCGTCGGCAATACAGCTAATGGTGCTGGTGGATCGGGGGCATAGGGAGCTACCCATTAGGGCGGACTATGTCGGGAAAAACGTTCCCACATCCAAGAAAGAGATCGTAAAGGTTAACCTAGAAGAGGTTGACGGAGAAAACTCGGTGTTGATTGTAGAGATTTGACATTCCCATAGCTAAAGTAATGAGATTTTCGAGTAAGTCCTTTAATTTGGTCCGGTGAGGCTAAGAAGGGGGAATTATAATGCCGATTGCAAACCTTTGGTTCTGCTTTGACGGCGAAAAATTTGGATACGGATAAAGGAGCAGCATAGTGCATGCCTTTGAAAAAAGAGGTGTGGGCTACTGCTCTTTTTGTTTGGTCAAACAAAGGGACAGGTACCTTGTTTGACGTATGGGGGGAGGAATCCAGAAGAACCGTCCCCCTGGTTTTCAAAAAGTGGAGGTGAGTGAATGAGGATAAAAAATCTTTTGGGGATAAGAGACTTAAGCAATGAGGATATACTGCAGATACTTGATACAGCAGTCCTTATGAAACCCATAATGGAAACAAAGAATAAAAGAACCACCTATCTTATGGGAAAGATTTTGGTTACATTGTTTTACGAGAACAGCACCCGCACCAGGGTTTCCTTCGAACTGGCGGCAAAATACCTGGGTGCCACCACCACCAATATTTCCTCATCCGCCAGCAGCGTGATGAAGGGAGAGACCCTTATTGATACCGCGAGGACTCTGCAGGCCATGGGGGTTGACATAGTGGTTATGCGGCACCCGATGACGGCGGCTCATCGTTTGCTGGCCAATCACCTTAACGCCGTCGTGATAAACGCCGGTGACGGGATAAACGAGCATCCAACCCAGGCACTTTTGGACATGTTTACCATAAGGGAGAAGAAGGGTACACTAAAAGGGCTTAAGGTGGTAATTGCCGGGGATATACTGCACTCAAGGGTGGCCCGCAGCAATATATGGGGCCTTACAAAGCTGGGTGCCCGCGTAGTGCTGGCGGGGCCCGCAACCCTAATACCAAAGGGAATAGAAAAAATGGGGGTTGAGGTTTACCACGATATAAAAAAGGCGGCTGTGGATGCCGATGTAATAATGGGGCTTAGGATACAGCTGGAGCGGCAAAAGAGCGGCTTGTTTCCATCGCTACGGGAATACAATATGCTGTTTGGGATAGACGAGTACGTTTTGGAAGCTGCCAGGGAAGACGTGTTAATAATGCATCCCGGGCCTACAAACCGGGGAGTGGAGATGTCAAGCGAAATAATAGACAGCGATAACTCGGCTATAGAGGAGCAGGTTGCAAACGGGGTGGCGGTAAGGATGGCCATACTGTACATGCTTACAAGGGAGGGAGTCTCCTGATGGACAGGATACTGATAAAAGGCGGAAGGTTAATAGACCCGGCAAGCGATACCGATGCCGTGAA
>Ga0265294_10004729_pt1 | contig 16885 bp, 20 predicted proteins | sample MunlanPumphouse3_FD_192504 | JGI IMG/M metagenome (GOLD analysis project Ga0265294, IMG submission 192504) | Groundwater microbial communities from a municipal landfill in Southern Ontario, Canada - Pumphouse #3 | ecosystem: Environmental > Aquatic > Deep subsurface > Groundwater | place...
TAATTGGATTCGATCAAGGAAAATTAATCTTAAGTATAGATTACATTAGGATGACTATTTACATACTTATTATCCTGATTTTTATTTACCCGATAGTGACTAGTATATTGAAATAAAGGGTAGATATTAGTAGGAGCATAAAATAAAAATGAAGAAAGTTATCTAGCAGAATAACGACAAAATAATTATAATGTTATTTAAACAGGATTTAGAAGTTTTATTGAATTAGAAGTTATAAGTTTTTGGCCAGGTAGGCAATTTGGTATCGCCGTCACGCTTAGGACGTGATGTTATGTTTGCAGGTTCGACTCCTGTCCTGGCTACCAATAATCTATACAGTGTAAGTTCGAATCTTACCAGGAGTACCAAAAGTATATAGTGTGATTTAATTTTAGGTAAAATAGAGTCTAATTAACTCTAGAGTAGTTTTACATTACTACCTGGCGTAGCTCCTTAGGGTGAGCAGCTGGGCACAGGATGTAAGTGCTATCTATATTGCAATATAAGTAGTCCTACTCACCTTTTATGCAGAGGTAGCTCAGTTGGCAGAGCAGGTATAAACACGTCTTTGTAATGCAGACGCACAGCCTATTAATTATTGGAATGCTAATCCCCTGGTCGTTGGTTCAAGTCCAACCCTCTGCTCAGGATATGAGTTGGTCACTCATTAGTAGAAGCGTATAATGATGCTTGGTAATATTGGAGGGAGCAATAGCTGAGAACTTTGATATTATCATATAAAGAGCATTGTTAGAGGCACACTATGATCAAGCGAATTTGACTATTCGTATTGTGTGTCATAATGGAAAGTTATGGCAAGTTTCAGGACATTGGTGTAACGGTAGCACGTGGGTCTCCAAAACCTTTAGTATAGGTTCAAATCCTGTATGTCCTGCCAATATAATTCACCTGTAGCATAACTGGATAATGCACCGATCTGATACGTCGGTGAGTAGTGGTTCAAGTCCACTCGGGTGGACCAAATTTAATAGGGGATATATGGAAAACATTAAGTCAGTATTGTCATTCGCATTGATATTTGCATTGGCTGCGTCTACACCAATAATTATGGTTGGTATAATGCAATGTATGGATACACGAGAAACACAGTACGCTCAATCTATACTTGTCGATACCATTTCTGTAAGTGATACGACTAATGTCGATATGCCTGATATAAATGGTAGATATAAACGAGCAATGTTAAATCCAAACTCAACTGATCCTATAAAAGGTTTGACATTTAGTGTTTGGGATGATTAATAAATTATGCGGATATGGTATAAGGGTTGGCATTGGCAGAGGTGGTTTACTGTTGATGAAGCAAAGGTCATGTTTGATCTTATTAAGGGGTATTAATGACTAATAGAAAAATACTTGAATTGATGGGGTTTCGTTATTATGGTCGGAATACATATGGTAACATATAGACATTCATCGATATCAAGAAACAGAAAAGTACTTGGAAGATTACAAATATTAGCAAAATCAAAAACAAAGTTTTGCTAAGCTATATTACTGAAGCTTAGGGAGACTAGATTGAGTTTAAATCATTGACAAAGCTTGTCGAATATTTGTTGTCCATTTCAAAAAATATATGGAGTTATAGATGATTTGGAGAATATGTCAAAAAAATAATTATAATACTATATTTTAGCTTCCGTGGTATAAGGATTTGTGCCCTGGAATGCCATTCCAGAGATGCTGGTTTGAGTCCAGTCGGAAGCTCCAGTTTTTATGAGTATTATTCGTGGTGTTCATGGTGTAATGGTCAGCATGCAAAACTGTGAATTTTGCGGTTTCGGTTCAAATCCGAATGATCACCCCAAAAAAATAAAGCTTTGGAGTCTATTGTCAAATAGCTGTTTAACGAAAATATGCACGCCTAATCCCAAATGTTTATGCCTCCATAGCTCAGTTGGTTTAGAGCAACTCCCTCTTAAGGAGAAGGTCGTAGGTTCGAATCCTACTGGGGGTACCAAATCTTGTCTTGATTGAGACTTAGGAGGTCAGTTCGCTACTGAAGATGGTTCGACTCCATCATCAAGACATTATTTTATCCGCTCGTAGTTCAACTGGTAGAGCACCGATCTGATATGTCGGAAGTTGGAGACTCGGGTTCTCCCGAGCGGACCAAAATAATACTAAACAAGAAACTATTAAAATTGCAAGGGGTATTATTATGATTTTAATGATGTTAATTGTATTTATTTTGATTGTAATATATTTAATCTTTTATCCAGAAGAAATTGATCCTCCAGGATATTAAAAATGATATGCCCCCATAGCTCAATTGAATAGAGTACGGGACTTCTAATCCTGGGGTTGTTGGTTTGAGTCCAACTGGGGGTACCAAGAATATTGTGCCCGATTAGTTAAATTGGAATAATGGCAGTTTCGTAATCTGCAGTCATCCGTTCGAAGCGGATATTGGGCTCCAAATAGTTCATAGATTGGTCTCATAGTGTATGGTACAGGCTACAGACGTGTAGTACTACGAAGTTAGGTTAAATTCCTACGCCAGTCTCCATTTACCCGTGTAACTCAGTTGGTAGAGTATGACACTTTTTTAATGTTGGAGTCAGCGGTTAAATTCCGCTCACGGGTACCAAACTTTAACAAAGGAGATAAAAGAATATGAATCAAAAAGCTTTTTGGAAGAGCAAGACTTTCTGGGTAAATCTAATTGCAATTATAGTATTTGCAATTCAAATGCTTTGGATTAAAGATTTTGTCATTCCTGTAGAAATACAAGGTGCTATCTTAGCTGTAATTAATTTTATTTTGAGATGGACTACAAAAGAAGAAATTAATTGGGACACACGTAAACTTAATATGACAAACCCTGAATTGAATAAGCTCTGCCCAATGTGTGAAGTGATACTATAGTTCTATAGACTCAAATAGCATCTTATAATATAGATGACACAAGCATATGAAGGTAATACAGAATTGTTCGAATACATGATATTGAGTATGTTTATGCAAGATTAGTGGTTCAAGCGTATTGCTGAACCATTTGATATCAAAGCTTGGACTCAAACAATTGAAAAGCTTTGGTATGCTAAGATTTAGATGTTTGTAGCGAAGCAATAGAAGTAACGCTGTTATATATTTTGTTTATTTCAGTTATAAATCAAAAGGAGATTACTAGTATGTCAATGAATGAACCCCTAAAATTAAGTGATGCGATAACCTCATGATGATGTTTGAAAATCACGAAGTGGTTTTTTTAGGAAGAAACTTAGGGTTAGAATACATAATAAACCATTTATTGTAAAATACTGGAGGGGTGCTAGAGCTGGATTATTAGGACAGTCTTGAAAACTGTTGGATGTAGCGATACGTTCCGTGGGTTCGAATCCCACTCCCTCTTCCAAAAAATAACATAAGGAGTAAAAATGTTATCATATTATTTAATCACTATAGATGGTGCACCATATAAGTTATATAAAAGTCGTACCGATGTTGACAACGCAATTGATTGGTTTACTAGAATGTCACGATATGATAATTATATGTATAACGACTACAAAGAGTTTAAAGCCACTGGGCTAAGCTTTTTTAATGAATACGATGTTGAAACTAGAGTGAAAGTAACTTTAGTTGAAGTCGAAGAATAAAGTATTATTAGAGATGGCACATCAGCATCGATGGTGGTCCAAGGATTAATATGCCAACTAGTTAGTTGGGTATTAATAACTGATGGATTTATTTGGCTTGTGGTGAAAATGGATATCACACTGGTCTTTGACGCCAGTGTTTCAGGATCATACCCTGACAGGCCAGCCAAATTATTATAAAACATATTAATAAGGAGTAGTTAAATGACAGTTGGTGATCTTAAAAAGATTTTATCATCCAATAGTATCAGTGATGATTTCGAAATTGAATTTTGTCTAGAACAAAGACTTTCAAAGGACCAGCTTGATAAGATGGTTTATCCATATCCATATGTATTTCAAGATTTGATATTTAGTTCTATAAATAGGTCTGTAAGTGAGAAGTTTGTTTCCGTACACTTTATAGACGAGTTGGGATGTTGGAAATAATGTTGATCCTTAGTTGATTTCCCACCCAGCAAATTGTGAATTAGTACCACACCCATTAAATAATAAAAAGAATACTAAATGCAGTATTAGTTTATAGTAGTTAAAGAACAGAATAAAAGAATTTTAGAGACGGTTTAGCAAAGTTGGTTAATGCATGTGCCTGCAAAGCACACATCCTCAGTTCAACTCTGAGATCCGTCTCCAGTTGAGGAAACTCCAAATTTAAATACCAGATATAGGAGCTGTCGTGGAAATAACGGATATAGAACAATATTTAGAATTACCATATCTACAGAGGGATCGATAGAATTATGACTCGAAAACATATACGGTTATAGACAGGTTATATTAGTCTTGGGATAGTTGTGATTGCTCCAAGTTAACTCTTCTTAAAATTCTATTAATTCAATAGATATTAAAATAGAGACAACATCGAAACAATAAACAGAAATGGTATTTTGGGTAGTATGAATAGGCATTAGAAACACTAATAAATCTTAATATAGATGGAAGTTATAATATGAAAGAATAGTATAAACAATACGATGGATATAGGTTAGATTAATGTTTAAGAATTTTACAGAAAATACGTGGCCGATTCCAAATAAGCTTATAATGCTTAAAATTAAAACCTATATAGATAAAGATTTATATGCATATTCATATATACCCCATATATATTGTTAGGAACGCAATATTGGATATAGATAGTATAATGATGATCCTGGATAGTTTTATTTTGCAAATATGCTATACGATAATGAATAGACTATAATTCAATTTTAGGATGTAGTTAATTCTGATAAATATGAGTGGTGTTATTATTAGGATTATGTTAATTATGACATGGATCCCCAATGGATTAAATTCGATAAAGATGATCTTAAAACATATCCACATATAGATGCTGGCTAGATTTATAGTGAAACATATTGGGTAACATACAAAGCGTATGATTGCGAGCAATTAAAAGTTGCTAAGGCGAGTTTTAGTTATAGTAATAGATGGTTTGCCGATTATGATTGTTGGAATTTTGATCCCTATGACCAAATATTATATTATACAAAATGTCATGATTTTGAACCTCACCCTCATACTATATAATATTGGAGATATACCATAATGGTAATGGAATGGTTTGCTAAACCATCGCTTGCGAGCTTCAAGGTTCGAATCCTTGTATCTTAACAAAAATAATTTGTTGTTTTTGATTCTAACATAGTAATTATAATCAAGGAGACTTGATTATGTATTATGTATACAAAACAACAAACACAGTTAATGACAAGATTTATATTGGAGTTCACAAATCAGATAATATATAGAGTGATTAGTATTTAGGCAGTGGAGATCAATTAAGACTTTCCATAGCAAAATATGGTAGATAGAAGTTCAATAGATAGATACTCTATTAGTTTCAAACCAAAGAAGAAGCATATGCTATGGAAAAATTAATAGTTGATAAATAGTTTGTTAAGAGAAAGGATACTTACAATATCAGACTTGGTGGTTAGGGTGGATTCGGGCATATGCAAGGGTCAATATTCGTTAAAGATAAACAGGGAAATGTGTTTAGAGTTGATAAAAACGATAGTAGATATGTATCTGGTTAGTTTACTCATATAACAAAAGGGTTTTTTGCAGGAAAGGATAAAGACGGAAATATTAAACAAACTTCAGTTTTTGATCCAAGATATATAAGTGGGGAAATTGTTGGAGTTACGCGAAACCAAATTGGAAATATGAAAGATAAAATCGTAGTTAAGGATTCTGATAATAACACATTGTCTATAAATAAAGACGATCCAAGATTTCTATCTGGATAGTTAGTTGGAGTTACTAAAGGGTTGAGTTATTCTCGAGGTCCAGGTCATCAATGCGGTTAGAAAAATTCACAATATGGTACCATGTGGATAACTAATGGCGTATAGAATAAGAAAATAAAGAAATGCGATACTTTACCAGAGGGTTGGTATCGTGGAAGAATTGTTAAATAATAGTGGGGTGGCTGAATGGTTAAAGCAGCAGTTTGCTAAACTGTAAGACGATTAATCTCGTCTTCCGAGTTCGAATCTCGGTCCCACTGCCACACTCTTAACCCAGCAAAAACTGACGGCTATCCTGTATCCTCCGCCATAATTAAATAAAAAGAAGGTTGGTATAATATGTCAAAAAAATCATATCGATATACTAATATTAGTATTCAGTTTATAATATTTAAAATGGTCGGGTGGAAAAATAGGAAATAAAATCTCCCGCCATTAGGGGCATTGCGGGTTCGAGTCCCGCTCTGACCACTATACTCAAATTTATAATACGAGGTGTTAATTGAATACGATAAATGATTTTAGTCCAAAAGATATAATGGTAGAATAGTGTCGAGCTCAAATAGCATGTATGTTAAATGAATTATGGCATAGTAGATTGCCTATAATTCATTGGTCGAATGTTGTACGAAATACCCATTATGTGTGTTATGTTTTCAAATATAAGCAAGCTGTAATAGGAGTTGCTATATGGTCGTCACCTGTTGCGCAAAATCGAATGAAAGATGGTAAAACCATATTATAGCTACGTAGATTAGCTCTTTCTGATGTTTGTCCAAAAAATACTGCGTCTTATGTTATCTCTAGCATGATTAAGAGTATACGTTCTAAATTTCCATAGTTAACTAAATTAGTTTCATATCAAGATACTGACGTGCACTTAGGTACAATATATAAAGCATCAAATTGGACTGCAGTTGACTAGATTAAATTTCAATAGTGGAATAACAAACGCAAACGAAATGATGAACAAAGTAAAGCTAATAAAATTAAATGGTAGTACATTTTATAATAAAGAGTATTAAATTATGGAGAGTTGCCAGAGATCGAAATTGAAGATTAGAAGTATTTGATTCTTTCAAAGAAGGATATTTTAGCAATAGTTGACTAATTGTTTGCCTCGGAGGGCATTCTATGCGAGGGTAGGCTAATGGTAAACCTGTTGGGTTACATCCAATCTTTGGGGGTTCAAATCCCTCCCTTCGCACCATAATATATTTTGCCCCCATAGCATAATGAATAGTGCACTAAGCTACGGACTTAGGGTTGTCTAGGTTTAAATCCTAGTGGGGGTACCATAAAATTCCAATATTACTATATGCATTGATTTTATTTTTTGAGAAATAATTAATGCATATAGTAATTATATAAAATTGGCTGTGTTGGTATAAGGATTGTGCCCTGGACTTCCAATCCAGAGATGCTAGTTTGAGTCTAGTACACAGCTCCAAAGTCACCTGATACAATTTATATAATTTTGATTTTTGTTTAAAGTTAGTTATGATGAATGATATAGGAGGATTTTTTATGAAAAAAACTATAAAATATACATTGAAAAAGTTTGACTTAAACGAGACCACTGTGGATAACATGTTAGGTAAACATTCAGACGCAGGTTACATTATAATTACAGCATTTAGAGGTGGCGATAGCGATCCTGATGTGCTGAAACATAATTATAAGAATAATGCAAGATTGAAATCTGACATTAAAGCCTCTGGGTATTCTTTCACTCCAGTCTGGGGAGGATTTTACGAAGTAACTTCAGATAAAGTGGTCAAGGAACAATCATTTATAGTATTTAATTTTAAGGGTAAAATTAAACAAAATGATAGTAGAGAGTTGAAAGCTTTGGGTCAAAAGTTATGTAAAAAATATGATCAAGAAGCTTTCTTTTATAAAGAGGATGGAGGATATGGATATTACATCGAATCCGATGGCACAGTTGGTATGAAATTTAAAAATGTCGAACCGACTACTGCGTCTGATATATACTTCACATCTTTAAATAAATCAAGAAAGAAACAAATAGGAAATAAGTCCCTAACATTTAAAGAAGGATTCATATATCTAGCTAAGTCACCAAACTCTTTATATGAAGCGTATTTAAGATCTGGAGAGATATTTTTATCTTTATAATTATATATGGGGTTTATGATCATAGAAACTTATGTTTTTTGTGGTTCCAGTTCGAATCTTGATAAACACCCCATTTTAAATCTAAAAGAAGGAGAAAAAACTGTATGGACAATAACACTAATATGCAAAAGGGATATTGGAAAAGTAAAACCTTTTGGGTCAACTTAATTGCAATTGTAGCCTTTATAATTCAAATGTTTTGGATTAAAGATTTTATAATCCCTGTTGAAATACAAGGTTCAATTTTGGCATTTATTAACTTCGTGTTGAGATGGGTCACTAAAGAAGAAATTGTTTGGGATGGAAAATCTATAATTAAAAAGTAATATCCTTACTTACAATGTCGGGGGGTTTACTAAACCCCCGATTTTATTGGAGATACAATTATGAAATATATTATATTAATGCTCGTTGCTATAGTTATGATTCTAGTGACGACTCAAGCGTGTGACACTCGATAGTCCCTAAAAATATCATAGTTAAAATGCAGTAAATAGTTCGGTTTTTAGACTGATAGAATGGTATTTGCAAATATAACTGGAGATCCCAATTCAGAAGTAATTATTAAGAATCCTGCTGGGTATGTTCTAATAGAAGCATCGACAGATTCTTTAGGAGCATTCAATTCTTAGTTTCTATTAGATGTAACTAATAATACTGTTATTATAAATGATGATATTGTTGAGCTCGTGAATAACAGTATCAATTATGAAATAAAAACCCCTACATCACAAAAGGTTGTTCAGTCTTCATTTGCACATAGACACTTTCCATATGAAGGGGGTTGGTCAACTATTATGTTTGAAGATCAGTGGCCGAAGAATGGTGATTATGATATGAACGATTTAATAGTTGATTTCTATATTAAATAGACATATAATATTCGAACTAAGAAAATAGCTCAGATTGATATTAAATACAAAATCAGAGCTATCGGTGCCATGTATCGAGTTGGATTTGGATTTTTACTTCCTGCTGAAAGAATACCTGGTGGATTAGCAAGACTTGAATATTCAAATGGGCATGGACAAGAGGTTTGGCTTAATAATAGAAAAGAACTTAGATTGTTTATTAATGCTAAAGAAGTGCTAAACATTCCACCTAATAAATTTTTAAATACAACTCACTCTTCTTAGGGTGTTCATATGACTCCACAATTATACTAGATGAGTCTAGTATATACGAGTGTTGATTGGTCAAGTTAGGAGTACTAGTAGTATACTCCGACCCATAGATGGCAAGTTGCGCCATATAATCCTCTCATGTATGTTAGTAGATTTGATGAACCTCTAGATAGTGGACGACGAGTGCATTTGAAAAATTATCCAATAGATAAATCTCGTACAAATTCGAATCTATTTATGACTGAGAATGATAGATCTACTGAATATAACAATATTAATAGATTAGTCACATATCAAAATTCGAATGGTATGCCATGGGCAATATATACAAATGTACGTATTCCATATTATCCTATTTAGAAAGTTGATATTTTAAGAGCATTTCCAAACTTTTAGAGTTGGGTGACCTCAAATGGGTTACAACATGTCGAATGGTATCTATCTAGTATTAATATGGATTTGGTGTATTAATATATGAGTACTGATTGTATATTTTGTAATAAATCTAAAATTGATAACAATCTCCCTTATAATTATAATGCATATTCTCGATATGATGAATATCCTGTGTCCCCTCTTCATATGCTCGTAATTCCTAGAAAACATTATGATACATACTTTGATATGCCATATGAAGTTAAACAGGATTGTATTAAATTGATAGATGATGTTGTATAGCATCTGAAGCGTAAATCATCTAATATAACAGGATTTAATATTGGAATTAATTGCGGATCATCTGCAGGGCAAACCATTATGCATACACACATCCACGTAATACCCCGCTATGATAATGATGTTTAGGATCCTAGAGGTGGTGTCCGTCACTGTATTCCAAATAAAGGATATTATAATACACATAATAGTTTGTAACTTTTTAATTATGCAGTTATAATATTTAAAAACAAAGAGTTTGTAAAAGTTTTGTCCTAGTCTCAAACCTAAGGGAGACATGAACTGCAGGAAAGAGAGCGAGTACTGACGGATGCATACGGATAGTCTTTTCGCCTGTGTCGGGATAATTTGTTAGAAAATAAGAAGGTGCGATTAAGTCCGCTTTATAGTTTAATGAATACTATCTTACGAATATCTTATTCTTCTAGCAAATTTATGAGATGTTAGTTTAATGGGAAAAAACAATGGCGTCGTATCCCATAGTTCTCAGGTCGGTTCTGAGTGTGAGCTCCATTTTAGTTGAATAAAAATAAAACACCAATTTTTAAAAATAAAGAGGAAACAATGCAAGAAGTTTACATTATTCGTCACATAGAAGGTGGCTATTTGGATGGCAATACTGGGGTATATGGGGAATTTTTGTATGCAACAGAATATAAGACGGAAAACGATGCAAAATCTGTAGTATTTGAGAACATATTGCACGAAGTAGAAATAGTAAAACTATATGTTTATAGATAACTGCTTCCTTAGCTCAGCTGGAAGAGCACTAACTAATACGCTGACATATGGATAATTGGCTAATGCACTAGATTGGTATTCTAGCAGAATTTATTCTATTGTGAGTTCGAATCTCTAATGGGATACCAAATTTTTACTAACTATTCTATTCTGATCAAATAGAAGAGTAGGGTGGAAATCGAATGATGGAAAGAAGATGTAGAAAGTTATTGAATACAATAGTGACAAACTAATAACCGTATTAACAAAGAACGAGTTGAAAGACTTAAACATTATATGACATTTGGCCGAGTGGCGAAATTGGAGAAACGCACGAGACTTAAAATCTCGCACCTTATGGGAGAACACTACGAGTTCGAATCTCGTCTCGGCTACCAAATAAGATAGTAGTATGTACATTACGGATTACGAGGTGTCCATGGGTTGAGGACTTATTACATTACACGACAGTGGTTCAGTCGTGAGTGGGTAAGCTTCATAAAATGCCTCCAGAACTATAAATTCCCATTACTATCTAATTTTTATTGCGGGATAGACTAGAGGTTAGTCACTAGTCTTTAAGTTCGGGGTAGAGTATTGGTAACTCGGTAGCCTCATAAGCTATGTCATATGCAGGTTCAATTCCTGCCCCCGAGACAATTGTCCCATATGCTAATCTTATTTAGCTTCGGTAAACACCTGTTTAATAGGTGGGAACTATTAAATAAGTAAGTTGAATATTTGGCAAGATTAGTCTTATTATTTTGCCGCTATAGTCTAATTGGTTAGGGCACCGGTCTCTAAAACCGGACTGTGTCGGTTCAAGTCCGACTAGCGGTACCAATATGGAATTGTAGCTCAAGGGAAGCAGACATTAGCAAGGAAGTTGTACTGAGTACTTGTTAAGGGAGCAAGGAGCACTCTGGAGCGATCAAGTATTTAATCATGTAATAGTACTTGATTGCTGAGAAGGAGAGGATGCTGGTTCGAATCCAAGCCAATTCCGCAAATATAACCAATAGTATCACAATAGTTAGTGAGTCCTTATCCTCATGTAACTCAGTGGTAAGAGTGCCGTTCTTATAAAGCGGTGGTCGGTGGTTCAAGCCCACCCATGAGGACCAAGTTTTTTATATGGATAATCACGAAATGCCTGCAGATTATAGAGAAAGGATCACCGAACAGCTAAGGGATCTTTACAACAGAATTAATGTCTACACTACAAAATGGAGAACTAATGGAAACTAATAACATTCCCGAAATTAAGTTTAAATTGAAAACTAAAGTCATTAAGTGTGAACCAATACTAATGAAATACCGATATGCTAAAAGAATCGGATAGAAGGAATACAAGTTTTGTAAGAACCTAATCTGGAAAGACTGGGTAAATGAGTGGAACCAAGAATTAGTTGATGATCTCGAAGCATATTATGCTGCAGAGAAAACTGATGCGTAAACTGTTATTAATACTAGGGTTATTATTTCTAATAGGTTGCGAATACAAAACGATAAATGTCTAGGAGTAGTTTACAACGGAAGACGCCATTGTAGTTGCAGCAAAACACTGGACTAGCAAACATCTTGAATATGATGCAGCATTAAAAATACCATTACCTAAAACGAAAGATCATTATAAAACAATAATAAGGTCAAACGTAACTGGGGAAGACTACGATTTTAACGGATATAGAACCTATAGGGAATTCAAAGATCATTAGAATTGTAAAGCTATGATTCAATTTAAGCATACAATAAAAACTCAATAGAACCAAGATTACGAAAAGAGAGTCTTGAGAAGTGTAAAAGTTTAGAATGTTTACCTTGTGGAAGATTGACAGAGAGGTAATGTTCCCGTCGTTCAATGGATTAGGATGAATACGTGCCCTCGTAGCATAATGGATTAGTGCACTTGGCTACGAACCAAGGTTTGTGTGTGTGTGAGTTCGAGTCTCACCGAGGGTTCCAACCAAAATAAAAGGAGGTTTCATGAGCAAAGATTTATTAGATTCAAATGTTAGTAAGATTTATTCTAAATATTCTAAACATTTAGAAGAATATCCTGATCGTCTTAGAAAGTCTGACATCTTTAAGATGTAGTTAATCATAAAGCAACATATACCAGGAATGGGTCCAGCAGATTGGGTATGGGATGTACATTGCGGTGATTTGCAAATATGCCCTTCTAAACGTGTTGCGGTGTTAGATTGTAATGAGGGAAAGGTAGAAATACCCTTTACAGAGTTCCCCATTAAAATACGCAGAGATGGAGATCATTAGGTGTACACTACAAATGGTAATTATACATACACAAACTTTACAATATGGGGTGATAAGAAATTGTACCACATTAAAAGTACTACAGAATGTAGAAAATTGGATTATTGTGTAAGAAACATCAATGAAATAATTTCAGACTTTAAATCTCTAACGACAGATCAAGCTCTTCATATCTGTTAGTATATAGAAACATATAAAGATCAAAAATTTAGGAAAGAATTACCCTTTATGATTATGGTTGTAATTATAATGATTGTTGGTTTTTTCACTTTAATATATATGGGTATTACGGGAATGGGTTAATTAAATTGGAGTTGACATGCATAAAGACTATGAAACTGACAAACCCTTTATTGCTAAGAAAGACTTGGTAAATAATGGATGGTACAAAGGTTACAATCGAATTGCTGATAAAGGCATATGGAATGCCGAGAAGTCTAGATTTGAATTTGTAAGAATTAAGTTTGGTGATTGGAGAATGGATTGGTCAAGACATCCTGAGGACGATGACGAAATGGCTTTATTCTATCCATTTGAATTCATATGCAACAATGAGTAAGGTAACTGTAAAGCACAGGAACAAGACAACCTATGTTGGACCAGGTGGTTGGAATAACTGTCCCTGTTGCATATTGATGCATTATCGTAATAGAAAGTTTAGAAAGAAATACACTGCAAAAGTTTAGAGAAGAAAGTTTAAGAGGTCTGCAAGCGAAAATGAATAAATTAAAGAATCTAAAATTTGTACCAAATAGAGATGCTTGTCCCCGTAATACTTGGGGCGAGGGCGATTACGCCTATGGTTGGTATTGTGCCCAAGATCCAGATGGAAGTTGGTATTGGTATAAATGGCCACCAACATTTAATGTTGATAAGCGGAAATGGGAAGAAAAGACGTCTGCATTTCCTAAACGGTATTTCTATAAAAAGACCGATGTTGAAGATTGCATATATGATACCTGTATATATATGGGGACGATGGAACAAGTTGATGATCTAAACAAGCGTTTAAGAATAAGATTATTAGATTAGTATGATCGATTTTATAATTCTAAGAAGGAGAATTAACATGGGTAGTAGAAAACGACGTAAAGAATTGAAATACAAGACCATTCCTTTAGAAGAAGTGTACAGGACATTATCCTCGCTGGAAGCACCAGAGTAGGAACTACTGAAGAAAATAGTGAAGGTTCCAGATTATCCAGATCGGTTGAAACAGTAGAACCTACAGACTTAGGAAGATTACAGTTCTTTATTCAGCAAACTACGGGAAATAAGCCTGAAGTACCAGATAGCTATTATAACACACTAGTGGAAGGGAAACGGAAATTATGGATCGATGTAATTATACGTAGAGGCTAAACATTCCCTTAACGGGAAATGACTAGACTAAATTTTATTCCAAATCAGGATAGTTGTTAGCAACAGGGTATACAAGAGTAGTTCTAGGTGATCGTGGACCTTATGTGGAGCATGATATACAACACATTAATCCCATTGCATTCAATGAAAGTTAGACCCCTCATAAGTATTATATAGAGTGGAGATCAATTAAAGATAATGTAAAGGCATACTTTCAATGTAACTTAGTTGATTATGCTGATTACAGAATTGGCTATGTTTACATTTCACCGTTTGAGTTATACGATTAGAACGGAATAGTGCTAATAACGTCACTTAGATGAATAATTTTGGAGAGGTGCTGGAGTGGTCGATCAGAGGCGTCTGGAAAGCGTCTGGGCGTAGTGATACGTTCCGAGGGTTCAAATCCCTCTCTCTCCTCCAATATTAATAAGGGTGGTTTTAGGGTTCGAATCCCACTATCTTCCGCCATAAATTATGAATAAACAACAAATATTAGACCTGTTAAAGATGGATTGTCAAGCCTATTTCTAGGATTACTATTAGTATTAGAAATGGTTGAAAGATACGGATTGGTAGAAGTATCGCTATGTCGGAATTGACGCTTGTTGGGGTTGTAAATCTTTATTTACACATAAACCTAGACTAAAGAAGTATGGTACCAATTACCTTTGGGAACGCAAATGGTATCAATTGAAACTCTTTGGTTGTCAAGCTACACAAATCGATATATGTAGTAATTAGAGAGATAAAGAATTAGAAGATATTTAGTTAAAACCTGAAGACGCCAAATTAATAGATTTACATGCACTCGTGGCGAAATTGGCATAGAGGCATGACTAATGATCATGTGGAGAAATCCATTGTAAATGGGATACTGGTGCAATATGGGTAGACACAATACGCTAAGGACGTATGATCGAAAGATCTTTCCAGTTCGAATCTGGAGTATCCCACCATAGCACCTTATTGGGAGTTCAACTCTCCCCGAGTGCACCAATTAGCTCGTCTACCATAATGGCCATATGGAGAAATGCAGACTCGCATGCCTCAAGAGCATGTGCCCGAAAGGGCGTGAAGGTTCAAATCCTTCTATGGCTACCAGATCGATACAAAGCGTGGGTTCGAACCCCACCTGAGGTACCAAAATAATACAGAAGGCGTAAAATGAAAATGGAAATCATCGCTCCCGATCGTGGAAAGATTGACTTCGATACCATGGTCGACGAAATCAAAGAGTACTTAAAGAACAAGCCTGATGCAAAGATTATTGTAGGTTCTGATTCTCAAAGAACTAAGAATAAGTTTTGTTTTGCCACCTGTGTAGCTGTATGGGATCCTGGTCATGGTGGCATATTCTACATTAAGAAGGATTACAAGAGACCCCATCGTAACTTTGGAAGTATAAAATCTATAATAGCTTGGAAGGTTTGGTCTGAAGCTCAGGATATATGCGATATGATGGTAAAATTAATTGAAGATGGTATTCCTATCACAGATAAAATAACGCACCACGACTTGTCAATGGCAGGTCTTTCGGGAGAACATATTCAAGCTATTCGCGGATTTATGATATCAATGGGATTTAAACCAGAATTTAAACCAAATGCCGTTATTGCATCAGGAATTGCTAACCATTATTCCAAAACATAATGCATTGGGAGGACATGTAGGTTACCGCCTACCGAAAAAGTATTCTCTGTTTTTTCTTACTCCCAAATAATTATAATTAGTCTCGGTAAAGACTATATAAAGGTAACAAAGGAGAAATTATGAATGAAACACTACATTTACCAAATCACAAATCTTATCAATGGCAAAATCTACATTGGTAAACGATCACATGAAAATCCCGAAAAAGACAAATACTTAGGAAGTGGAAATGTACTTAAATAGGCTATTTCCAAATATGGCAAATAGAACTTTAAAAAAGAAATACTAGAAATATTCTTAACTGAAGAATAGGCTTATTAGAAATAGAGTTAGTTGGTAACTATGTAGTTTATCCAAAGAAATGACACTTATAATATTTGCCCTGGTGGACGAGGCGGTCGAAAAGGTATGGTTGTTGTAAAAACATAGAGCGATAAAATAATTGTCATTCCTAACAATAACGAAAACTATTTAAACGGAACTTGGGTGAGTATACATAAAGGTAAAGTTGTTGTTAGAAATAATGAAGGTAAATGTTTCTCTGTGGACATTAATGATCCAAGATATACTAGTGGATAGTTAAAAGGTTGTAATCAAGGTAAGTTTGTTGGAATAGATAACGAAGGAAAATATATACAAATTCAAAAAGGCGATTAGAGATTTAAATCTAATAAAATCAGAGCAAAAAACAAAGGCAAAATTACAGTTAAAGACAAAGAAGGAAACACTTATCAAGTAGATAAATCTGATCCAAGATACTTATCAGGATAGTTAGTTGGAATTCAAACGGGATTTGTTATCGTTCGCGATGTAAACGGGAATGTATTTAGAACAAATAAAGATGATCCCCGATACATTTCTGGTTAGTTGGTTGGACATAATAAAGGAAAACGTATTAATAGTGGTTCTTTAGGAATGATTAATGTAAGAGATTCTAATGGCAATCGATTTAGAATTCATAATACGGATCCAAGATGGTTGTCAGGGTAGCTTACAAGTATACATAAGAAATAAGTGTATTAGGAAGCAGGATACATATCTGAAATGGTATTGCAAT
>Ga0265294_10004730_pt1 | contig 16881 bp, 20 predicted proteins | sample MunlanPumphouse3_FD_192504 | JGI IMG/M metagenome (GOLD analysis project Ga0265294, IMG submission 192504) | Groundwater microbial communities from a municipal landfill in Southern Ontario, Canada - Pumphouse #3 | ecosystem: Environmental > Aquatic > Deep subsurface > Groundwater | place...
ATTCGAAGAATCCATTCAAATACAAATTCTTAAGAAAATTAATCAGATAAAAAGTATAAATGTGCATAGACGACTTCATAAATCCAGATATAGTGTAGAAGAAGTAGGGCAATATCGTATTTGTTTTGTTGTTGACGAAGAAACAAAAACTAAGTCAATTCATTTTATAGGCAACCACAAGCAATACGAAAAGTGGTATAAAGAATAATTTAACTATTTAGAAAGCTTTAAAAAAAGTATTTAACCATAATTGTACTATTTATTATTGGTGAAAATATGGATTTTAAAAAAAGCTTAATTCTTTTATTTACTATATTGATTATAACACAAGTTTTTGCATTAGATTGTCAATATAAGCAATTAGTTTTTGATCATATAGAAACAAAACTTGAAGCATATTCTAAAGACACAGATGACGAAATTGAACCAATAACTTATTCTTTGACTGGAACAGAAAAGGTGCCACTATATTTTTTTAATGAAAATGATTTTAATGTTGATATTCAATATGATTTAACTTTAAATAAACCAACTTCTTGTTTTAGTGGGCAATGTACAAAAAAGGTTACTGAGAATTATATTCGTACAATTGAACCCGGAACTAATGAAATTCCTTTTAATTATTCTTATGGAAATTATATTTCAATATCGAACCTAGCCCATAGAGAAAATGAATTTGTATATCTGAAAATTAAAAAAGAAAGAATTTACAGAGAAGAATGTCTAATTTGTGGAGATAAAAATTGTTTAGATGATGGGCGTTCTTGTGAAATAAATAACGAATGTGGCAGTGGATACTGTATAGAAAAGATTTGTTCAAGTACAAGAGATGTAAATAATGAAATTGTGTGTAATAATAAAGATTGTAATTGTTCAATAAATGAAATAGAATTTGAAGATAGAGATTGTATCCCCAAAAATTCTGTTGCAATTGGTGGAACCCCAATAACCGGGAATCCTGAAGAATGTGTTACAAATTATATTAGTTCAATAAAAAAAAATTGTGCAGTCCCTTTAGGAAACTCTTGTACACAAAAACTAGATTGTGCAGAAAATTATTGTGTAATGGGCACTTGTTCTATTGATCCAATAATATGTGATAATAATAATTGTAACTGTAAAGAAAATGAAATTCAATTTGAGAATAGAACTTGTATTCTTAAATATTCTAAAGATTCTGGAGAGAAAACAATAACTGGAAATAAACTAGAATGCAAATCCGAATTAATGGATTTAGATACGAATATTTGTAAATCAATATGTACAGATAATCAAATTTCTTGTAACTATGGGTGCATTGAAAAGTATAGTTTGAAAAATGGGTTAAAACCAGAATGTGGAAAAGATATAGAATGTAAATCCGGATATATTAATTCAAAAACAGGTTTATGTAAACTTAATCCAAGTGATTGGTGGGATAAATTTTGGATGATTTTATTAATTTTTGCAATATTTATTCTTTTAGTTGGTGGAGGCTACATATTACATAATCACATTTTAATTTTGGGGCACACAAACAAAATTAAAGCCAAAATTAAATTGATTAAAGAAAAAATTAATTTAACGGACAAGAATTTAAAATTCAAATATCATAAATTAAGAGAATTAGAGAATATAAAACATAAAACCAAATATCATTTAGATAAAATTAAAGAATACAATAGTCAAATTGAAAAAGAAAAAAGTAGTCAATTAAAATTATTAAATTCATTGAAAATAACTGCCGAAGAATTAGAAATTGCTGAACAGAAAGTAACTAAGCCATATTTTAGTAAATATGCTAGAAAGACAGTAATAAGAATTCCAAAATTTGACTATTATGAGTGTTTTTATAAAAAAAATAAATCATTAACTGAATACACTGAGCACAATTTGGTACATAGATATCTATATAGAAAATACAATGGGAATATAGAAATACAACAAGGAGAAGAAATACACCACATTGATGGAAACAAATACAATAATAGTAAATCTAATTTAATTAAACTTAGAAAAGAACAACACGACAGAATAAGTCACGTAAATATTATTGATAAAGAATCAGGATTAGAAGAATTAAGAAAAATTGGAATAAAATTTTAATTCCTATTTCTTTTTCCTATTCCATAGTGCTAAAGTTTCTGGTTAGAATACGCCTTCTTTTATGCAATGCATAAAAATATAGTTTAAAGTACAGCATATATTTGTTTCCAATTATTAATTGCATCTAATATTTCGGTAATTGGGTTTATATCTGTATTAAATTTGTTTAATTTAGAAAACATTTCTATAAAAAGCACATTTTTATCATATTTATGTTTATTTTTTATATTTTGTATAAAATTTCTGAATTTAGGGAATCCAAATTTCAAATAAATTGAGATTCCGGTGGTGGCAAGCTCTTTTTCAAAAGGGCCATAATTTATTGAATTTAAATCGATAATGTACCAGTTTTTATTATAGATAATATTTTTGAGATGTAAATCTCCATGAATGATGCATAAATTAACAGAATTAACAGGCAAATTTTTAATAAAGTTAATAAATTCTGGATCGCAATTAAAATTTTTTACAAATTGATAGATTATATCTTTTTTTTTTGGCAAATAATTTACTATTTGTTCTGTTTTTGTTTTGTTAATAATACAAAAATAATTTAATAAATATTTTTTAATTAAACTATATTTTAAATAATCTGCGGTTATTCCAAATATATAATTATATTTTTTTGTTTTAGTGTTTATTGGCATGAAATTGATTTTAGATCTATGCTTTTTTATTTTTTGCAAACAAAAATCAGAATTTTCTGTCAAAAATGGTTGTGAAAATTTCATTAATTTTAATTTTGTAGCGCGCATTATATTTTTATTATCTTTTTTTAATATAGAAATTAATTTAGTTTTATTTAAATTCGAAACACACATTTCGGGGTCATTTTTAATGAAATAATATAGAAATTCCTTTATTTGTGAATTTGAGATCTGCTCTTTTTTGTAAATAAATAGCAAAGAATATGCGTAATATCTAATTATATTTTTTCTTATGGTTTTTATTGAAGAATACTTTTCATTTAGTAAATAAATTAAATATGCTCTGCTTTCTAAAATATTCTGAGTGAGAAACGAATAACTAAAATTGTTTTTTTTAATTTTTGCCAAGTACCCTTTAGAATTGATATATTTGCACTCTAAATTATTGTTTAACACAATTTTATTTGTAGGATTATTTAATAATTTACAGATTAATGCATTTGCCTCAAGAACGACCTCTAGATGGAATATATCTTTAGTTTTCATGATTATTTACTATTGCGGTTTTACTTATTTCTTTAATTATTTCACAGATCAAAGCCTTATAAATTTTACAATTATTTTGGTCTAGATTATAAAGATTATAGCCATCTTTAATGGTTGACGCCGCACACCCTCCACCGCACAAAGTAAAAGCAGTACAGTTTAAACATTTAGGATGGTTAAATGGCGTTCGTTTGTTCCATAATTGCCAGATATATTCTTTATTTAATTTCAAGGTAAGTGGAATTTCATCTATATCAAATGGGAAATAAGTTTTATTATTCCAATCTATTCCGTGACACACTCCGATTCTGCCATTAGGTGTAACGACAATTTGTTGACCATATCCTGCACAGTCTTTTATGTGTATTTGGTGATTTATTAATTTTAATATTCTTCTATTATATATTCTGTCTTCTGTTATTCCTTTATTCAATAATTTTTTTTCGATCCTAATTAGTTGTTTTGCTAAATTCTTTGGATATACAATTTTTCTTTTGATTAGTAAATTGTAACTAAATCCACTAGTTCTTTTATCTAATAAATCTACAAATTCTTCTAATTCTGGCAAATTATCTTCTGTGAGTGTACAGGAAATGGAGAAGGGATAATTATTCAATAAATATTTATATTTTGCAATAATCGCTTTATTTTTACAATCTCCTTTCAAATCAACACGATTACTATTAGATTTCAGTGTTAGTCCATCTATGGAAAATCCAATACTGACTTTATATTTTTTAAAAAGTGAAATATATTCTTTGTCAATTAGCAATCCATTTGTAACGATTGCAATATCTACATTTGTACCTAATATTTTATAAATTTCTGTAAGTGTTTGTTTTAGTAAAGTTTTATCTAATAGCGGCTCTCCTCCATATAAAATAACTCTTTTTCGAGACACACACTTTTGATTTTTAAATAATATTAGTGCTTTGGATATTTGAGATTTTTTTAATTTACTACCGTCAAAATTATTTTTTTCAAAGCAATATTTGCATCTTAAATTGCATTCTCCACACAATAAGAGATAAAGAATCCCAATATCGTTATTATTTTTTGTTTGGTGTTTTATCCAATTAAAAAAACGAATGACATAATTTGAATTTTGATCAATTAAAATGTCGTTTGTATAAAGTTCTTTGTCTTGTTTGCTAAATTTTTTTGTGGATGTATATATGCCTTTTACATAATTTTTATATTCTTTAGATTTTAGAATATATATTTTTTGATTAAAAGGATTATATAAAGAATAATGTGTATTTAAATTAAATATTTTTATAAATGGATTAATAATGTATATCTTTTTCAATATTTATCTCTCGACAAACTATTCACTATTACAAGAGGAACAAGAGCAAATACCTGGACTACAATCACTACATGAACACGCACAAGAGGAACATGAAGAACAGGAATTACAAATCCAACCATCTGCAGTTATTTTTTCTTGCATTTTATTTTTATATTTAGGTGTTATTTTTTGGTTGTATTTAAAGCATTGTTCAATATCATTTTTACTTACAATCATATTATCACCAAATATATTTGGTCGAAAGTATTTAAAAATGGTGCTTTTATTTAATTTCTATTAAATTTAGTAAAAATAATAGAATCTTTAAATTGACCGTCTACAAGGTGTCTTTCTTTTAATTCTACTTCTTTAATATATCCGCATTTTTTAAATAAATTTATAGATTTTAAATTATCGGAATCTATATTGCAGTAAATTAAATTTAAATTAAGATTATTAAATCCAAAATCAGTTATTAATTTGACAGCACTTTGGCCATAGCCTTTGTTTCTAAATGGTAAAGCAATCCACAATCCAATTTCTGCATTTTTATTTTTAGAATCTATTCGTAATGATATAAATCCTGTGGGTAATTGACTACTTGATTGACAAATAATTTGTCCATAATATTTTTGTGGATTTGCAAGCATCATTTTTTCAAACATTTTTATGGAATCGTCTATTGTAAATGGATATTTAAAATCACTAAAGGGGTTATCTGATTTTTGTTTAAGATAATTAAAAAGTAGATGAGCATCTTCTGGAACAACATTTCTTAAATAAATATCATTAGTTTTTAATTCAACCATAACACCACATTCATTTCTTTTTCCTAGTCCAAAGTGCTAAAGTCTCTGGAGAGAAAACTCCTTCTTCTGTTATAAATTTGTCTATTAGTTCGTTTGGAACAATATCAAAAGATGGATTTTTAAGTTTAAGATTATTTGGTCTACCATCTTCTTCTTTCCAAATCTCATCTTCAACTCTTTCTTCAATAGAGTCGTTAAGAGAAACAAATACATCACCCTCAACACAATGTGTAGAGGTTAGAACAATGTGAGGTGTCTTAAAGTTTTGAGCAACAAGACTAATGGTGTGTGTTCCAACTTTATTCATTATCGACCCGTCTTGAAAAACAACGTCTGCGCCAGTCATAAAAATATCAACTTTTTTAAGATAACCAGAGACTGCAGAATCAACAATCTGTGTCGTCTTTATCCCATAATCACAAAGTGCTTTAGCTGTCAACCTTCCTTGAAATCTAGGTCTTGTTTCTGTACAATAAACTTCAAAGTCAATACCTCTATCGTAAGCTTTTTTAAAAGCCTGCTCAACAAGATTAGAATGACAATGTGTAAGAATAACAGAACCATTAGTTATAACCTGTGAAGCGTATTCTGAAATAAGATCGTTTCCCTTACTAATATTATTCTCATAGTTATTAATATAATCAACAAGAAAACTCCTATCTTTAATTTCAGGATATTTGTTAGCCATTTGCCAAATATAACTTAAAGAGTTTCTTAATTTTGGCTCATTTGGTCTTTGAGCAATCAAATGATTTATGTTAATTACAAGTTCTCCTAAAAAATCATTTCCTGTTAAGTTACTTCTATTTATTAATTCCTTAATCACATTAATTGCAGCAAGTTCAATCTTACTTGCTCCTTGTATCTTAATATCTTTAATGTCCTTAGCTATTCTTAAAACTTCTAAATCTACCATAAATAATCACGTTCTCCTTATAAAACATAAAATAGATTTATATTTAAAGCTTTCTTATCTATAAATATTATATCTTATTTTATATAATTATTATTTTGTGAGTCTAAAGATACTTAAAGGGAGAGTGAAAGATTTTGGCAGAATTACCAAGCGGCAAAGTAGTTGCTCAAGATAAAGATAGTGAAAAAGTTCAGAGAAGCGATGATGAAGACTTAGAGGAATTTTTAAGAGCGTCGTTACCAAGCATTTATGTTATTGGTGTTGGTGGTTCTGGTGGAAATAGTCTTGATAGAATGACTCAAACAGGTATTGAAGGGTCAGTAATGATTGCAATGAATACTGATGCTCAAGCTTTGTTAAAGATTAAAGCAGATAAAAAAATGCTTATTGGTAAAAAAACCACAAGAGGTCTTGGTGCTGGTTCAAATCCAGAAGTTGGTAGAGCAGCAGCTGAAGAATCTAAGGAAGAAATTAAAACAGTTTTAAAAGACGCAGACATGGTTTTTGTAACTTGTGGTCTTGGTGGTGGAACAGGAACAGGTGCAATTGCAGAAGTTGCAAGAATTGTTAAAGAGAAAAAAGCACTATGTATCGGAATAGTAACTCTACCTTTTGCAGTTGAAGGAAAACAAAGAATTGAAAACGCATTATCGGGTTTAGAGAAACTAAAAAAAGAAGTTGATACTTTAATAATAATACCAAATGATAAAATTTTAGAAATAGCTCCAGATTTACCATTACAGGTTGCTTTTAAAGAAGTTGATAAAATTTTAACACAGTCTGTTAAAGGAATAATTGAGCTTGTAACAAAAGCAGGAATAATTAATCTTGACTTTGCAGATTTAAGAACCATTTTAACAAGCGGGGGTCTTGCAATGATCGGGGTTGGAGAGAGTAATACTAATAAAAACAATAACGAATCAAGAGCAATTGAAGCAGTTGAGAATGCTTTAACTTCTCCATTACTTGATATTGAGATTGGTAATGCCACTAAAGCTTTAGTAAATGTTTTAGGTGGTCAAGACATGACCCTTAAAGAAGCAGAATTAATTGTTGAAACAGTTGCTTCAAGAATTAGTCCAGACGCTCACATTATATGGGGTGCTATGGTTGATGAAGAAGTTCCAAGAAACACTATAAAAGTTATGGCTGTTATTGCTGGTGCTGATATCTCTTACTTAAGCGATATTGTAGGAAACAGTGTTGGAAAGAAACAACCAGATCTTGATTTAGATATTGATAGTATGTAAAAATGTGATTAAAAATGATTAAAAAATTTAAAAGCTTTTTAGCGTCTTCAAAAAGAATACTATTGATTGCAAAAAAACCAAACAATAAAGAATTCTGGGCAATGGCAAAAGTTGTTGGCTTAGGAATGATTGTTATTGGAGTTATTGGTTTTATTGTAAGATTAATAATGAATATAGTAAGTGGTGCAATATGATTTTTACAGTAAGAACAACAGTTGGTCAAGAAAGAGTTGTTATTGATATTTTATATAATAAGATTAAGGAAGATGGACTTCCTGCTTTTTCTTTAGTAGAGATGGCTGATCTAAAAGGATATATATTGATAGAAGCAGACTCTGAAAAAACAGTTGAACTATTAATACATAATGTTCCTCACATAAAAGGAGGACAAATAGTTTCAGGAAAGATTAACATTAATGAGATTGCAGGAATTTTAGAGTCCAGACCATTAATGAGTTCAATTAAACCAGGACAAACTGTTGAGATTATTCTTGGTCCATTTAAAGGTTCAAGAGCAAAAGTAACAAGAGTGAATGTTTCAAAAGAAGAAGTAGTTATTGAATTATTTGACGCAACAGTTAAAGTTCCAATAACAATGAAAGCAGAAAATATTAAATTATTAAATTAGGAGTGAAATGATATGTCAACAATAAAAGTATTAGTAGATGCAGGAAAGGCAAATGCCGGTCCGCCATTAGGTCCAGCTTTAGGTCCTTTAGGAATTAACACAGTTGAAGTTGTTAAGGAAATAAATAATAAAACAAAAGATTTAGAAGGCATGCAAGTACCAGTTAAAGTTCATGTTAACACAGACAAAAGCTTTTCTATAGAAGTTGGTGCTCCTTTAACAAGCGCATTAATCAAAAAAGAACTTAATATTAAAACAGCATCCGGTAAAGCAGGCGCAGAAATCGCAGGCGATATTTCTTTTGATAAAGTCTTAAAGATAACAAAAGCAAAATATAATCAACTAAATGCAAGATCTTTAAAAACTGCAATTAGAGAAGTTATGGGGACTTGTAGGTCTTTAGGGGTTAACATTGATGGAAAATCTCCAGCAGAGGCTTTAAAAGCATTTAATTCAGGTGAGTATGATTCTAAACTCAACTGATTTTTTTCTTTTTCTTTAAAATTAGCTATTTTTATAAACCTTACATATATTATATTATTATAAATATAATAATTTAAGGTGATTAACTATAAAAAAAATAATAACTGGTATATTTTTAATTTTACTTTTTAGTTTTGTTTCTGCAGCAGATTACTATATTAGCGATGTTGTTGTTCCAAAATTAGCATATGAGGACGGGAACATTTCTATAGAGATTCATTTGGCAAATAATTATTCTACAAGTGCAAATTTAGATGTAGATGTAAATTTTTATGCACCTGATGGTAATATTGTAAAGGGGGATGTTTTAACTGGAGTTCCAGTTCCTGCAAATGATGTTTTAAAAAAAGCACATTTGATTGTTATAAGTGATTCAAATGCATCTAACTCCCCGCACCTATTAAGGGTGGCAATTACAAACAGTGACGATAATCCTTCAAATAACATGATGCAAAAATGGATCATTGTTTCAAAAGGTCAAAGAAAAACACCAGTTCCAGATATGCCAATTGCTTTAGGATTAGTTGCTGGAGTTTTTGTTTTATTTTATATAAGTAGAAAAAAATGATTTAAAGATGGAAGAAAAAGAAATAGAGATTTTAAGAAAATCAGGAATAATAAATAACAAAGCACAAAAGCTTGCTCAAAAAATAGTTAAACCAGGAGTAAGTTTTTTAGAAATTGGAACAAAGATTGAGACCTTTATAAAAGAAGCAGGAGCAAAACCTGCGTGGCCTGTTAATCTATCAATAAATGAACAAGCAGCACATAACAGCTATAATCCAGAAGAAGAAGTGATTGTAAAAGAAACAGACGTCTTAAAAGTAGATGTTGGAGTTTCCATTGATGGTTACATTACAGATTCTTCACAAACTTTTGTTTTCAAGAAAGAAAATGAATTATTAAGAGAAGCAAGTATAAAAGCACTATTGTCTGCAAAAGAATATCTGGTAAACAATCCAAAAACTGCAAAGATTTCAGAACTTGGAGAATTAATAGAAAATAAAATATTATCTTATAATTTTAAACCAGTTTCAAATCTAACAGGGCACACAATAACAAGATATGTAACACACAACCATCCTTCAATTCCAAACGTTAAAAACAATTATGATATTTATTTTAAAGACATAGATTCTTGGTTTGCTGTAGAGCCATTTGTAACAACTGGTAGTGGATATGTTACAGAAGGAAATCAAGTTTATATCTTTAAATTTGAAGAAGAATATCCAATCAGAAATACAAATGCTAGAAAACTATTAGAAGAGATAAAAACTTTTGAAGGTTTAGCTTTTTCAGAATTTTGGATAGGTAAAGACATGTCTGTTTTTGATAAAAAAATAGCAATTAGAGAATTATTAAAAGCACAAATAATTGCAGCATATCCTGTTTTAATAGACAAGCCAGGATCTTTAGTTTCTCAAGCAGAAACTACATTTTTAGTAACTGAAAAAGAAGTAATTGATTTTGTAGAAATTGATGAGATTTTGATGTGATTAGATGAGTGATGGATTTTTAAGATCAAAGAATATAATTAAATTAATATTAATTATATTTTCATCTGTCTTTTGGATATATTTCTTAATTTCATCAAAATTAACAATGGACACATTAATTATCTTTGATTTAATTTCTGTGTTTAATTCTTTATTAACTTTTAATTTTTTATTATTTTTATTATTTTTTCCAATAACTTCAATAATAATACTTTCTATTGGTATAAACACTGAAATTGCAGAAAGCATAAAGCTTATAGTAATCTCTATGTTTTTTGTAACAATTGTTAGCTTTTTGTTATTAGGGGTTAGTTTCTATTTTGTTTTTTTCTTAATACTCTATTATATATCTCACATCGTTATAGCAATAATGGTTAGAAACAAATCAAAAGATGGATATAAAAATTTATATGAACTTACAACTTCACATTTATCTAAATTAACTATATTTCTTGTAATTGCAATTTTTATTGTAGGTTTATTTAATATAGTTCCTAATCAAAAACAGAAAGCAGAATTAATGGAAGCAGGAATTGTTAATCTTTTTGTTTCTGATGATTTAGGGCCTTGGATTGATACTTCTTATACCATAAGTGCACAATGTACTAAAGCAAATCTAGAGCACATAAAATCCTCAAGACAATATTTGGCATTAGATACAAAAACAGATCCAGAATCTGTTGCTTTTACAGACATGTTAAATAATCTATATACAGACTCATTAAAGTCTAAGTCTACTGAAGAATTAAGAGAACTATATCCTAATCTAGACTCTATTGAAGTAAAATCAAAAGTTATAGAGACAATAAAAAGCATTCCATTAATGGTTATTTTTGAAAACTATTTTGCGATATTTTTCTTATTGTTTTTAACTTCGTTTGTTTATACTTATCTTTCTATAGTGTATTTGTTTTTTGCATTATTGATTTATGTTTTTAATAAAATATTGGAAGAAAATTAAATTATGAAAAAAATAATATTGTTAGTTTTTGTTATTTTGATTTTTCCATTGATAAGTGCATTATCTTTATATTCTGCTCAAGATATCTCTAAAGAATATATGCAATCTAATGAATTTTTAGATTCTTCTGTTTATTTTGTAAAATGTGATGCAAACCAGTACTATGTTATTGGCGTTGTTGATGGTAAAGGAGATCTTAGTTTCTTTGTGCCAATTGAATCAAATAACGGAAACGTTTTATATCAATCTACAGAAAACACTAAAAATGTTTTAAAAACAGCACAAGTTTATAGAGCAATTAAAACTACAGATTCTAGAAATTATCTCTCTCTTCAACTTTTAGATAAAATTGATAATCTTAACACTATCTTAAAATCAAAAAGTGCAAGATATGATGGAATTATTCGTTCAAATTATTCAAGTAACATTACTCAAAAAACCACAGTTACAAAAAATAATCTAGACACTCTTATTTCTCAACTTGATACCCTTTATTCAAATTTACAAAAATTACAAAAAGATCAAGACACTTTTTTAGACACTTCTGATTGTAAGAAAACTGATCTTTTATTGCAGTCTTATAAAAATTCATTTGCTGGTTATAATAAGCTAATTTCGGACTCTGTGAAATATAGAGACTCTGTTAATGACATAATTGAGGCTGTCGTAGCTGATAAAACACAAGACGAGACAACAAAACGCACAATTTTAAGCCACATAGATGCACCAAACAACCTCAATTCAGAAATTTCGGCAATTTCTGATTATTTATCTAGCACCAACCAATTTTATTTAGGAATTGTCTCTGAATTTGAAAAAACAGGAGTTAATAGTTCTACAGAGATTCTTTTAACAAAGATAAAAGCAAGACATGATTTCTATCTAACTAAATCTGCACTATATAGTTATGATTCTGAATTAAAAGATAATCTTAATAGTCAAATAAATTATATTTTAAACGAAAATAACATTAACTATTGGAAAGACAGAACTACAGTTAAAGAACTTAGTCAAAACTATAATCAGATAATTGATTTATATAATAAAGGAAGATACTCTGAAAGTTTATCCAAAATTTCACAAGCAAAAAATCAAGTAAAAAAAATAATTAGAGAAGGAATAATAGAATATGAAGAGAAAACAAATTATACTTATTTAATTTTTACAGTTTCTGGTTTATTATTATTACTTTTAATAATATTTTTATTTAAAAAATTTGGAAAGATAAAAAAAGTAAAAACTAAAAAACACATAGATGAAGAACCTGATTTTTTAAGAACAAAAAGAGATCCATTTAAGTGATTTCTTTTAATTCTGGTTCAGTTGCTTTATATTGATTTAGTTTTGTTTTAAATTCAACATAATCTTTTGGTGGAGTTTTTGTTAGTTCTTCAATAAATTTTATTCTATTGTTTATTACTTCTAATATTGTGTTGATGTTTATATTATATTCCTTTGCAACTTTTTTTAGAATCTCGCTTTTGTAAGTAATTGGAAGGTCGCTGGTAAATAAATCTCCTTCTTTTCTTTCTGCTTTATTCTTGTCTGTTGCACTATATACTGCATTAAATTCTATCTTATTATCTTTAACATTATATCCTAAAATTTCATCAAGCTCTTTAATTGTTCTTTTAGTTTCGCTTCCTCCAGAAAACCCTGTAACTATAACAAGATCTAGAGAGGTTAGTAGACTTGGTTCTAAAGCAATTGGTGGTGTTATTAGTCTATTGACTAAGTCGTTAACACTTCTTGCGTGAACTGTTGATAAACAACAGTGCCCAGAAGCCATTCCTTGAAACATAACAGACATTTCTTCTCCACGTACTTCTCCGATAATTAGATAGTCTGGTCTTTGTCTAAAAGAACCTTTGATCAAATCTAACATAGTAACTTCTCCATATTTCTTTCCACTATTGTCTGGTGGTCCAAAACCTGGTCTAGTTACTTGTGGTATCCAATTACTAAGTAATAGATTAATTTCACGAGTGTCTTCTATAGAAACAACTCTTCGGCCTGGTGGTATAAAAGAAGTAATAACATTAAGTAATGTTGTTTTACCACCAGCTGTTGGTCCTATGATTAATGCTGTTTTTTGGAATTCCATAACTGTCCAAATATAACCTACAAGAGTTGGAGTTAATGTTCCACTCTTAATTAAATCAATTGCTGTTAATGGTTTTTGTGGGAATTTTCTAATAGTAAACGTTGGGCCTCTAGTAGAAACATTACTAGTTAATGTTGCGTTAACACGAGAACCATCTGGCAAGATAGAATCTAAAAGAGGACTAGCATAAGAAACATAACTTCTACTTAAGTGAGCCATCTTTATAACAAACTGTTGTAGTTCTTTTTCTGTTTCAAATAAAACATTTGTTTCAATATGTCCATATTTTCTATGTACGATAAAGATTGGAATGTTTGTTCCATCACACTCAATATCTTCAATTAAAGGATCGTGCATTAATGGTTCTATTTTATCTAATCCTTTTATTTGTCTAATTACATAATATATAATTTTTGATTTTTGTGTAGAGTCTAGTTTTGTTTTAGAAAATGTTTTTTCTATATTTTTAACTAATTGTTTTTCGTCTTTTAAATCTATTAATGAGATCTTATTAATTAGTTCTTGTTTTGTATCTTCTAGTATCTTTTGTTCTTCTTTTGTTAATTCAGGTTCTGCGACTATATATCTTCTATTTCCGTCTTTTTCTTCAACAAAAGCATATGCAAATCCGGGGATTAATACTTGATAGTTTTCTGGAAGTAATTCTTTTGGTTCTTCAAAAACAGGCGTTATCTGAATAGCTTTTGATGGTATGTGGCTTGAGGGTCTTTTTTTATGTAGTAGGTTAATTACACTTTGAATAATACTGTGGTATGTTTCTGGAAGTTTTGGTTTAATTTCAATTGCTTTAACTGGTTTTTTAATTTCTTGTTTTTTTGGATGTTCTACAACTTTTGGTTTTGACGCAAAAATTTCATTTAAAAAGTTATCAATTATATTTCTTTTTTTTAAGGAGTATTTCTTAGAGTAGTTTATCTCTAGTTCTTTTGAAAAACTAATTAGCGCATCATTATAATTTATAAATTCTTTAAGGATGTCTTGATCTGTTTTTTTAGAAATCGAAAGTAATTTTTTATCAGTTAGTTGTTTGATAAAATCTTTATCTGTAATTTCTTTATTTAAGAATTTAGTGATGAGTTCTTTTTCTTCGGGCGTTCTACTCTCTTCTAAACTTTTAATTTTCCCTATTAGTTCTAAAAGCTTTGAAGCATTTTCTTGTGTTGGTAAATTCATGACTCATCTTTTAAACAAATTTTATTTGGTTTCTTTTATTTCTTCTGTGCCTTCTGCTTCTGTTTTGGTATTGTATATTTCTTTTATTTCTGTTAAGGCATCGCTTATTGTGTTAATATTTTCTGCAATTTCATCCCACGTTTTTTTCTTAACATTTGTGTTTTCAGTTGCTCTTTTTTTATTCATTTCAAGCATCGTAGCGTATGAGAATTTACTAATCTCTCCGCCTTCTAATTTTTTTTTTATGCTATCAAGTGCTTTTTTTATTGTTGCCGCATCATCTTCTGCAAATCTTAATAATTCTAATTTTGCAATAACAACATTGCTTTTTTCTTCTATCTTATTTAAAATAGTGTTTACTTCTGCCATATTTTCCCCTCTAGTTTTTATAAATTAATTTTAAGTTTTCATTATAAATATCTATATAGTAGCTATTTTCTCTTAGATAGTTACAACTACATAAATATATATTCATATCATTTATAAACCTTTCTATTTTAATTGTGCTTTGATTTGAGACTGTTTGATTGACGTCTTCGCCAATCATCAAGTTACAATCGGTCCCTGTAAAGTTACTAAAATATATGTGGTTTTTAGTGTCTATGATATTACAAAACTCTGCTGAATAATTATAAGAGTTTATGTAATTTAAAAAGTTTAAATTAAATGTATTTATTATGTTTTCATCCACAGAACCTTGATTAAGATAATTAAATTCAATTTCGTAATTTTTTACAAGAAAATAAGGCGTTTGTACTATTGGTTGTTTATTTGGTTTATTTATTAGAATTATTCCAGTAATTAACATTATTAAAATCATTGTAGTAATAATGTAAGTAAATCCTTTTTCCATCTAATCACGATTAATAAAATAAAACATATAATGTTTTATCTAGCTCTCCAAAATAATAGCTTATATTTTTTTTAAATTTACTTTCTGTATTCTTAATAACACAATCATCTTCTTGTTTATCGCAAATTTTTATATTAAATTTTTGATCAATGTCGTTATATAACAATTGATAAATATGGTCTACATCTTTATTTTCAACTAAACTTCTAAAATCTTTATCTTTTGCGTTATTTAAAATTAAGTTTCTTGCACTTTCTGGAATTTCGTCAGGTCTATACTCTAAAGTGTATATCTCAAATACAAAAAAAACAAAAGTCAATAATATCATTATTGCAATTGAAACTTCAAAAGATTTAGTCATAACTTATCTTACCATTCCATCAAACATATTCCAAATAACAGAATAATATTTGTTTTCATCATCATCTTCTGCTAAGTATTCTGGAGGTATTGCATAATAGGCAACGAGATTAGAATTACTTGTTACAATTGCATCAAAGACTTTTCCATAATTGTTCTTTTCATCATCAAAAAGATTAGAACCATATTCTATCTTTAAAGGAACAGGATTTGGTTCTGTTAGTTTAACGATTGAATAATTGTCGTATATTGGTAAATTTGTTTTAAGTCCATAAGTTAATGGATGCTTTTGAGAAACAGTTACTAGTTTTCCTGTAAATGTTTTTTTAGAACAACTAGTTCTTATGTCGCAAAAGTTTTTAACAAAATTAACTCCTAAAAATTTATTAAAGAATACAACGATGTTTTCATCAGTAACTCTTACCCAGCCATTATTTGCGTCTTTTGAACCTGATAAAGCATATAGCGTGTCGTCTTCATAAGGGATAGTTCCTGCATCTCCAATCCAGACTATTCTTCCGCCTTGTGCTGCGTAGTTTTGAATTGTTATTAGTTGTAAAGTAGAAATTTGTCTTGCTTTTTCAACAATAATTAAACTTGTATTTTTGAGTTGTTCGGAGTTAAGATATCTAATGTCAGCAATTGACGGATGTATCGCCAGTCCTTTTTTATCCGATAGCAAACTTCTCAACAACTCAGGATTACCAAGTCCTTCTGTATCTGTTGGGTCATGAAGAATTAAAACGCTTGGTTGATTTCTACCAGTAACTATTGTCATTATTCCCCAATAGACTTCACAGCCAAACGGTACTGTTCTACATCTTAAAGTGCCTGTCCAGATAAATACAAAAATTGAAATTAAAATTATAACTATTAGAAAGACAAGCCTTACAAGCCATTTATACTCAGATTGTTTTTGTTCCATACTTATAAATATAAAATAGATTAATATAAAATGCTTTTGGTTTTATAAGTTATATATAAATACTATAAAATTTGTGAAAAAATATGAAAATGAACTATTCAAAGAACACTAGTCAAGGCCCAAGCTCAGCAATTGGGATAATGAAATTTAAAGAAACAAATGCAGGACCAGCATTAACACCAGAAATGGTAATAGGTTTTTCTGTTGCTGTTGCAATTTTAATATTAGTTGCTAGATACTTATTTAAATTTTAATTGAAAGATTTAACTTCAACTACCACTTCTTCTATAAATCCATTTTCATGTAATAATTTTGAAAAGTTTTTATAGATTT
>Ga0265294_10004731_pt1 | contig 16880 bp, 13 predicted proteins | sample MunlanPumphouse3_FD_192504 | JGI IMG/M metagenome (GOLD analysis project Ga0265294, IMG submission 192504) | Groundwater microbial communities from a municipal landfill in Southern Ontario, Canada - Pumphouse #3 | ecosystem: Environmental > Aquatic > Deep subsurface > Groundwater | place...
GGAACACCATTTAACGAAATACAAACATTTAAAAGTAAATAAAGGCCCCTTAGAGTTGTCAAATATGTTTTTTTGCTGTATCTTTAGAGCCATGGAAAATATCCGCGAAATAATCGGTGAAAACCTTGCATCATTAAGAAAAGAAGCCAAACTCACTCAGCTAGAATTAGCCGAGAAGTTTAATTATTCCGATAAGGCAGTATCAAAGTGGGAGAAGGGCGACACCATTCCTGATATTGAGACGCTTTACAATCTCTGCCAGTTTTATGGAGTGACTATCGACTATCTTACCCATCAAGGATCTCTAAATGACAAAAAAGAATATGTTCTTAAGAAGAGCAGCGATTTTCGCAAGAAAATATTGATTACACTCTTATTGTTGATGATTATTTGGATGATTGCTACGATTGCCTTTGTCTACACTTCCATTGGTCTGCTTCAAGGTTATTGGCAATCATTTATATGGGCCGTACCTGCTTCTTGTTTGTTAGTGCTTGGAGTCAATCGAAGAATGTTCCGTTCTAGCGCCCTAAGTCTTATCTGTGAGTCGATAGGGATATGGTCCTTATTAGCTTCTTTTTATTTCTCATTCTCCATTTGGAGCCTGTGGCCAATATTTTTATTGGGAATACCACTGCAAGCCGCACTTGGAATCTGGTACTTTATGAACAAGTCCAAAAAATAAGATCGCATCTATTTCTAAGTGCGATCTTTTTTTGCTATTTAATCTTTTTCTTTCCGTTAAGTGTTTCACGGAATTCACGAATTTCTTTGGTGCTTCCAACAACGAAGATATTATCGTCAGGAAGGATGGAATCTGCTCCACCAGGAATAAATGATTTTCCGTTTCTAATGATTAATACCAGACTTACTCCGTAGCGAATCTTCGGATTCAATTCCACAATAGTGGTAGGAACAAAAGCGTGATTGACTAATAGAGAAATCACAGAGTGTTTGTCATCTAATTTATAGAAGTCTTTAAAATCTTCGTTTCCTAAACGGTTTGCCAAAGCAATACCAGCGGCTTTTTGGGGAGTAATAACCTCCGTAGCACCCAATTTCTTCATGATCGGAACGAAGTAATCATCATCGCTTCGAACGATAATTTGTTTTATTCCCATATCTCTTAAAATAACGGTTGTTAAAACTGCGGCTTCCTTGTTTCCCCCAAAGGCAACAATAGCCGCATCAACATCTGGTAAACCAAGTTCTTTTAGGGCTTGTTCATCAGTGGAATCAGCCACAAAAGCAGTTGGCAATAGAGCAGCAACTTTTTTAACAATTTCTTCATCGTTGTCAATAGCGATAACATCAGCGCTATTTGCGACTAACTCTTCGACAACAGCTCGACCGAACTGTCCTAATCCAATGACTGCGAATGATTTTTTAACCATATTAATTCTCCTTTATCCAATGAGGAAATCTTCCTCAACGAGTTTATAATGTGTGGAACCTTCTTTGTTCATATTGATTTGGAATACTTGGAAGAAAGTCATTGGTCCAAGTCGTCCAGCGAACATCAACATAATCAGAACTGTTTTACTTCCAATGCTTATGCTCGACTCGATTCCAGTCGAGAGACCAACAGTACCAAAGGCTGAAAACACTTCAAATAGAATGTTCTCTGAAGGAATACCCTTACCTTCTTCTAGAGCCGCTATAATTATAAAACTAATAATGACTGTCAATATAGCAATAAAGAACAAAGCTAATGCTTTAACAACCATTTTAGTTGAATAATTTCTCTTAAATGCACTTACGGGTTTTCCTCTTAAGAAACTAAAGATAGCCAATACAATCATGAATAATGTTGTGGTTTTAATTCCACCGGCTGTTCCAAGAGGGGAACCTCCAATGAACATTAATATACAGCTTATTATCTTGCTTCCGATGGTTAAATTATCTTGGTCGTAGGTTGAAAATCCAGCAGTGCGGCAAGTTATGCTCTGGAATAGCGCATCCAATGGATTCATTCCCGATGATCCGCGGAAACACTCAAAACTCAAAAACCACACAAAACCTATAAGAATTAAGAATGCAGTCGTGCATAGAACAATTTTTGTAAAAGCTCTCCATTGCCTTGGTCTCTTCTTAAACGAAAAGATTTCAATAATGACAAGGAATGAAATACCGCCTGCAACAATGAGTAGCATTACATAAATATCCATGTAAATTCGAGCCCAATTTGGCAAATCAGCAACTAAAGATCCGGTTTGATTAATTAAAGAGGTACTCCCTAACAAATCAAAACCAGCGTTATTAAAAGCTGAGACCGAGGTAAATATTGAATTCCAAATAGCTAATCCGGGATTATTGGGAAACATTGTTAGAAAAACTGGCAGGCCAATCAATGTTCCAGCTAATTCAACGGAAAAAGAAATGATTATGATTTTTCTCACAAACTTGACAACGTCACCGAAATTAGTGGAGTTTACAGCCTGTGAAATCAAGTATCTATCCTTAAATTGTAGTTTAGATTTAAAAAGAGTCATGAAAAAAGCTAAAACAGTTATGAATCCTAAACCACCGATTTGAATTAGGCCCAACATAACAATCTGTCCGCCAATGCTTAATTCTCCTCTTAAACCATCAGGGTAAACGCTTAGACCAGTCACACAGGTTGCGCTAGTTGAGGTAAACAAAGCTTCAAAGTACTTATTCCAAGCCCATAAACCACTGCTTTGAGCCCATGGCATAACGAGTAAAAGCGCACCAATAAAAATAATGACAACGAATGATAGAAGTACCAGAGCATATGGATTTAAGCGCATTCTTTTTTTCATCAAATTAACACTTTCAATTTGCCAGTATTATAAACCACTAATGTAAAAATGTCTATGTTTTACAAATTGTTTACAATTTGCCATATTTTTTTAAAGTTTTAAGTAATTATTTTTGTTGATTTTCTTTTAAGAAATGAAAAAAGTCTTGCATATACGCCCGCACATTTGCTATTCTTAACAAGCATGTTGCCTTCATGTATGAGAGCGTGAACGCATATGTATATAGTCTTGTGGAAGAGTGGTGATTCACTCGAGAACCACGCACGGACCGTATCTACAAAATAGGAGGAAAAGTCTCGTGAGCAAAAAAATCGCAAAAGTCTTGAAGCTAGAGCTCCCTGGCGGTGACGCCAAACCAGGACCAAAGCTTGCCGCAGCTGGCATCAACATGGGCAAATTCTGTGTTGACTTTAATGCCAAAACTGCCGACAGACGTGGGGACATCGTTCCAGTTCTAATCACGGCTTATGAAGACAAATCATATGATTTTGTCATCAAAACCACTCCAGTCGCTAGCTTATTGCTAAAGGCCGCTGGTGTTCAAAAGGGAAGTGCCGCCGGTCGCAAAACCGTTGTGGGTCATATCTCTAAAGAACAAATCCGCAAAATCGCGGAATACAAATTACCTGATCTTAACTGCCTTGACATTGAAGCAGCTATTAAGATTGTTGAAGGTAGCGCCCTTAATATGGGTATCGTCGTTGACGACTAAGGATAAAGATTATGAAGAGAGCAAAAAAATATCTCATCGCTTTAGAAAAAGTCGATCAAGAAAAACTCTATGGCATTGAAGAAGCAAGCAAATTAGTGAAGGAAACTTCCACTGTCAAGTTTGATGCAACTATCGATGTTTCATTAAAACTCAATGTCGATCCTAAGCAAGCTGATCAACAAGTCAGAGGAACTCTCATCCTTCCAAATGGAAATGGCAAAACTAAAAGAGTCTTAGCCATTACTGATAAAGTTGAAGACGCAAAGTCTGCCGGCGCGGATTTCGCAGGTGGTAAGGAATTGCTAGATAAAATCCAAAGCCAAAACTGGTTTGACTTCGATGTCATTGTTGCTACACCAAACATGATGGGAGAAATCGGTAAGTTAGGACGTGTATTAGGCCCAAAAGGTTTAATGCCAAATCCAAAGACTGGTACTGTTTCACCTGATATTGTTAAAGCAATAAAAGAAATCAAAGCTGGTAAAATTGAATATCGCGTTGATAAAGAGGGCAATATGCACGTTACCATCGCGAGAGTTTCTTTCCCTGAAACCCAAATCGCCGAGAATTTAAAAGTTTTCTGTGAAGCGGTCATGAAAGCTAAACCAGCCGTTGTCAAAAACGTTTACATCAAGAACGCTGTTCTCCATACGACCATGGGTCCAGCTATTCATTTCACATTCGAAGGTCGTAAATAACTAAAAGTTTTCAATATACCAAAGACAGTAACGGGCGTTGAGCCTTAATTATGTTACCGAGGCGTTAGAAATAAATTTCTGCCCGTATATTGGAGCCTCAAAAAAATCAAACAAAGGAGGTCAAGAATATGAATCAACAAGTCTTAGAAGCAAAAAAAGGCATTGTGAAAGAGATCGTCGAAAAAGCCGAAAAGAGCGAAAGCATTACTATTGCTGAGTTCCGTGGTTTAACCGTCGCTCAAATTCAACAATTACGTCGTTCACTTCAAGAAGTCGGTGCTGAATTGTTCGTCTACAAGAATTCTCTCGTATCACGCGCTGTTCAAGAACTCGGCTTCAAGGGTGTCGAACAATTCCTTGCTGGTCCTAACGCTTTTGTTTTCTCAAAAGGTTTAGGTGATGGACCAAAAGTTTTGAAGAAATACTCACGTCGATTCGGAGATGTCTTAACCATCAAAGGTGGTGTCGCGGAAGGAAGAACCCTCGATAAAGCAGGAATTCTCGAAGTTGCCGAACTACCAGGAAAAGATGGACTCATCTCGATGTTCTTATCGTGCTTACAAGCACCAATTCGTCAATTTGCCTGCATAGTGCAAGCAGTTGCCGATGCAAAATAATGCCAATAGGAGGAAATTATCATGGCAAAATTAACAAAAGAAGAGATCATTGCCTCATTAAAAGAAATGAGCATTCTCGAACTAAATGAATTAGTCAAAGCCGTCGAAGCTGAATTCGGCGTTACCGCTGCAGCCCCAGTCGCTGCTGTCGCCCAAGTGGAAGAAGAAGAAGGTCCAGCCGCTGGCCCAACCGAAGTCTCTGTTATCTTAAAGAGCGTCGGCGCTTCCAAAGTCCAAGTTATCAAGGCTGTCCAAGCCATCACTGGTTTAGGATTAATGGATGCCAAGAAATTAACTGACACCATCCCAGCCACCATCAAAGAGCACATTTCTCCAGTTGAAGCTGAAGAACACAAGAAAGCTCTCGTCGCTGCTGGTGCAGAAATCGAAATTAAATAACACAAGCCGTTATTTTTCTTGAGTGTACTATGTCCCATTATTTTCAAAACGATCCCCTTTTAGCGTCAAAAAAGCGTGATATCACTTTGTCAATTGATGGATTAACATTGCATTTCAAGAGCGATAATGGAGTATTTTCCAAAAGTAAGGTTGATGAGGGGAGTCTTGCCCTATTGAAGGTCATTATTCCCCTTCATCTTACCGGAAAAATCCTCGATCTTGGATGTGGTTATGGCCCTATCGGCTTAACTATTGCTGTAACTTCACCAAGCGCAAGAGTCGATCTTGCTGATATCAACGAGCGGGCTCTCGCATTGTGCGAGGAGAACGCACAACTACTTGGATTAAGCCAAAGAATCACTTGCCTTCAGAGTGATATCTACACAAATGTTGAAGGACCATATGATTCAATTGTTGTGAATCCGCCCATACGCGCTGGCAAGCGCGTTACATACAAAATGTATGAAGGCGCTTTGCAACGCTTAATTGATGGCGGTTCACTATACGTGGTAATTCGTAAAGACCAAGGCGCTCCGACAGCAAGCCGATTTATCGAAGGCTTGTTTGGAAATATCTCGCTAATAAGTAGAGATAAAGGGTATTACATCTACCAAGCTAAAAAAGTGAACAAATAAATATTTAGATTTAAGGAGCCATTAGAATGTCAATTAGAAACATTGCTAAATTAAACAAGTTAAACAATGATCGTTATGATTATTCCCGATTCTCCGGCAAATTGCCTTTGCCTAACCTCGTTGAAATTCAAACGAAATCCTATGAGGAGTTTAAGGAAAAAGGCCTAGATGAAGTTTTTAAAGAGAGTTTCCCCATTAATAACTATGCGGACACTCTTTCTATCGACTATGTCTCCGTTCGCTTGGGCGAACCTAAACATCCTCTCCATGAATGCAAAGCTCAAGATTTGACCTATTGCGTTCCCATTTACGTCACATTGAGACTCAATCATAAAGCCACCGGTGAAATTCAAGAAGCCGAAGTCTATATGAGCGATTTCCCATTGATGACCAAGAGTGGAACATTCATTGTCAATGGAGCGGAAAGAGTCATCGTTAGTCAACTAGTTCGTTCGCCTGGTGCATATCTTTCAAAAGAAATGAAAGCCGGCAAAAGTTTATATGAAGCCGATCTCATTCCGGGAAGAGGAACATGGTTGCAATTCGAAAGCGACAATAAGGATATTTTATCTGTCCGTATTGATCGTCAAAGAAAAATGCATGCCACCATTTTATTAAGAGCGTTAGGAATCGAATCTGATGATGATATTATCAGTTTATTCGGTCACAACGAAGCTCTTGAATTAACGATCAGTAAAGATGATGATTTGAAAGTCAAGACTGCCAAGACGGCTCTCGTGGAAATCTTTAGAAAAATGAAACCTGGTGAACCGATTACCGAAGAAGGTACGGTTAATTTCCTCGTTCAGAAATTCTTCGATCCAAAGAGATACGATTTAGGCCGTGCCGGACGTTACAAATATATTAAAAAACTCGGTGTATATAGCCGTTTAGCCAATCGAACCCTCGCTGAAAATCTTATTTCAAGTGAAGGTGAAATTCGCTTTAAGAAAGGCTACACTCTCACTCCAGAAGATGTAGAAGACCTAAGAAATGAAGACTTCTTTGAAAAAGGCGCACATTTGCACGTATTGAAAGTCAACGAACGCCTTGATGACCATGGAAACGTTAACATTGTCAAAGTCTATAAGAGCGAAAAAGAGAAGAAAATCTGCCCCATTATTGGAACCGATTTAAATTCCACTTCTTCACATGTCACAATTAGTGATATTGTTGCGGTTTTCTCTTATTTCCTCAATGTCATGGATGGTTTTGGAAACACTGATGATATTGATCATCTAGGTAACCGTCGCATTCGCTGCGTTGGTGAATTAATTCAAAATCAATTCCGCATTGGACTTGGTAAGATGGTCAAGACTGTCCAACAAAAGATGTCAATTAGTGACCTTGGAAATGTTAAACCCAAGGCTTTGATTAATCCACGTCCATTAACCGCTTCAATTCGCGAATTTTTTGCGAGTAGCCAACTCTCACAATTTATGGATCAAACCAACCCTCTCGCTGAATTGACCAATAAACGCCGCCTCTCGGCCTTAGGCCCTGGCGGATTAACTCGCGATCGTGCTTCAACCGAAGTTCGTGATGTTCACGTTTCTCACTATGGACGTATTTGTCCAATTGAAACTCCTGAAGGTCAGAACATTGGCTTGATTAATAATTTAGCAAGTTATGCTAAAATCAACAAATTTGGTTTTATTGAAACTCCTTATCGCAAGGTTGATAAAGCCAATCATATCGTCTTAAATGATGCGAAAGACTCCATCTATATGAGCGCAGACGAAGAATGGAACTATGTCATTGCTGAAGCAAACATCAATCTTAGTCCCAAAGGAGAAATACTTGACGATGAAGTTGTCGCCCGTTTCAAAGGCGAAAACGTCATGGCTAAAAAAGAAGAAGTCGACTTTGTCGACGTCTCTCCAAAACAAATTGTTTCGATTGCTGCTGGATGTATTCCTTTCTTGGAAAACGATGACACTATGCGCGCACTCATGGGTGCTAACATGCAACGTCAAGCGCTTCCTCTTTTAAGACCACACGCGCCTATCGTGGGCACGGGACTTGAACATCAAATCGCCCGTGACTCAGGTTTAGCGGTTGTCGCTGCTGAAGAAGGTGTTGTCACCTATTCGGATAGCCGCAATATTGAAATATTAGAAAAGGGTCAGTCCCTCCCTCGCACTTACTATCTCCAAAAATTTGAACGCAGCAACCAAGGCACTTGCGTCAATCAACATTCACTTGTGAAAGTTGGCGATCGTGTTGTCAAAGGTCAAATCATTGCTGACGGTCCCGCTATGGAAAATGGAGATTTGGCTCTTGGACAAAACGTTACCATCGCTTTTATGACATGGAATGGTTACAACTATGAAGACGCCGTCATCATGAGCGAAAGATTAGTTAAAGATGATACTTATACTTCCGTCCATATTGAAAAATATGAACTTGAATGTCGTTCAATTCCCAAACTCGGCGATGAAGAAATTACCGCTGATATTCCGAACGTCTCTACCGAAGCGAAAGCTCACCTCGATGAAAGAGGTATTGTCGTCATTGGTACTGAAGTTAAAGAAGGAGATATTCTCGTTGGCAAGGTCACTCCTCGCGGACAAACCGAAGCCACTCCTGAAGAAAAATTATTAATGGCCATTTTTGCTGAAAAGACTAATGAAGGCAAAGATGCTTCACTCCGTGTACCTCATGGAGGAGCCGGCATCGTTTTGGATGTCAAAATCTTTAAGCGCGAAGGCAAGAGCAAAGATGTTGAACTTCCTCCAGGAGTCAACGAAGTTGTTCGTGTCTATATCGTTCAAAAGAGAAAGATTTCCGAAGGTGATAAGATGTCTGGACGTCACGGTAACAAGGGTGTTATTTCCAGAATTTTACCAGAATGCGATATGCCATTCTTACCTGATGGAACTCCCGTTGACATCATGCTCAACCCACTAGGCGTTCCCTCCCGTATGAACATTGGACAAATTCTTGAAGTTCACTTGGGATTCGCTCTTAGAAAACTTGGTTATCGCATAGCCACTCCAGTTTTCGATGGCATCACCAATGATGAAATCTTCGCCATGATGGAAGCCGCCAAAATGGATAAAGATGGTAAAACCATCCTATTCGACGGAACTACCGGTGAAAGATTTGATGAAAGAATTACTGTCGGATGCATGTACATGATTAAATTGGTGCACATGGTCGATGATAAATTGCATGCTCGTAGTACAGGCCCATATTCACTTGTTACTCAGCAACCTTTGGGTGGCAAAGCTCAAAACGGTGGACAGAGATTTGGCGAAATGGAAGTCTGGGCTCTTGAAGCCTATGGCGCCGCCCATGTCTTACAAGAAATTATTACTATTAAATCTGATGACCGCGTCGGAAGAAGAAAAACTTACGAAGCCATCATTAAAGGACAAGAACTACCTAAACCTGGCATTCCTGAAGCCTTCAAAGTGTTGGTCAAGGAATTACAAGCCTTATCAATGAATGTTGAATTATTAGATCAAGATGGTCAAACCATCGATATGGATGCTCTCGCAAAAGAATCAGAAAAAGAAGAACGTCGCATTAATTCTAATATTCGTAACTTAATTGGCGAAGGAGCCGCGGAAAGCGTTGTTGATGTCGAAGCGATTGGTCTCACCACTCATACTGGTGATGATAGATTTGATGACTAAGGAGGAAAAAGAAAATGTTTGATGTAAAAAAACTAACCGCTATTAAAGTCGGTCTTGCCTCCCCAGAACAAATTCGTAGTTGGTCACGTGGTGAGGTTTTGAAACCTGAAACTATCAACTACCGCAGCCAAAAGCCCGAAATGGACGGCTTATACTGCGAAAAAATCTTCGGTCCTAGCAAAGACTATGAATGTCACTGTGGACGCTATAAGAAGATTCGTTTTGCTGGCGTCATCTGCGAAAAGTGTGGCGTTGAAGTCACCTCTAGAGAAGTCAGACGTGAGAGAATGGGACATATTGAATTAGCTAGTCCTTGCACCCATATTTGGTATCTCAAAGGTATCCCAAGCCGCATCGGCTTACTTCTCGATGTTTCACCAAAACACCTCGAAGAAGTTGTCTATTATGCTGCTCACATCTGTTTAAATCCTGGAACAAGCAAAGTTCTCTCTTATCGCGAATTCATTAATGAACGCAATGGTCGTGAGGTGTTTATCCCAGCTATTAAAGACATCTTAGATCGCGCTATGGAATATGGAATTATCGAAGGCGATGATATGTATAACCGCGCTTTGGAATTAATCTCTCGATTAGAGAACTATTCTGAAGTTTTCGACTTCCAATCCAATGCTCGTTTTATCAGCAAATTCACCAAAGCTGAATTCGGCGAAGGTGCGGCTGCTATTAAGAGACTACTCAATGAAGTTGATCTTAATAAAGAAGCTGATGATATCAACGGCAAGATGAAAGAGACTAGTGCCTTGTCACGTCAAAAATTGACCAAGAGACTCGAAGTCATTGAAGCCTTTAGAAACTCTTCTAATAAACCTGATTGGATGATTCTTGATGTCATTCCAGTTATACCACCAGATTTACGCCCGATGCTTCAACTCGATGGTGGACGTTTCGCCACTAGCGATTTGAACGATTTGTATCGACGCGTTATCTCCAGAAATAACCGTTTAAAGAAACTAATTGACATGAACTCTCCTGATGTTATCTTGATGAACGAAAAACGTATGCTTCAAGAAGCTGTTGATGCTCTTATTGATAACGGCAGAAGAAATAAACCTGTCCAAGGCCCAGGCGGACGTGCCCTGAAATCACTCAGCTCAGCTTTAAAAGGAAAACAAGGTCGTTTCAGACAAAACCTCCTCGGCAAGCGTGTTGACTATTCTGGTCGTTCCGTTATTGCGGTCGGACCAAGTTTAAAGATGTATCAATGTGGCCTTCCACGCGAAATGGCCATTCAATTGCTCCGTCCTTATATTGCCTGTGAACTCTTGAAACGTGGTATCGCTAATGCTCATAAGCAAGCTGATAAAATTATTGATCGATACGAAGACGTTGTCTTTGATATTGTCGAAGAAATTATTAGCAAGCACCCAGTATTATTGAACCGTGCCCCAACTCTTCATAGACTTGGTATTCAGGCTTTCCAACCAATCTTAGTTGATGGAAGAGCCATTCGTTTACATCCACTCGTTTGTACTGGTTTCAACGCCGACTTCGATGGTGATCAGATGGCTGTTCACCTTCCACTTAGTCGTGCTGCTCAAGAGGAAGCACTCCATTTGATGCTCGCCAGCAACAATATCCTTGGACCAAAAGATGGAAAACCTATCGTTACTGGTTCTCAGGACATGGTGCTTGGAAACTACTATCTCACCTTAGAAGCCACTAAAGAAGACTTCTTAAAACGCGCTGAAGATGCGCATAAAAGAGGTGATGAGGATGATGCTGAAAGATTTGAATTATTCGCGGCTAGTGAAGGAAAAGTCTTCAAGAACGTTGATGACTTATTACTCGCTTATCAGACAAAACAAATTCACCTCCATAATCGCATCGCTATCCTTGGAAGTGCTATGATGAAAAAAGATTTCACCGAAGAAGAGAACAAGAGCTACTTGATTACTTCTGTCGGTAAAGTTATCTTCAACCTCATATTCCCTGCTGATTTCCCTTATTTAAACGCGGTTAACAGCAAGAATTTAAATAATGATCCTGAAACAATCGCTTCTTACTTTGTTCCTCGTGGCACAAACGTCCGCGAATATATCGCTTCTCGCCAACTCATGAAACCCTTTAAAAAGAAAGACTTGAGTAGCATTGTTAACGATATTTTCCAACGTTATGACCGCCGCGCTGGAGAAGTTGATAAATGGGGCGATATCATTCAACCCAAGACAAGTGCTGTTCTTGATAAAATCAAGGATCAAGGTTTCCATTATGCTACTATCGCTGGATTCTCCATTTCTCTCGACGATATCCATATCGTTAAAGGAAAAGAAGAAATTCTCAAGGGTGGAGACGAAAAAGTTAATAAACTATCAGACATGTTCAAAATGGGTTTATTAACCGATAAAGAAAGACATGATCAAGTTGTCAAAGTTTGGGATAACGTTAAAAATGAAGTCCAAGCCAAACTACAAGAGCAATTCCAAGTCGACACTCGTAACCCTATTTATATGATGTCTGACTCAGGTGCTCGTGGAAATATGTCTAACATTCTTCAACTTGCTGGTATGCGTGGTTTGATGGGTTCTACCTCTGGTGAAGCGGTTGAATTACCAGTTAAATCCTGCTTCCGCGAAGGAATGAACGTTTCCGAATTCTTCATTGCCACTCACGGTGCCCGTAAGGGTGGTGCTGATACTGCTTTGAAGACTGCTGACTCAGGTTACTTAACTCGTCGTCTTGTCGATGTTAGTCAAGATGTTATCATTCGCGAAGAAGATTGTGGCACTGATCACGGCTTCGAAGTTCGCGAAATTCGCGATACTTCTCGAAATGCCATTATCGCTTCCTTAAAAGATCGTTTAGTTGGTCGTTATGCTTTAAATGATGTCACTGATCCCAAAACCGGCGAAGTGATTGTCAAAGGCAATACGATGATCAATGAAGAACAAGCTAAAGAAATCGTTGATGCTGGCATTCAATCAGTTGTTATTCGTTCCTTATTTGGATGTGAGACCAAAGATGGTGTCTGCGTCCACTGCTATGGACGTAATTTAGCGACTGGTCGCAAAGTCGAAGTTGGCGAAGCAGTAGGTATTATGGCCGCTCAATCAATTGGCGAACCTGGTACCCAATTAACGATGAGAACCTTCCACACTGGTGGTGTTGCTGGTAGCGACATTACTCAAGGTTTGCCTCGTGTTCAAGAATTATTTGAAGCTCGCACGCCAAAAGGCGAAGCTCTCATTTCTGAAATTCGCGGTGTTGTCACCCGTATTGAAGAGAAAAACGGCTGCTACGATGTGACAATTAAGAATGATCTTGAAGAAAAAGTCTATACAACTCCTTTCGGTGCTCGTTTAAGAGTCAAGAAAGGTGATACTGTCAAGAATGGTGGTAAAATTACCGAAGGAGCAATTTCTCCAAAGAAACTCCTCGAAGTTAGCGATGAAACCGCTGTTGAAAACTACATCCTCAAAGAGGTTCGTAAAGTTTACTCCACTCAAGACATTGCCATCTCCGATAAGCATATCGAAGTTATCGTTCGACAAATGCTCCGCAAAGTGTTCGTTATTGATGCTGGTGATACTGACATGCTTGCTGGTACACGCGCTAACATTAATACCTTCACTGACAAAAACAGTACTGCTCTTCTCAGCGGTAAACACCCTGCGGTGTTCTCACCTTTAATTCTCGGAATTACCAAAGCCGCTCTCGAGACTGAAAGCTTCCTCTCAGCCGCTTCTTTCCAAGAAACTACACGTGTCTTGACTGATGCCGCTATTAAAGGTAAAACTGACTATCTCCACGGTTTAAAAGAGAATGTCATTACTGGTCGATTGATTCCTGCGGGACGTGGTTTAGTCGATGAAGATTCTGAAGAAGCAATGATTGAAAATTTCGATGTTGAAGATACCATGAAAGTGGTTTCTGATCGTTATGTCGAAGAGCACGATAAAGCCGTCAATGCCATTCACGAAAAGATTCGTCGAGCTGTCGAAGAAAGTAAAAAGTAAATAATAAAAGCTTTTCTAAGCCCCAACTCAAAATTGGGGCTTTTTTACATAAACAATGGCTTTCTGCATGGTTTATTGTGATTTTTGTGACTTTCCGATTGTCTCGATAAAAGACATTTAAAAGTCTTTTCTTTGACATTGTTACACTAAAAACTTACATTATTAAATATATGAAAAAATTTCCTCTCACCCTAATTAGCTTTTGCGTCATTTTAACTTCGTGTTTTGGGAAGACTTCTTTAGAATATGTTCCCTACGAAGCGAATATCGAAAAGAAGGAAACTTATCATAGTTCATTCAGCCCTTACAGTCTCCCAAAAGAAACTAATTTTTATAATCAAAGCGTCAAAACAACTGAACTAACTAGCCTAGCTCAGCTCCAAAGTTCGAAAGATGATGGCCTTTGTTTTGAAGAAGGAGAAGATCCGTATTTACTCGTGGTACCCCTTGCTTTCTCAGATAGTGATTCCAACACATTTAATGAGAAGACTATCCTTCTAGAAAATGCCTTTTTTGGTAGCCCCTCAAAAAATGTTTATGAATCGGTAGCCTCTTATTATCATCGTTCCTCCTATGGACACATCACAATTAAAGGAGAAGTGACCAATTGGTTCACCAGCTCTTTAAGTGCTGAAGAGACACTTTCTTTGTCTCAAACTAGCAGCACGACATTGAAAGTTAGTTCTAATTTGGCTAACGAAATTATTACTTGGCTCGATAATTCAGATTTTGATTTAACGAATTATCTCGATAAAGACGGCAAATATATTCGTGGTTTATATGTGGTTTACGATTATCCCCCCAACTACCAAGACACTTCTTCTTTGTTTTGGGCTTATGTTGATCGAGCAGATCCAATCAATACTACGCCTGCCGCTTCAACATATGCTTGGTCATCGATTGATTTTATTGGCAAAAATGCTTATAAAAGCCACTATGTCGAAGCCAATACATTTATCCATGAAGTCGGTCATCTTTTTGGACTTCAAGATTATTACAACACTAATTCCAACTCGATTTATCAACCAACCGGATTCTTTGATATGATGGATTACAACTTAGGAGACCATTCCTCCTTTAGTAAGTATTTATTAAATTGGGCCAGACCTTACATTGTTAACGAACCTCAAGATATTACCATCCGTTCGTTTACCGAAACTGGTGATTTTATTCTTATGCCAACTTCATCATTTAATGGCACTCCTTATGATGAATATATTCTTGTAGAATATTTTACCTCAAACGGTCTAAATGATTCTTCTTCATTTTCTTCCTATGTTTACATAGGCAAAGATGGGAAAAGTCGCATTTTCTATTATCCTAATCACCATGGACTTCGCATCTACCATATTGACGCTAGACTGGTGTATTATTCATCGCGAAGTTCACGCATTCCGCTTGGTTTTGTCGAGAATTTAACCGCAGAAAATCTCGCTATTTATTCAAACTTATATGTTGGTTTAGCTAACGATAACTCTCCCAATTCACTTTCAAAAAAAATGCTTTGCCATTTACTTTCCGCTGAAGGGGAAAGCGATTTCCAAAACGGTATTGCCGCCAGTAATTCCACTCTTTTTACCTATGGTGATACTTTTGGCACCACAAGCGATGAGTACTATGACTTCACATTTAACAAAAATGGTGAGAACCTTCCTTTGTCTATTTCTATTACCAAAATGGGAACCAATGAAATCACTTTAAGTTTCGAACAAAGAGCTTAAACACAATATTTTAATTTTCTTCTTGCGTGTTTTTTCTTACTTATATATTATATATGAGCGTGTGCTAATCCTGAGCACGTGGACCGAGAGGTCGTTTTTTAAGAAAAACATATGACACACTCGGTACTGTGGATGGAAAGCCACTCACATGAAGGAAATTAATAAAGGAGCAATTGTATGCCAACAATTAACCAATTAGTTCGTCAAGGTCGTCATGATAAGACCACCAAGTCAAAAACTCCAGCTCTTGGCGCTAGATTTAATTCATTAAAGAAAAAAGCCACTGAGCAATCTTCGTCACAGAAGCGTGGTGTTTGTACTCGTGTCGGAACAATGACCCCCAAAAAACCTAACTCTGCCTTACGTAAATACTGCCGTGTTAGATTGTCGAACGGCTATGAAGTCACTGCTTATATCGGTGGTGAAGGTCATAACTTACAAGAGCACTCAACCGTGATTATCCGCGGTGGACGTGTTAAAGATTTACCTGGTGTTCGTTACCACGTCGTCCGTGGAACACTTGACTGTGCCGGTATTGAAGCTAGACGTCAGGGACGCAGCCTCTACGGTACAAAGAAACCGAAAAAATCGGACGAATAGTTGAAGGAGGAGTTTCATTATGCGTAAAAATAGTGCTACAAAGCGCGACGTGTTACCCGATCCAGTTTATAGTAGTAAGCTCATCACACGTCTTATCAACAAGATTATGCTTGATGGTAAAAAGGGAACCGCTCAAACGATTCTCTATACAGCCTTCAAAAAGATTGAAGCAAAAACCAGCAAACCTGCCATGGATGTCTTCGCAACAGCGATTAACAACATCATGCCAGAAGTCGAATTAAAAATGAGACGTGTTGGTGGAAGTAACTTCCAAGTTCCAACCGAAGTGACCAAAGAAAGAAAAGTTACTCTTGGACTAAGATGGTTAGTTAACTATTCCCGTTTGAGAAATGAGAAAACCATGGAAGATCGTCTCGCTAACGAGATCATCGATGCCGCGAACGGCACTGGTGCTTCTGTGAAAAAGAGAGAAGATACACACAAGATGGCCGAAGCCAACAAAGCTTACGCTCATTATCGTTGGTAATCGAGGAAGGAAATTATTATGGCAAATCGTGAATTTGATTTAGCCCATACTCGAAATATCGGTATTATGGCCCACATCGACGCGGGCAAGACTACCACAACAGAACGTATTCTCTACTTCACCGGAAAGATTCATAAGATTGGTGAAACCCATGAGGGTTCAGCCACTATGGACTGGATGGAACAAGAACAAGAGAGAGGCATTACTATTACTTCTGCGGCAACTACCGCCACTTGGAAAGGTAATCGCATTAACGTCATCGACACTCCTGGGCACGTCGACTTCACTGTTGAAGTTGAGCGTTCACTACGTGTTCTTGATGGTGCAGTTACTGTTCTAGATGGAAAAAATGGTGTGGAGCCTCAGACTGAGACAGTGTGGAGACAAGGCAGCAAATATGGTGTTCCAAGAATTGTCTTTGTGAACAAACTAGATGCTATTGGTGCGGACTTCGAAATGTGTGTCCGTTCCCTCCATGAACGTTTAGGTGCAAATGCTGCTGCGGTGCAATTCCCTATTGGCATTGAGTCATCCTTAGCCGGTTGTATCGATATTATTGAGCAAAAAGCATGGGTATATGATTCTAACGTTGATGACAATCCAACAGAGTCAC
>Ga0265294_10004732_pt1 | contig 16880 bp, 21 predicted proteins | sample MunlanPumphouse3_FD_192504 | JGI IMG/M metagenome (GOLD analysis project Ga0265294, IMG submission 192504) | Groundwater microbial communities from a municipal landfill in Southern Ontario, Canada - Pumphouse #3 | ecosystem: Environmental > Aquatic > Deep subsurface > Groundwater | place...
CTGGAACATACGCCACTTTATGTTTGAGTGCTTCATACACCATCGCTTTTGTGTCAACATTTGGCAGGCTTCCATAGAGGAACATGCCACCTTGCGGCATCTCAAAAACAAACTCGCCAAGCGTTTTTCGGAGCGTTTTTGCGAAATGTTCCATCTTCTTTTTGTAAGCCTCACGCAACGACTCAAGGTGCATTTTGTAGCGCGTCGCATCTTGTAAATAGGCATCTAAAATATATTGCGATATCCCGCTACTATGAAGGTCGATGGTCTCTTTTATCATCGTAAATTTTGCGATGAGCTCTTCGCTCGCACGTACCCAGCCGATGCGCAGACTCGGCGAAAGCGTCTTTGAAAAAGAGCCCAGATGCATGCTGTTATTTGGCACTAACTGGCTGATGCTTTTGGACTTTTGCCTAAAGTAGAGCTCACTGTATGGAGCATCTTCTATGAGATAGCCTTGATGTCGCAACACCGTTTTGGCAACGGCATCTCTCTTTTCTTGTGTATAGAGCGAGCCTTTCGGGTTTTGAAAATCGGGGATGAGATAAGCGAGTTTACTCTTTGCGAACTCTTTCTCAAACGCTTTTACCTCAAGTCCGTCATACTCCAAAGTAACGGGTTTCATAGCCAAATTGTTCATTCTAAAGATATTCACCGCCCCTAAATACGAGGGTTTTTCTATGATAATCTCTTGATTCTGAAAATATTTGGCGATGATATAGAGCGCTTGTTGGCTTCCCGTTGTTATCAAAATATTGGACGCCTTTGTCTCAAACCCCTCATCGTTGTAAAACTGTGCTATCTTTTCGCGAAGCGGTAATATACCGCTACTAACGGTATATTGGAAGTGTTTTTTGTTTTGAAAAACCCCGTGGGCTGCTTGCGCCAAATCTCCAAGCGGAAAGAGATTTTCATCAGGCAGTCCCCCTGCGAAAGATATGGTTTGGCTGTCTATGGATTCGAGTATCTCTCGTATAAACGATCTTTTCATCTTTTACCTCACTTTTTTTCGTTATTGTAGAAAAAAAGGAGCTCTTTATTCTTTCTTATTCTTGCCAAAAAAATTACCTATTTTTGCTCAAATTTTTTATAATTCTTGCTACAATACATGCCATGAAAAAAGATACGATAGAAAAACAGAGAAAAATCGCCAACGATCTCATCTACTATATCTACAAACACATAGATACAAACATCAACCTCGACACACTCTCCCAAGAGCTCCATGTCAGCAAGTTTCACATGCATCGGCTTTTCAAGGAAGAGTTTGGGCAAAACATCTATGAAATGATTATGTCTATCAGACTTCAAAAAGCCTCTAGCCTGCTTCTGACAAATAAAAACTCAACCATCACGGAAATCGCAAAGATGTGCGGTTACTCCTCGCAAAGCGCATTTATACGGGTCTTTAAACAAAAATTTCAGATGACCCCAAAAGAGTGGAAAAACGGTGCCTACAAAAAATTCGCCGATGCCATTTTGACAACATCGCCCAGCGCATCCAAGGCAAATACAGATTTTTCAACTCTCAGTCCCGCCATCGTTACCATGCCAACCATGCGCGCCTACTACATACGTCACAAAGGCTACAACACCTCGATCAAAGAGACGTGGCAAAAACTCCAGACATGGCTTTTGTGCAATAAAATCCAAAGTTTCCGACAACTCGGTCTGCACCATGACAACCCAACCATCACGCCCCTTAGCGAGTGCCGTTACATAGCATGTATCGTCGTCGATGAAGAAATTCCACATGCCACACTCCCCACAATGTTCATCCCCGGCGGTGTCTATGCAAGGTTTGATTTTGAAGGAGTTTACGGAGATATCTTACGGTTTATGAATTGGGTCTATTTTGAGTGGCTTATAAAAAGCGGCTACGAAACGACGACAAACCCCTCCTACGCCATCTACGAAAAAAATCATTTTTTATCCGAAGATGCCACATTTAAGGTGAGTTACTATATTCCGATTAGGTATTTGTGAGTTCACTTTTCATTCTTTGTTGATTCGCTAACTCAGAATCCCCGTTTTCCAAGTACATAAGCCTCTTCAAGCCACTCTTTACGTTTCGTATCGGTTGATTTACTCACTCCCGTAAGACATTTTCTACGCACTGATCCAAATCCGCAAAAGTGGAGAATCGCACTTCTTAGCGTATGCCAAAAAGCATCCCTGTACATAAAAAAAGTCCATAAAAACGGTGCATCCTGCGTATAAATTATACTTGCCGTTTTTCCCTGTAAAAGTCCTTTACATCTTATCTCTTGGCATGTAAAAGCAAAATCGGGAAGCAACACTCTGTCAAAATATCCTTTGAGCAAAGCAGGCATGCCTCCCCACCAAAAAGGTAGTACCAAAACAAGATGATCGCACTGACGTAAAAGCTCCTGCTGTCGTACCAAATCGGGTTCTAACTCCATCCGTTTTGTGTATCCGTAATGCAAAATGGGGTCAAACTCCAAATCTCTCACATGAACCAAATTGACACTATTGCCCGCCGATACGGCACCTTGTTCATACGCATGTGCAAGCGCATGGCAAAAACTTACCTCATGCGGATGTCCGTTTACAATTAAAATCTTTTTCATTGCATCTGCCTTCAAAATAATATTAGAAGATATTTTATACAATACGATACTTTATTTCAAGAACGTACTAAAAAGTACTATACATACTAAAAGGTAACTATATGCACGATGAAACTCTCTTTAACTGTCCTTTTGAACTTACGCTCGAGTGAAGAATCGTCTATGCTCGGGAGCAAGACATCGCAATTGTTTGTGAAAATTAAGTGTTTTGGTTCTTTAAGCTTTTACTACAATAAAACCACCCACCCCGATCATCACAAAACCTGCTGTTTTTTTCATGGCATGTAGGGCTTTACAGCTTTGAGATAAACCTACAATCTTAGTCGCAAAAAATGCGTAAATAATTTTTACACCGCCGACACTCAAAAGCGTAATACACACTATCGTTATCACATCTAGTTCTTCAAGTGCGGAGAGATTGATGAGTGTCGCAAATATACTGCCGTAAAAAAAGATAGCTTTTATATCGCCCAACGTTACGGCAAAACCCGCAAGAAAACTCGTGAGTAAACTACTCTTTTGCATCGTAGCATGTAACGGATGTGCTGATGTATCATTCTTGATGAGAAGCGAAATGCCAAACCACACGATATAAACTGCTGCCGCGTATTTGATGAGCAAAAACAGCGTACCCATCGTCTGCGCAACGGCAGATAATCCAAAAAGCACTAAAGCCACAAAAAACAAATCTGCCAAAACTATCCCACATGCCACAGCCACACCGTGCCACATGCCAAGTAAAGCCGAACGCGTCACAACCAACGCAACACTTGTACTTGGAAGTGCTGCTAAAACAACCATAGTGCTAAAGAGAGTGAGTGTTTCGGAGAGAAGCATTTTTGTTGCCTTAATGAAATATTTCCATATTATAAACACATATTTTTTATAAAAAAATTTGTTTATACCGCATTATTGTCTAGTCAGCGGATCGTTTTTCTATTATCTACGAATGAGTCTCATGTACCCTCAACACACAGCTAGAACACTTTCTCTTTCCAAATCAACGCACAAAACATTCGGTTTGAGTAAAAAACGGTAATAAACCCAATACACAAGCAATCCGAAGTACGTCATCAGCCCTACGAAGATAAACAATACGCCCAAGTTAAAATGCTTTTTATGAACCGTTAAAGTGCTTTGCGTGCGTTCTATTGGCATGTAGCCGTTTTGGTAGAGCATCTCATCGATTATTTCGATTTTTTTGGGTGCATCCATCTCTGCATGAGCGATTTTTTCGGCATATTCTGCAAAGGTTTGTATATTCTGGGCGTAGTTTTTACGATCCCAAAAAAAGGTAATGATGCCAAGCGGCAAAATAAACATTATGAAAATCGTGCTCATACCGTGCTACTTTTCAGCGTTGCCCAAGCGTTTTAAGCGTATCTTCGGCGATGAAGCGCGCAGGCAAAAGCCGATAAAAAGCGTTTCTTAGTTTGCAAAAAAGCGGTGAAGAGGATTGCGCTATTTTGCCGATAATGTAGGACTTGTTTTTTATGGCTTCTACTCTTTTGTACCGTCGTTTTTCAAAAGCCTGCAATGCACTTTGAATGCTCTTGCTCGTATCTAAATAGTACGCCAGCAGTTCGGCATCTTCAAGCCCCATCGCCGCGCCTTGACCGAGGTTTGGCGTGACGGCATGTGCGGCATCGCCGATAAGTACGACGCGATCTTTGGCGATACAAATTTGAGAGAGGTCTTTAAGGGCATCAAACCTTGTTCTAAGCGGCTCTTTAAGTGCCTGCGCAATCATGTGCCAATCTCCCTCAAACGTTTCGCATCGCTGTAGCAGCTCTTGGGTACTTGGCATGTGGCGTGCGTCGTACTCGTTTGCGTTTAACAAAATATAGGCATAAAGTTCACCGTTTTGCATCGGCATGTAACCCGCTCTTTTGCCGACTCCGAAAGACTCAAAGATGCCGTTTTTCGTAAAATTTTCGGGCGTTTTAGCGATAAATCTCCAACATCCTTGCTTGGCGTCTCGAAGCGGAATTTCTCCGAAAATCGCTTTTCTTACTGCGGAGTGGATGCCGTCCGCGCCGATAAGCAAATCGTAGTGCTTCACGCTGCCGTCGTCAAAAACCGCCTCGACACCCTGCGGCGCATGCGTGACGTGTGTCACTTTTGTCGCCGTTTTTATCTGCGCTTTGTTGATGCTACTTGACAAGATGTTTATCAACCCTTCTCGATCAATGCCGTAGGTCGCATAACCGCTTTTTTCTTGCACGTAATCAAGATCACATGCCACGACGCTCTTGCCTTTTTCATCGAATGCGGTCATGGTCGAAAGCTTCACCCCCGCGTGTTCCACCTCGTTTTTAAGACCCAAATTTTCCAAAACACTCACCGCGTTAAACCCAAGCAAAATCCCCGTCCCGTCCGAGTGTATCGCATCGCTTTGTTCTACGAGTTCGGGAGAGAAACCTTTGTTCTCCAAAGCCCTCATCGCACTTAGCCCTGCGATACCGCCGCCGACGATTAAAATTTTGTAGTTTTTCATTTCTATTCCTTTTTCTCTAATGTGATATGAACTGCAAGACCGCTTATATCAAAGCCGCCTTCAAAAGAGACATCAAGCAATTCATGCGAATTTTTCCATGATATGCCGTCGTGACTTGCCCAGTATTTATAAAGATAAAGTTCTTTGTCAAGGGCGATTTTCGTTTGTATTTTCTTTTTTGATGCAAACAGCGATCCTTTGGTTTGAAGTTCTAAAGTAAACAAATATCCTGTAGGATAGTAAACAATATACTCGTCTCCTTGCGGCGCTGGATCACCGACACGCACGATAGGCAGTTTTTGTATCGTCTCAGTCGGAATAGATTGTATGGTACTGCACCCAATAAAGAAGAGTGCAACAAGCAATAAGAGGTATTTCATAGTATTTGATCCGGCGAACGACTTGTGCCGTGTTTCTATTTTTGTGATTGTCATAGGCTACTCCTATTAAAGTCTGAATCTTTACGCTTTGTTAAACGGATGGGATTGCATATGCAACCGCCTTTTTGGTATGGATGGCAGTGGTGTCGAATAATTTTACTTTAGTGTCACCTTGACTTACCAACATTCCAATTTCCGTACAACCGAGAATCACTGCTTCAGCACCTTGATGAGCCAACATATCAATGATACGCAAATATTGAGTTTTTGAATCGCTTCGTATCTTCCCTAGACAAAGTTCTTGATAAATTATTTTGTGAACTATTTGCCTATCTTTCTCATCAGGGACCAGAACATTAAGTCCATAATTTTCACGTAACCAACCCTTGTAAAATTCCTCTTCCATGGTAAAGAGCGTGCCGAGCAAACCAACCGTTTTGACACCTTCATGCACAAGCACTTCTGCCGTTGCATCTGCTATGTGAAGTAAGGGGATATTGATTGATTTTTCTATTTGCGGCGCAACCTTATGCATAGTATTTGTGCAGATAAGCAAAAAATCGGCACCGGCAGATTGTACACATTGAGCTGCATTTGAAAGTATCTTTGCAGTACCGTCCCAATCGCCTTCATGTTGCAATTTTTCGATGGGCTCAAAATCGACGCTGTACATAACAATCTGGGCTGAATGCAAACCGCCTAAAGTATTTTTAACCCCCTCATTAATCTCACGATAATACCCCATCGTACTTTCCCAACTCATGCCACCCAAAAGACCGATAGTTTTCATGTAGTTCTCCTGCTTTATAGCTTGCATAACGATTTGAAAGGTCAATAAGAATACCGTTCAACAAATAAAGAGACCGCTAAATTTCCACGCTTTGATCGAGGCTAAATCGCTTTAGAACGATACAAAAATCCCCTTAGACGTTATTTTACACGATGGCATGTAAATCGTTATGTGACAAACATCACCGACAAGGTCTGCTTTTTAAATGCCTCTCTCACAAGAGCAAAAACAGAGGCAGCCCAAAAGATACCCCTGTATGGGATTCGAGACCGTTCAAAATTCTGTGTCACTCGGGTAAAATTACAACTACCCAAGGACTGACATATGAAAATAGAAGTAGACGTAGCGCAGTTTGCGCGTGACATAAAAGCCGGCAAAGGGATCGGCGGAGCCGATGGGGCATTAACTTTTCTCATCAAACAACTGACCGAAGCGGCACTGGCAGCAGAGTTGGATTCACACCTTGCCCAAGACCTTTCTAAAAACCGTAAGAACGGCTATGCCTCAAAGACGATGAAAAGCAGTGACGGCATCTTTGAACTCGACGTTCCTAGAGATCGTAACGGCAGTTTTGAACCCGAAATCGTCAAAAAACATCAAACGACTATGAGTGATGAGATTGAGGCAAAAATTCTCTCTTTGTACGCACTGGGCAACAGCTATACCCAAATAGCTAAACATATCGAAGATATCTATTGCGTGGGCTTTTCTAAGGGGGCTATCAGTGCCGTAACGGATAAGATTCTGCCTATGCTTCAAGAGTGGAAGATACGCCCTTTAGAGGCGGTCTATCCCTTTATTTTTCTGGATGCCATCCACTACAAGGTCAAAGAAGAAGGTCGCTACATCGCCAAGGCTTTTTATACCGTTCTGGGTGTTCGAACGGATGGCAAAAAAGAGATTTTGGGCTTATATCTTGGGGCAAGCGAAGGTGCGAAGTTTTGGTTGCAAGTGCTGACGGATTTGCAAAATAGAGGCGTTAAAGATATTCTTATCGCCTCCGTGGATGGGCTTAAAGGCTTCCCTGAAGCGATCAATGCCGTCTTTCCTCAAACTCAAGTGCAGCTGTGTGTGGTACACCAAATCCGAAACAGTCTTAAATATGTGGGATCAAACAATCAAAAAGAGTTTGCCAAAGAGCTTAAAAGTGTTTATCAAGCCTTTACAAAAGAAGAAGCGGCATTAGCTTTGGATGCATTGGAGGAAAAATGGGGCAAAAAATACCCCATCGTCTTTCAATCGTGGCGTAATAAATGGGAGAACCTAACGGTCTACTTTGAGTACAACGCAAATATTCGAAGAATTATCTACACGACCAATATCATCGAATCGGTGCACCGCCAGTTTCGAATGCTCACCAAAACCAAAGGCGCCTTTCCAAACGATGAGAGCCTGTTAAAGCTCCTTTTTATGGGGATACAAAATGCCCAACAAAAGTGGACCATGCCCATTCGAAATTGGACGACAACCCTCTCCCAACTCGTCGTTCATTTCGAAGGACGACTTGAAGATGTATTGGATTTAAGATAGAATTTTAGGACTTACCTGATGCTGACACAGAATTTTGAACACTCCCAGCCGCGGTTTATTGATCGGTCTCCTTTAATGTGTTGTCTATTTAAGATATGAATTTATTTAAAAAATTTGACCCATTTGTCAATTTTTAATACAGTAAAACTAGTCACATACCTTATTGAGAACAAACCTAACATTCCCATAGGTATATACAATAAGAAAATATCAATAAACTCATCTTTCTTTGAATCCGTTACATCTAAGTAATTGCATATTTGATATATAAAAGTATTGGAAAAATCATCATAGTTTATTAATTGGAATAATATTTCTAGGGTCAAGAAAAATGAAAACAAGTAAATCACATGTAGTTCTTTGTAGTCCTCCAATCTCAATTCATAGGATTTCATTAGAACAGAGTTATTTTCCTTTATCGCTTTTTCTTGTATTATTTCTAGAGTTTGTAATTCATCATCTTTCAAAAAGTCAGCTATTTTCTGTAGAAACTCAATACCTGAAAGATGTAATCCTAAAGATATAAAAAACACTAAAAAAGATAATAGAAGAGCAATCATTGGAACTGCGACATTTACTGTAATTAAATATAAAACAACAATATAAACAATATGTTTTAGGTCAATATATTTTTGATAATTTTCCCATAAAATATCTTCAAGCTGGAATGTAAAATAAATGTCTGCAAACAGCAATATTGTTAATAGAATTAACAAAAATTTAAGATTTAAGATTTTCCCAATGGATGTAAATAATGATCCCAATTTGTACAACTCCCTTTCTTTAAATAGATAACGTTTATAATGAACAATCAAAAAGTTGCACGCAGGTTTTTAATTGCTAGCCTCTGATTTGTTATGCATGCTTATTAGTCTTGTATTTTTATTGCTGATACACTATAACCATCTGTTGGATGATTAACTTTGTATATTTCAACTTTTCCTTGCATATTTAATTTATCAGCCATTTCAAATGAACTAGGGATATAGAATCCTAAGCGTCCTAACTGTGTTTTAATAAAGTGAGATAAAACCACATACTGATTTGGTTCACAAAAATGTGCTTGAGAGTTTTTTAATTCAGTAAGAAAAGTTTCTTCATCAACATCATCAAAACCATATCCCTTTTCTACAATGGAGTCTCTGATGGCTTCTCGTTCTAATTCATCAATTTGAATATGAGGTATTTCATCAGAAGCTTTTTTAATAATTTGCAATAAATTTTTTGCTATTTCTTTTGCTTCATCTTCATCTTTATGAGTAAATAAGTTGTTGTGAGCAACTTTATTTCGAAACCATTGAAGACGTTCCCATTTACTTTGAAATCCGTTATCACTGAAATGTTCTTTGAAAAATTTTTGGTAATTGCTTTTCAGTTCATCTTTTAATTTACGTATTGCTTCAGGTGTTTCTTCACACTCATGAATTTTTCTAACGACTTCTTCTTTACTATTAAAGCCTGACGATTGAGCATAAACCATTTTTCCGAGATCAGAAAAATCTATAAGATAAGCACTAGTATTTGCATATTTTGAAAATACCGTTTCATTGTTTTTTCTGTCTGAAACTTTTTTCCGCCATTCACCTTCTGCAGTAGCTTCCCACCATTTAGGACCGATTTTAGTAGACATAAATTTGATCAAATATCCGCGTAAAGCATTTTCCACTTTGTATATTTCAGGATAAAGATTGCAAGCAATTTGTTCTGACACTTCATCACATAAAATATACAGTTGATTAAACCCTTGAGCTTTAATATGTGCTACTAAATTTTCACGTAATGGTTCTACTTCATTATATTGTCCTTTCAAATTTAGTAAAAAACCTTTTTCCGTTAATCCACCTGATGAAGTATTCGTGACTATTTTAGAAACTTTGATAACACAATGATTCACCGTAACTTGATGATTTGAATTATTGTATGAGCCACCGCTTGCAACAAGAGAATTTGATAGTAGTGAATAACCAAGTTGATCTTCAGTTTCTATGGTCGATTGGGATGCCTCATCAATAATCAATAATTCAAATGTTTTTTTGCTCATCTCTCATCCTTTAATAAATATAAAACTATTTTGCAGTAAATATTATAAACAATCCAACTTCACATTCACTAAAATTCATAAAAATCAAAAACGTTACATGCCATGATTATCAAGCTTCCAAAACCCCATGCCTCACACCCGTAATAGTTCGAGAAGAACGCTCTGAAATAGCGCCTCTTGCAACAACACGCTTCCCGCGCTTCGCTGAGTTTGACAAAGCTCACACGGGCATCTCTGGGGTGTGTCTCTTTTTCGATAATATGCAACTTTTGCATGTGCATTCATTGTTATCCTTGCTATATATTTTTAAGTCAAGTCTTGAAAAAAAAGAGTAAAAGCTATCTCGTCGCTACACGATACTGCACCACCACATACGCTTTGGCGTCAAAAAACGAAACGGCGATTTGATTCTCCTTGGCATGTTGTATGTGAATATCGCTATAGAGTCCATCGGATGAGAGTTTGTAGATAGCGAGCGTTTTACGCTTTGAGAGGTCAAATAGTTTCAAGCGCAAATCCCCTAGACCTCTCGTTGCCCAACGTTCAACGAGTATCAATACACCGCTGTTTGGAATCTCGGATATTTTCTCAACCTTCCAATATCCGAACAATCCGTCGTCTATGGGATCGATCAGCTCTTTTTTGTTAGTGTGCGGGTCAAAAATCCATAAACCGCCTTTTGATGCAATAAGATTCGACTCGCCGTCAAATTCGACGAACCGATGTGTCGATGCCAGATAAAAACTCGTAGCATGCTGTTTATGCGCTGTTTTTTGTGCAGAAAAAAGCGTTTTTCCGCTTTGGATCGACCACACTTCATGATCGGCAAAAATGATCCCCGAAGTGGTGACGTCGCTTAGGTGTGCGCATCTTCCGTTAGCACTTTCGCAACGATGGCGTTCCCACGTCTCGTTATGCTCTCCACCGATAAAACTTTGCCATACTCTTGTTTGGTGGTCGTCCAAACGGTATTCGCATCGACACTCGTCAAGTCGCGGTTGGATAAAATGGGTTTTAACACGGCATGTGACATCGGTAGAGATAGAAGTGAGTATTTTTAACGATGTCTCACACCGATGCGTATCTATCTCACTTTCATCCCACCGAAGTTTTTGTGCGCTGTCAAACCACGGGCGATTGACGTTGAGCGTGCGTTGTTTGTAATCTTCCAAAGCGTAGCGATATGTGCCGTCGAGTTTCAAATGAGGTATCGCATCGGCATAGACGCACATGTCATAAAGCCAAAAAAGTATCCCGAGTGCTTTAAAACCCGTACTCTTTTTCAACTTTACACACCCTCACTCTAAAATGTTCATAAAATTCTTTGGCTCTTTGTTGTGCTTTTTTATGCAGTGATTCGTTTTTCCACGCCTCGATCGAGGCTAAATCGCTCCAGTACGATACGGAAATCCCCATCTCGTTGCGTGCCGATTCGATGCCCAAAAAACCCTCTTGTTTTTTTGCTTCTTCTAAAACGGCATGAGCAACGCCAGCATAGGCTTGTGAATCGGTTCGTACGGAGGTAAAAATGACGGCATAATAAGGCGGTTTCGTATGGGTGATAAGTGGCATGGAAAGCTCCTTGGATATTTTTGTCTCTTATTTTACACGATGGCATGTAAATCGTTATGTGACAAACATCACCGACAAGCGTTCCCAAGTTCCTTTACAATCATCCCTAAAAAGGAGATATTTACATGCAATTACATAAAGCGGTGACGCTACTTCGGATGGCTCTAGGGGTTAATTTTTTATGGTTTGGCATGTTGAAGTTTTTTTCGGGGATAAGCCCTGCCGAGTCGTTGGCAACGATGACAATCGACGTGCTCACTTTTGGACTTGTGCCCTCGGGCATAGAAATTCTTGCTCTTTGGGAAGTCGCCATAGGTATCGGCTTTTTAAGCGGAAAATACCTTACCTATGTCCTGCGTATTTTTATGGTGCACATGATGCTTACCTTTACGCCGCTCGTTTTCTTTCCCGAACTATGCTTTACAAATGCACCCTTTGCTTTGACGCTTACGGGACAATACATCATCAAAAATGTTGTTTTTATTATGGCGGGAGTGATGATTTGTATCGTGCATAAAGAGGGGGAAAAATAAAGTTTTACATGCCAATATATGGCAAAGTTACATACAATAACTTTTCTTATTGTGTGACCCTACGCACATATTTTCATCTCTTTAACTGGAATAATAATTGCTCGTTATATTACAATACACAAGGAGTACGTGATGTCAACTAACATTAGCTCGGAAAACTATTATATGCCACAAATACATCGTGAAAATTTTTTACGTAGCGATGCCGCATCATCACAAATAAGTGAAGATGATGCAAAAACATTCGAAACGCAAACGTATCCAATGGACAGAGTGAGTATTTCAAAAGAGGCAAAAGCCATTCTAGCGAGGGAAGAGAGTTCTTTGCCTCTAAACGCATACTCTTTACCTAGTTGGATGAAAGATTATGTAGAGCCCTTTATAATCACTGATTCGATAGATCATTCTTTTTGGAATAACATCTCCAATATGTCGAAGGAAAAAATCAAAAAATATATTGACAACGACCAAAACCATGAAAAGCACAGTTCATTAACGACACTTTCTCAAGATAAAGCTGATTATCACGAAGCTTTACATAATCATTTTAAAAATACGTTGGCAGAAAATGGAATCGTTTCATCTCAAGATTATTATGAAAAAGTTATACTTGACAACAATAGCAGTGAGAAACTACATCAAAGCATGCTACTTAAAATCAAAAACGATCCTCATATTCTAAAATTAATGCAAACTTTCGGTATTGCATCTGAAGTAGATACACTCGGGTAACGTTTTAGTTACTGACCTTACGCACTCGATAAAATCGAGGGTGAAAAGGACAGTTTTCTCCCATATCCGAAAGATATGGGTAGCTTTAGGGGGTTGTAGGGACATTTGTCCCTGCCACTTTACGTGCTTTGCTCGGAAAGTACGTAACATCAGTTAGTTAGATAAATTGCGAATCCTTTTCAATTATTAATTATGGCGGGAGTGATGATTTGTATCGTACATAAAGAAGAGAAAAAATAGAGCTTTACATGCCATGCGTTCATGGCATGTAGCGTCTAGCGCATAAGGTCAAACGGGGAGATAGTTTTGACTTCGGTAATCGTATCGTATGGTAAACCGACTTTGTCGTGAACTCTTTTTACCGCATCGGCACTCGGTGCCATATTGAGGCAAAAAGCCCGTCCTTCATTAAGACCTACGTTGATTTGTACTGAGACAACGCCCTCTTCTGCACAAGCTTTTTGGTAGTTTTTATAAAACTCTTCAAGCTGCGTTGCACTGATTCCCTCGGGAAACGTTTGGTTTGTTTTGTCGTGCGTATCGATATAAAAGTGCATCGTGCACCTCCTAGATTCAAATTTCTGCAGTGAACCACTGCATAAAAAAAGTTTAATACAATAACTTTTTCTCTTGTGTGATCCTACTCACACAAGCTCTTTTAAAACGTATCGTTACCGTAAAACCCAATACCTGAAGCCATTAATATCGCCAATAAAGGTAAAAGAGCAAACACGATAAGCATCCCGTTTACAAGGGCATGAATAATTCGTAGCGTATACGGTGTGCCTTTATTGTTTGGATAAAAAATCACGATTACGTTAAAAATAGCAAGCAAAGCCGCCAAAGTCACTTTTAAATGAAAAAGCCCGTTATAGGTATAAAATGCAGCGTCTTTACCGACAAAAAACCAAAGTCCAAAACCACTAAAAACAATCACGATCAATGAAATAAGCGCATATCTACCTAAACGCTTAAGACGTAGCAAATCGGCACTTCTATCAAGATGCATCCGTACCAAAAACATTCCAAATATAAAAATAGCCACAAAATGACTATAACGAACGAAAATTTCAGCCAACATCAGCGATGGTTCTTTAGAAGAGTTTCATGCCACTCTGCCACTCGCATCACTTTACTAAATACCGTCTCTTGTGTCGCTACGGCGGCTTCAAAAAGCTCTTTGGCACTGACATCGTATATCGGTGTTTTTAATCCAAGCGTCGCCGTCGCGTCATATAAAAACTCGACCTCAAAACCCAAGTGCATAGCGTATCTTGCGGTAGTATCACAACATACCTGCGTAGCATAACCGCAAACGGCAAGCGTCTCTATGAAGTTTTCCCGTAAATAGGACTCTAATTTTGTTTGTACAAATGCGCTAGGGTAATTTTTTTCTATAAAAAAATCGGGTGTAAATTTTTTCACTCCCTCATGTAATTCCCACTCATAAGTCCCTTTTATAAATCCGTGTGCATCACCCACCGATGTGTGCTGCACGACAATCAGAGGAATGTTATACTCCTTAGCAACATCTATGGCATGTAGGATTTTTTCAAGACTTCCGCTAGGATACGTCACCTGCAATGCACCCGTAACATATCCGTTTTGTACATCAATGACAATAAGCGCACGTTTTTTGTTCATCTATTTTCCTTTTTAAAAATTTCTATCGAGTATAGATGATTATTCAATTTTTTAGTGTGATTGAGATCACATAAAAAACTGGAACCATGATTGCTTGTTATTTCACAATAAAACCAAGGAGATACCATGCAAGTAAACTCTTCCACCGATGCTACAAAGCTTTACGCGTCGCAACAAAGCTCTTCGGAAAAAACATTCCAAAACGCTATCGAAGCGCTCAACATGCCAAGCGACGTTAAAGAGGCGTTTCTCTCCGCCATGAACACTCTGGGTGACGGCGATAGGCTTATGGCGCTTTCATTGACGCTTGATCCCGCAAAACTCGCCTCCCAAATCAACGGCACGCCTTATACTCCCACGCTGATGGATTATGATTACCTCAAAAACCGCGTCGATGCGCTGCTTCATCCCACAAACGGCGCTTATACTTCCGATGAAGCAAAAGAGAGTATCCAAAAGTTTTGGAGCGCTTTTGAAAACGTTTACGGTGCAAACGCAACAAACGGCACTGCATCGACCCAAGAGGAGGATGCCGCCGTCGTCGATTTTTTGGAGAAACTACGCACTAAAGGGGCTTTAAAATTTTTAGCCGACTTTAACAAAGAAAAAATCGAGAAGATGGTCGAGGAATACAAACAAAAACTTCTTAAAGAGATGGGAGATTCCCCCGAAGCCAAAAAAGAGATAGACAGCCTTGTAGCGGCGTATAAAAAACAGCTCCTAGAGGAGCTGCAAAACTCTTTGGATGCGGATGAAAAAACGACACCCATCAATGCAAACGCGATGATTCAAGCGATTCTTGGCATGCAGGAGAGGGAGGCACAACCGCTTACAAAGCTCTTGCAAAACGAACATGCCAAAGAGGTTAGCGCCAACCGTAACTAAGCACGTCGGCTAAAACCTCATACCATTTATCGTTCTCTTTTGATTCTTTCATCGTCCCGAAAAATTGCGTATTCTCGGGGCGTTGCGGCTCTTGCAGCGCTTTTTGCACCCCGCCTAGCCTTGCCCATTCTTGCAGTTGTTTCAACTCCCCCGCATCGAGCCAGATGCCGTGTTCAAAACATACGTCCATAATAACGCCGCTTGTACGTGCGTAGTTGCGCCGCTGCATCGTTTGGTTGCACACGGGGCAACGTCTGTAGATGATTTTATCTTGGTGGCGCGGGTGTTGCAAAAGGGTGTGGAGTTTTTGCCTATCTATTCTGTGCGACACGTCAACGCTCTCTTTTAGAAGTTTTTCCAATTCATCGTGATCGAAAAAAAGCCCGTAACATTTGGGGCATTTCTCTACGATAAAACGCTCTTTGACCCCTACGTCGCTGCTCTCAAGCTGCACCAAACAATCGGGGCAGAAGCGGTTGCTCTCGGGGAGTTTCACGCCGATGTTTTTGGGTTTGAGTTCTATGTCGTTGCGCACGCCGCAGTACTCGCAGATCATACTGTTTTTGGGGAGCGGCGCACCGCAATAGGTACAACGTGCCATCCCTTAGAGCTCGGCTAGCACGGTTTTCTTTTTAGCTTCATACTCCGCCTCGTTTATAAGCCCCTCGTCAAACAGCTCTTTGAGTTGCACAAGACGCTCTTTTGCGGAAGCCGGTTTTGCAGTGCTCTCTTGCACAAGGGTGTTGGCAAGACCGCCCCCCACACCCATCCCCATCATCAGCCCCGCCGCACCCACTTGGTTGTTTGCCGCGTCTTTCATAGCTTCTAGGCGTTGGAGTTCGCTAAAGCTTACGTCGGCTATTTTCGCTCCGTGCGCATAAGCGGTGATGTCGGCTATTTTTTTGATCCGCTCTTTGGTGTCAAGGTCGAAGTCGCTCCCCTCGATACGGAAATCGCTCAGGAAAAACCCGAGTGCGACAAAGCTCTCGTTGAGTTTTTCTTTCATAGCATGTGCTATCTCTTCGAGATTTTTATCCACCTCGGCGTAAGAATACCCTTGCGTCGCCATAAAATCGGCGAAAGGTTCCAAAATTCTTGCGCCCATCACCTCTTTAAATTCGCTCACGCCGTAGTGCTCTTTTTGCCCCACCACCGAGGTAAAAAACAAACGTGGATCTTCGATGGCAAAGCTGTAGTTTCCGTACGCCATCAGACCTACGGGGAAGTTGTATTTAGGGTCGTCGTATTTGATTAGCGAGCGGGTACCCCACTTTTGGTTGAGTACGTGGGTGCGTCTAAAAAAGTAGATCCCCACCTTATGTTCGCTCTCAAACGCCTGCATAAATTTTTTGATCGTCGTCCAAAACGGAATGTTGTCGGTAAGCAAAGAGGTCATCCCCTCCTCTTCTATCACCGAGACCACGCGCCCCTCGTACACGAAGATGCACCCCTGCCCCGGCCCTACGATCAGTTTTGAAGCGTTTTTGATCTCGTCGCCATTTTCGCTCCATCGGTAAAAAAGAGCGTCATCCTCCATGTCTTTCCACTCGATCACCGAGCGTAACTGCCGTTTTATCGCATCCCAAGTACTCATCTTTAGCCTTTGATTTCAATTTGTTTTATTTTATGGAAAAAGAACTTAAATTTTCTCTCTGCGGTGCATAATGCTCAACAAAGCAGGCAGT
>Ga0265294_10004733_pt1 | contig 16872 bp, 13 predicted proteins | sample MunlanPumphouse3_FD_192504 | JGI IMG/M metagenome (GOLD analysis project Ga0265294, IMG submission 192504) | Groundwater microbial communities from a municipal landfill in Southern Ontario, Canada - Pumphouse #3 | ecosystem: Environmental > Aquatic > Deep subsurface > Groundwater | place...
TACAAGGCCGAGCATGGGATCACACGTCAGACCTAAATGATGTTCCAATCCCATCTCAGCAGCATACTCGACCTGGAATATGGAACCTCCAAGTAGCTGGGTCGCCGCCCCTGCGGCCATCGCACAGGCAACACCGACCTCTCCCTGACACCCTACTTCGGCACCACTTATGGAACCATTTGTCTTCACCACATTGCCAAGGAGCCCGGCAGTGAGAAGAGCACGAAGGATACGAACCTTAGGGAATTTGTACTGTTCAAACAAGTAGAACAGCACTGCGGGAAGCACTCCGCAGGAGCCACAGGTCGGAGCGGTCACAATAGTATTGCCTGAGGCGTTTTCCTCAGAGACCGCCAGGGCATAGCTCAAAGCCAAGGCCGTATTGCCAAAAGGACCGGAAAATTCCTTGGCTTTGGAATAATACTGCATGGCCTTACGAGGAAGCTTAAGGCCACCAGGCAGGACTCCTTCTGTATTCAATCCATTTTCAATGGCTCCTGTCATCACGGACCATACTTTGTCCATGTAAGCCAGGATATCCTGTCCCTCATGCAAAATGACAAATTCCCACAGCTGAATACCTTCGCTGTTGCAGAAGTTGAGTATCTGCTTCATGTTGGCTATCTCAGAAGGATATATCTTCTGGACCTGGCTCTCCTGAACGCCGTCAATGACGACACGACCTCCCCCTACACTATAATACAATTGATGGCAGCTCTTTTGATTGTCCTTGTCAAAGCCAATGAGTTCCAGTGCATTGGGATGGTATGGTTTGATAATATCGGGATACCAGGCAATATCCACGTCTTTTGATTTTTCCGCAAACACTTCCCTGATGGCCTTATCGGTCAAATGACCTTTTCCCGTGGCTGCCAAAGAACCAAAAAGATCTGCCTCATACCTGACTTCATCTGGATGATGCTGTAAAAAATGATTGGCCGCAAAACGCGGTCCCATTGTATGACTGCTGGATGGCCCAAGGCCAATCCTGTATAGTTCGCGCAAAGATTCCATATTCCTAAACTGTACTGTGAAAGCATGAAAAAGGGAATATCACATCCCTACCAGAGAGGTCCTTGATGAACACTCTGATAACTCTGTCCATTTGCTATATCCACAAATATTTTGAGCAGGAGAGATTGTTCCTTGCACAAGTAGCAATGCAAACCTCCGCTGAGTGTCACGCTAACAGCTTCGCCACTATACCAGAAGGACTCATCGTTCAAGCTCTCTGCGACCCATCGTCCTGAGGGAAGGGCGGAAACTGTCACCTTCAAACGTCCAAGCTTGACAAATGAGTCATTGCCTATTTCACCATTGAGTATATCGGTTGAGAGTTTTATCTTGTCAAGATCATATAGGTCGATATCAGAAGACTCAATCGATGACAAGAGCCTTGGATAGTCCACAACAGACAATGCTCCTTCATGACCTTGCCGGATATCTATCAACGTACGCACAAGATTTCCTTCCTTTTGGGTCAAGTTCACCATATTTGTCCCTGTGGGAGTGATCGCCGAACCATAAGGGGCGAACTGCCCTAAAGGATAGCAGGCTACATAAATGGTCTTTCCATAGGGAAGGTTGACAGTAATTTTTCTTTGGCCACCTTCAAGATGGATTTTGGTCAACTCGTCGCTGCCCTCGGTAATAACCAATAAATTGGGCAGATAGGTGTTCCATTCCGTTTCCCAAGGATGCTTCTCCTTGATGACCAAAGAGACAGGACGTTCCCTCAATGGATTATAGGAGCAAGAGACAAACAAGAATAAAAGCAAGGATAGGAGTTTTCTCATATCTCCTATGCCACAGTCATTTTATTTCTGCTTGAGTTTCGTCATATAGGAGGTCCTGTATTTCTTGAACAAGGTACAGAACGCCTCGCTCTTGTAATCAGCATAGGTCCAAGGCAAAGAATTGAACTTGTGATTATAATAAATGAGGGTCACCTCAGCGTAAATGCCCGAATGCAAAGGAATACGATGGGAACGATTCTTTGTCGTTGCAAGAATGAGCGAGCTTGCGCTCAGAATCCCGGGATCAAGGTTTATGGTCCGCCCTTGCTCTCGGGAAAACACTTGTTCAAGATTGTTGGTCTCAATCTTGATCTGCGCCAAACGTGAAGGATCCACAAGCGTCTTGAACACAAGAAAATAACGAAGGGGGCTTCCTCCCATCTCGCTATCATAATAGTCTGTATAGGAGAACGGGGTATGTTCACTCTCCTCTTCCAGAGGACCGTATTTCTCAACCAATTTCTGAAGAAGTTCCCCATGGGCCTCTTCGTTAGTGCTGAGCACCCCTATGACCAGCAGAGAAGGAACAAAGGGATTGATCTGGCCCATATCAACCTGCCAAAAAGGTTCCGTTCACTCTGAGCGAAACACATTTCTGTTTCAATTCATTCACCGCCTCGCCGAAGCTCGCTTCATTGACCATCTCAGTCTCAACGAAAAATGAGTATTCCCAAGGCTTGCCAAGTATCGGTCTGCTTTCCAGTTTCTTCATGTTCAGCTTATGCTGTGAAAGCACATGCAAGGCTTCATAAAGAGAACCGGGACGATCATCGACACTAAAGGAAAGGACGGCTCTGTTGGGAGTTTGTGACAAAGTGTATCCCTCCACGTTTTCTTCTCGGCAAATAGCATAGAAACGAGTATAGTTGCTTGGATTGGTTTCAATGCCTTCCTTGAGTATTTCCATCCCATGAAACCTGGCTGCGGGGGCCCCTGCAATCGCCGCCTTACTCTTGTCCCCACATTTTTTAATGTAGGTCACACTTCCCGCTGTGTCAAAGAAAGGAACAATTTCCGCATTGGGAAGCTCCTTCTTGAGGAAAGCCGCACACTGGGCCAAACCCTGAGGATGAGAGTAGACCTGTTTGATGTCTTCCAATTTGGAACCAGGCAATACAATAAGATTATGGATGATACGTACCTGCTGTTCTCCAATCACCTTGATTCCTGGATAGAGGTTCAAAAGATCCAATGTATCGTAAATAGTTCCTCCCAAGGTGTTTTCCACAGGGACTACCCCGTAATTGGCAGTGCCCTTATCCACGGACTCAAACACATCATCAAAGGTCTGACATGGCAGAACGGAAGCTTTCTCATCGAAAAGGCTACGAACCGCCAGTTCACTAAAAGCCCCCCTCTCCCCTTGGAAGGCGATGACATTATCCGACAAAGAGCGAGGAATCTCAGCTTGCTCACTGAGAAAATCAGGAATGATCCGTGGGATCCTTTCCAGACTCTTCCCCACCACAGGAGCCAAGGCTTGCACGTCCCTCATCAATTTTTCAAACTGCTGCGGATAAAGGGACTGAGGACCGTCGCTCAAGGCAACCTCAGGATGATTGTGCACTTCGACAATCAAACCCGAGGCGCCACTGGCGATGATGGCAAGGCTCATAGGATTGACAAGGTCTCTCAGACCTGTGGCGTGGGAAGGATCTCCAATCACAGGAAGATGGGTAAGTTTCTGTACCACAGGAATTGCGCTGCAATCCAGGGTATTTCGAGTCGCCCTCTCAAAAGTCCTGATTCCTCGCTCACACAGCACCACCTGGTCGGTTCCACTGCTCATCAAGTATTCGGCGGCCATAAGCCACTCTTCAATGGTTGCGGAAATACCGCGCTTGAGCAAGACCGGCATGCCTGTCTTACCTACGACCTTAAGCAGTTCAAAATTCTGCATGTTCCGCGCCCCAATCTGGAACATGTCAATATAATCCTTCATCATATCGACATCGGAAGGATTGACAATTTCGGTGGTCACGGGCATGTCGTATTTCTCACCAGCTTCCTTGAGGTATTTCAGCCCAATCTCCCCGAGACCTTGAAAAGCATAGGGACTTGTCCTTGGCTTGAACGCTCCCCCACGAAGAATCACGGCACCTGCTTCACGAACAGCAGCCGCAATGGTAGTTATCTGTTCCAGGCTTTCCACCGCACAAGGACCTGCCATCACTGCAATACGAGTACCTCCAATCTTAACCCTCCCCACTGATACGATGGTATCTTCTTTCTTCAGTTCACGGCTTGCTAACTTGTAAGGTTTGGAAATGGGAACTACCTTGGCAACCCCGGGGAGCAATTCCACCTCACGGATATCAACAGTACATTTCCCGACCGCACCAAAAATTGTTTCTTCAGTACCAACAATCTCATGAATCTGAAGTCCTCTCTCTGAGAGAAAAGACCGAATAGCATGCTTTTGCTCATTAGTGATGTTTTGTTTAAGAACGATAATCATATCAGCAAGCTAGTTTTTTAGACAAAAAAAATCAAGCGTTTACCATTGTTCCTCTTCATGATACAACTGCTTTATGACCGACTTGGAATGGGACCAGTTATTTGAACGGATGAAAAAAGAACTCGTGCTCAGAGGGAAAACACTTCCTTCGGTGTCATCAATCGCAAAAGAAAAGAATGATCCCTTCACTGTACTCATCAGCACCCTCATCTCACTTAGGACAAAAGACAGCGTGACCATCAAAAGCTCACGACAATTATTCACCCTTGCGGATACTCCCGAAAAAATGGTTCGGCTCAATCAAAAACAAATAGAGCAAGCCATCTATCCTGCGGGTTTCTTTCAAAGAAAGTCCAAGAATATCCTCGAAATAGCCCACATCATACTTGAACGATATCAAGGCAAGGTGCCTTGTAGCCAGGCTTCGCTTATGGAACTTCCTGGAGTAGGCATCAAGACAGCCAATTTGACTTTGAGCCTTGGCTTTGGCATCCAAGCCATCTGCGTCGATTGCCATGTGCACCAAATCGCCAATCGTCTCGGATGGGTCCACACCAAAACACCTGAGGAGACAGAAAAGGAATTGCAGAAAATAATGCCCAAAAAACATTGGATACCTCTTAATGAGCTTCTGGTAGCATATGGGCAGGAAATCTGCACGCCAATCAGTCCTTGGTGTTCCCTTTGTCCTGAGAGTGGACATTGTCCAAAGATAGGAGTAGCCAAACAGCGCTAGATGATTTTTTTGAGAAGCGCCAAAGTGAAGGCACATATGGTCTTGGCGTCACGGATGGTATTGCCAGCTATCATCTTGAGCAACTCATCTTTCTCCACCCATCTGATGGTAATGAATTCGTCATCGTCCAATTGCTGGGAAGTCCTGTTCAAGCCTGTAGCTACAAAAAGATGCAGGACTTCGGTCACCACCCCCGGGGAAGGATATACTTCTCCCAGATAGGTCATTGCCTTTGCAACATATCCCGTCTCTTCCCTCAACTCCCGGACAGCTCCTTTTTCAGGAGTCTCATTGGGTATCTTGTCCAGCTTTCCTGCTGGGAACTCCAGCAATTCCGCCTTGACGGCATATCGGTATTGGCTTACTAAAACAATCCTTTTTTGCTCATCCAATGCAAGGATAACCACTCCTCCAGGATGATGAAGTTGTTCTATCTCGCAATTCCTACCTGAAGGCAAGCTGATGGTATCAAGGGAAAAACTATAAGATTTCCCTTGATAAAGTTGCTTTGAGCTGATTTTATCAAACATTGAGAACACAATACATAAAGAGAAACTGAATTACAACCATCCCCCTTGTTTTTGGGAGGACTCTCATGATTGGGATTTTGCAGTATGGCTATTTCTTGATGTTGATTGCCTTACCATACACTGAAATCGTGGCAACAAGGACTAATAAATGTACCAGGAATTGTTCCATCCAGACCATGAAGGAAAGAAAATCCTTGATATACCCGAACTTATCAGAGAAGTCGGTAAGCACAATGCTCAAGGTCCAGGCAATCATCAGGACAATCATGGCAATTCTGGAAAGGGAGCCCGGGACGGCCGTGATGAACAAGGAGAGAAGGATTATCAAGCCACTAAGAAAAACCACAAGAGCAACGATGATGGCGAAAGCATCTCCTGCCTTTCCAAACAAATCTCTCACAAAACTATAAAGAGGCCCCAGGGCTCCATCACTTCGTCCTTTGGCAAAACCTTCGACACCCATCGCAAGATACATCAGACTGACAATGATTTTCAAAAGACTCTCGGAAATTTTAAACGGGTTCTTTGTTGCCATGGTAATTTCTCCTAAAAACTTGCTCGGACAATTTTCCCCACAGATTCAGCTTTGCCCAACGTGTAATAATGCACCCCTGGAACTCCATGTTTGAGTAAATCCTTTGTCTGCGCTGTAGCCCAGTATACACCAACTTCCTTCAATTCCAAAGAGGTCTGCGCCTTGAGGGCCAAAGCCTCCAATTCCTTGGGGATATCAACATGGAATGTCTGAGGTATGGTCTGAATGTCCCTCTTGCTCCCCAAAGGTTTGATTCCAGGAATGATGGGCACGATAATTCCCGCTTTCCTGCAAGCTTCAACAAAATTGTAATATACCTGATTATCAAAGAACAATTGGGTCACGATATAGGAGGCCCCGCTGTCCACCTTGCACTTGAGATGAGCGATATCCGCTTCCATGTTTGTTGCTTCGGCATGTTTCTCAGGATACCCAGCCACCCCAATACAAAAATTGGTCGGTGCGGGATCCTTGACTGTCTCTTCCAGGTATGTACCATGGTTGAGAGCCTCTATCTGGCTCACCAACTGATTTGAATGCTCCCATCCTCCAATGGTCGGAACAAATCTCTTCTGGTCGTTGAGCGCGTCCCCCCGTAAGGCGAGGACATTGTCGATTCCCAGGAAATTCAACTCCACCAGGCTGTTCTCGATCTCCTCGCTTGTGTGGCCTCCACATATGAGATGGCTTACTACGGGAATGTTATACTTATACTGGATCAATGCCGAAAGAGCGACCGTTCCAGGTCTTTTATGGATGGTGCACCGCTGGAGCAACCCATCCCCCCGGTCAAGATAGACCACCTCGCTCTGATGATTGGTTATGTTGATATAGGCTGGCTCATAGGGAAGCAAGGATTCTACGGTAGAAAACAATGCTTCTACAGTAGTCCCTTTCAGGGGAGGGACTATCTCAAAGGTGAACAAGGGTTTCTTTGCCTGATGAAGAATATCAATGACTTTCATGGTTTTATTATTCAGTCTCCAGGATAAAGTTTTCAAGGCTAGAAGGAGACATCCCTTTGCATTTCGCATACAAAGAAAGTTGTTCCTTTCCCACTTTTCCCACATTGAAGTACCGTGCATTGTCCGAAGCGATGACCAAGGCGCAAATACTTGCAGGAGGATTCATGGCATAATTCTCTGTAAGTGTTATGCCTATTCTTTCTGATACAGAGAGTGCTTCAAAAAGATTCTTCTTCTCACTGTGGTCATTGTAGGTGGGATACCCTGGGGCAGGGCGAATCACCTTTTGAGTGCAGCCCCATTTCGCCATCACAAGATTTTGAGTATATTGAGCCAGGACCTCTGCCATTCTATCATAGAGCAATTGCTTCATCACCTTCAAATAGGGATCCTCCTCAACCAAACAAGCAAGTTGGCTACTCACCACAAACATCCCGACCGTATCATTCACAGCGATGAAGTCAGCCAAACACAATCCGGTGGCTTCGTTACGAAGAAAAAAGAAATCCTTATCTCCTATGCTGACTTTCATTCTGTCGCTATGAGCAGGGAAAATCCCGTAAACAGCCCTTGAACCTTCTCTCAATGTTTTCAAAAATGAATCATCAAATACAATATTACGAGCATCTTTTGTAAGTTTTGCGGCCTCGTCACTCCCCATGGGAACTTTCCATGCAAGAACCAATGAGCGATAATCAATTTTTTGTACCAGTTCATCGACAGGAAACTCATCAATGGTGAAAACACCATATTCCAAAGCTTCAGACCCTTCTTGTTTTTGTGTCTGCATTGAAACCGCCTCGGCATAACTCTTTCGAATAAGTTTCTCCCTTTCGGAATTCCTCGCATCAACATATTGTCTTTGAATCTCCGCAAAGTATTGGTCTTTCTTCTCAGAAGCAGCTTTCAGGGCACCCATGACCATACTGGAGGCATCCGTGGTATGAATCACCTGCCCACTATATAAAGGTGCTAATTTAAGCGCTGTATGCAAAATGCTGGTGGTTGCACCTCCAACAAAAATGGGAATAGTACTTCCCTTACTCTGAAAATAGGAAATCGTATACGCCATCTCCTTAAGGGAGGGAGTAATCAAGCCGGAGAGTCCAACAAGATTGGCTTGATACTCCTTGGTCTTTTGATAGATAGTCTCCTTGTCAACCATGACCCCAAGATCATGGACCTCAAAGTTATTGCAGGATAGCACAAGGCAAACAATGTTCTTGCCGATATCATGGACATCTCCCTTGACGGTCGCCATAACCACAACTTTTCTTTTTTGATGTCCTATTATTGCATTTTTATTGCTTAATGTATCGGAAATTCGTGGTTGTAGAATATCAACGGCTACTTTCATCGTTCTGGCACAACGTACCACTTGGGGTAGGAACAGCTTACCTTCACCAAAAAGAGCCCCAACTTGTTCCATCCCTTGCATTAAGGGACCTTCCACCAAGGAAAGCGGGTTATCATTTTCAAGACTCTTCAAGTCTTCCTGCAGGTAGGTGTCATCTCCATGAATCACTGATTGCGCCAGACGTTCCCTCGGCCCTAATGTTTTCCAGGTTTGCTCTTTCTCCTCTTTGTCCTTTTTGATTTTCTTCGGGACAAAGACCTTGGCAAGCTCAATCAGGGCTTCCCTTGAACAAATCGGGTCTGGTCCTGAAAGAGTCAGGGCTTCCCGTATGATTTTCACCGTCTGACTATCCAAAAGGGAGACATCCCTATTGGAGGCCGGGTTGATAATCGCCATATCCAGGGAAGCAAGGGAAAGGAATACACAATGCAAGGCCTCCCTGATGGTGTTGTTCCCTCTGAAAGAGAAGGAAAGATTACTCACCCCCCCACTGGTATGCACATGTTTCAGATTGGCTTTAATCCAACTTGTAGCATCAATGAAAGCCTTGGCATAGGCGTCATGGGAATCTATACCCGTAGCAATGGAAAGCACATTTGCATCAAAGATGATATTCTCACTCCGAATTCCATTTTGCATCAGAAGATCATAGCTTCTTTGTGCACATGCGATTTTTTTCTCATAGGTGTCAGCCTGTCCCTGCTCGTCAAAAAGCATGACTACCATGGCATGTCCGAACCGCTGGATAATCTTGGCCTTTTGAATAAAGAGACCCTCCCCTTCCTTCAAGCTGATTGAATTGACAATGCACCGACCTTGCACTTCCTTCATCGCAGATACAATTACAGAGAAATCAGATGAATCGATCATCACCGGGATCCTGCCAACCGAGGGGTCGCTGGCGATATTCCTCAGAAACACGACCATGCATTCCTTGGCATCCAATAAGGGGGCATCCATACAGATATCCAATACATCGGCTTTCTGCTGCACTTCCTTTCTTGCAATTGCAAGTGCCTCATCCCATCTGCCATCGGACACCAACTGGGCGAACTTTGCGGAACCTGCCACATTGGTTCGTTCTCCCACCACCAGCAACCTCCCTTCTTCAACTTGTTTGGTCTCAAGTGAACAAAGCCTTAATTCATGTATATTCGGGTTTCTTTGATGGGGCTTCTTTCCCTCCACCATTTTTCTAATGGCCTTGATATGTTTTTCTGTGGTTCCACAGCAACCTCCAAGGATATTCACACAACCTTTTTCAACTACTGTTTGCAATATACCGGCATTCTCCTCGGGACCCACCGTATAGTTTCCTTCCTTGTCGGGAAAGCCCGCATTCGGATGGGCAGTCACATAGCAGGGACTGATACTCGCAAGCTTCTCGATAACAGGAGCCATCTCCTTGGCTCCTGTGGAACAATTCAGCCCCAAGGAAAACAAAGGATATTGACTCAAGGAGGTAACCATGCTTTCCAAATCCTGCCCACAGAGCATTCTTCCACTATTGTCACTGAATGTCACACTTACCATAAGAGGTATCTCTGCCTGCTTTTCTTCCATGGCTTGTAGGCAGGCATGGATGGCGGCTTTAGCCACCAAAGTATCAAATACTGTCTCAATCAAAAACAAATCCACCCCTCCGTCAAGAAGGGCTCGAGCCTGCTCAAGATACATTGCCACAAACTGATCAAAATCATATTTGCGGTAGGAGAGGTCATCCACATTGGTAGAGAGTGCAAGATTTTCTTTGGTGGGACCAAGAACCCCGGCGACAAGTACCTCCCTGCCGGCAATTGCATCCTTGGCTATTTGGCATGCCCTGAGGTTGATATCCCGTACTTCGTCTTCCAATCCATATTCGTCAAGAGAGAATCCATTGGCGCAAAAGGTATTGGTCTCAATGATGTCACATCCTGCATCTATGTAGGAATTGTGGATGGACCGCACCACATCGGGCCGATTGATATTCAAGAGCTCGTTGCAACTTGTCTCACAACAATTGGTACGAGGATTGAAAAAAGATTGATCACTCAATTTAAGTTGCTGGATCATCGTCCCCATAGCACCATCAAGCACAAGGATGCGCTTTTGTATGGCCTCGGTTATCTTCATAGCTTCTCAACCTCCAGCCGCCCATAAAGGGCAAGTCTCTCATTACATACCACCAATGCGCTGATAATCTTCTCTTTGTGGGAAATTCTTTTAATCACAACATCCACTTGAGTCTCGTCGGTGACCTGATTACAAAAAGCAGTAGCATAGGCGTCACTCAAGGCACTATCATGGCAAGCCACCATCACCGCATCCGCCCGGCCAAAACTGAAGGAAGGACCCGTCTTCCCACTACTGGTGCAAACACCCAAAGGACAATCCTCCGCCTTTATCCGGATAGCGACATGACCACTGAAACCACTCCCCGGTGCAAGCAACTTTACCAGGATCGGTTCCTTGACATCCAGATAAAGGTCCCCTCCATTTTCAATCACAATCTCCTGTAACCCACACTTCCGTTTGAGGTGAACCCCTACTTCCTGGGCTATTGCTCCTGCAACAGAAGCCATCGGGCCAACCTTTGCCTCACCAGAGGCAAGAATCATAGTATTTATAAGGCTATGCCCACTTGGAATCGGATTGTCCAATGGGATGAAACTTGAAAGGAAACGTCTGTCCGGATAGTTTAGGATTTGATTTCTCAATTGCATGGTCTTTCTTCTGGCTTCTTTCATTACCAAATCCATTTCTCTGGTTTTGGGGGTATACCCGACAAACAGATCGCTTTCCTGGATGCTGAAGGAGAAAGTCCCAAACTTCTCACCAAGCATCCCTCTCCGATAGGTACGTTCCTGGAACATCAGGCAATAGTGAACAACTTCAGTGGGCAAGCATGGACACAAAGAGCGCATACCACACACTTGTCACTGTCATAGACCAGTTTCCAATCCCTATCAAGGGAAAGGGCCCCACTGTTACAGACTGCAGTGCAAGCACCACAATCAATACACTTCTCACTATCGAAAATCAAGTCCTTGGACATAGGAGAAACCACCACTCCAATATCCTTAAGCCATTTCTCAGCTTCCTTGAGATTGTCCGGCTTGCCTTCAAGTTCTACGACAAGCATGCCACCCTTACCTGAGGAGACATCCCCATTAAGAATGTTAATCTCCACATCATAGGAACGAACCAGCTTGCTTACGAGAGGCTGGTTCACTAAATTGGGAGCAAACCGCAAAGTAAATCTTTTTTTCATTGGGTATCCCTCTGGCGTTGCGTCATTGTCTTCACAGAGCTGTCCTTAGGGAACTTTGCAACCGGCTCAGTGAGAAAGAACTCTCCTTTGCAAATCCACTGTTTGAGAAGCTCAGCTATCTCCCGTGCCCTGTTGAGCGACGCCATCGGTGCCGTTCTCACTTTTTCTCCATTAATTTCAAGAAAGCCACTTTGCAATTGTGCATAGTTTGTTCTTAGAATTGCAGGATGCCCTTTCCTGCCATAGTCGCATACCTCTGTTTCAATCTCCTGGTTGCTGATTGCCAGATGCTGCGCCATATCCACATCCAACACAGGAATAGGTACGCCCAGCCCTACAAACATTGACACCCCGTATTTGTAGTAATAAGCGGCTTTCAGATAGCGGGTATCCATCTGCTTGGCATCGCCAATGACTGCCAGGGTTCCCGCCGACCCAATCGGGACGCCCTTGTCGTTTCGGTTTTGCATGGTATTGAACTGTGTCCCATTCCAAACCACATACCCTTGCGCCCCACCAAGAAAAATTCTAGTACCAATGCCGATGGTCCTGAAAAAGGGATCATTGAGCAATGGGGAAAGCTCTCCGCTGGTAGAATAGGTCACGTTGTTGTTATGAGGGAGCAGGCATCCCATGTACGTATACATGATGCTATCAGTACTGTTGGTGGCGGCATTATAGTTCTGGTATCCGTTGCGGGGATTGAACAGATAGAATTCATTGACCGTATCCTTATTAATCCAAGTGTCAATCTCCTTGGTTGGATAACAATCGGTACCTTTGCCTCGGGCACGCAAATGAAGGTCCTTGCCAGTGACAAGATCCTCGATGACATTCGCTCCTCCATAGGTACAGTCATAGCGGCTTTCAGCTGTCGCCCCGATATAGCTGTCCACAGCAGCCAGGCCTTCATAGCAATTCACTCCGTTGAGCTCTATCTCCTCCATGCGGATACCAGGCTCCCAATGCCCAAAATTAATTACGGCACCACTTGAGCACATGGGACCAAATGTGGCTGTGGTGACCACATCCACTTCTTCTGCAAGCTCTTCAAGGCTTTTGCTCTTCGCCATCTGGGTGAATTGCTGGGCAGTCACCACTACCGACGAACCATTCTTAATCTTTTCGTTGATAGAACCAATAGTTTTAGGCATATCAGCCTCCAATAGTGAGCACTTTCATAAGATGGTAGGCAGGGACTTCGTACGGATGGGCTTCTTTCAAAGCATGAATGGCAGCTTCTACCTGCTTCTCCTCAACAATCACTTCGAGCCGCCATTCTTCCACTATTTCCAATTCGTTCTGGTGTCCAAGGAAGGGATGACTTCCGACCAAAGGTCTGAATTGCCCTTGTCCCTTGGTGGCCCAGCAACATTGATCATAGCCATCCATCTTGCCACAACCAACAGCGAAGAGAGCTTGTTTTACCTTCTCAAGGTGAGATTCAGGAACATAAGTGACCAACACATACATACTATGAGATGGTAGGGAATTACACAAATGAGAGCAATAGGCTATTATCGGGATATGCGCAAACTTTTTGTTTTTCTTGGCAACCCTGGAAAAGTTTATGAGAGAACACGCCATAATAGTGGATTCCGATTATGCGACTATCTCTATCCTTCCTTGAATTGGCAAAAAAAGTTCCATGCTCTCTATGCCCAACAAGAGATAAAACTTCTCAAACCTCAGACTTTTATGAATGAAAGTGGAATCAGTGTGGAAGAGGCCGCTTCTTTTTTCCACTTGGTCCCTGAGGAAATTCTTGTAGCCCATGATGATCTGGAATTACCTCTGGGAACAGCCAGACTCCAACTTGGAGGAGGGCTTCAGGGACATAACGGGTTAAAATCCATCAGAGAACATCTAGGTTCTGACCAGTTCGCTCGGCTGAGAATTGGTATTGGGCGCCCATCCCATGGCTCTGTGGCCCAGTTCGTGCTCGACCCTTTCGATATGGATGAGGAGATAGCCCTCTCGGTGTTGTTCCCCAAAATACAAGACATGCTCAATGAAATAAACCGGATGCCTCAGGAAATTACTCTTTGAGCCGGTCGTTTTGACAAATATAAAAGTCAATCTTGCTTGGTGCTTGTTCCCAATGGTATACTTAGTGGGTATCAGGAGGAAACCTTTGACAAACCATGATATGAGAATCTCGGTTCGAGCCCGGACCGAGTTGGGCTTTTTCTCTCCTGTTTTTTGCGAGACCACAGAGCTGTCTACCATTTATAAAGAAGCCAATGACCTCACCTATCGGTACAATCAGCTTGTAACAAAAAAACAGGGAACTGATTTCGTTTCATCGGCCAATATCCATGCAACCGCCATCTTGCATATGATATACCAGACGGTACTTTCCCGATATCTAAAGGACACCCAACCCGATTTTTTTGAGCGAATGGCCACTCTGGTTTACAAAAATCATAATTGCCAGGAAGTACTTGCCTTTTACGCCAAGGAATTTCCCTCTCCCCTTCTGGCCGAAAGACAACCTGATATCAAGGAATTCACTGAGGAATCCTTACGGGGTTTCTTTGTTCATCAGATTATCCTTGAAAATAAAGCTTTTGTAAAAGTCGCAAAACCTTTCATCAATCCGGAAGGTATCGTGTTTCCTTTGGGAACCCAGGCTCTGAGTGCTCTTCTGGGAGGATCACAGGAAACCGCATTGATGGGATTACATAATGACGAGGATATCTTCAGCTTCCTAACGCAACCGGCAAAACTGTTTCCCGATTCACTTACGGACCAGATAACTTACATCCTTGCGAATTGGCAGGAGTATATTCCTGAAACCATGAAAACATTGCTTCTCCATGCCCTTTCCTTTATTAAGGAAGAGTCCGTACCTAGGTTTTCCAACAACGGAGGAGGGAAGCCCGAGCTTCTGGTACCTGACTACAACTGCTTGGATAATGAGTATGAGGCTTTCACCGATGATAAAAGCTGGATGCCTAATGTGGTGATGATAGCCAAAAGCACCTTGGTTTGGCTTGACCAGCTGACCAAGCAATATGGTCATAGCATCACAAGGCTTGATCAGATTCCCGACCAAGAACTTGATCTTTTGCATGAACGGGGTTTCACCGCCCTGTGGCTTATCGGACTCTGGGAACGCTCCGTAGCAAGCAAGACCATCAAAAACCTTTGTGGAAATCCTGATGCAGAGGCTTCCGCCTATTCCCTGAAAGATTATGAGATTGCTTCTTCCATCGGAGGATGGAAGGCCTTGGAGAACTTGAGGAGCCGTTGTACTGAACGTGGCATTCGCCTTGCGAGTGACATGGTGCCAAATCATACCGGTATCGATGGAAACTGGGTGTTTTCCCATCCTGAGTATTTTATTCAGCAGGACTATCCGCCCTTCCCTTCTTACACCTATAATGGCCCGAATCTTTCACAGAATCCTGATATCGAGATTAAGTTGGAGGATCATTACTATGACCGTAGCGATGCTGCTGTCACTTTCCGAAGAAAGGAACTCAATACAGGAAAAACCTCATATATTTTCCACGGCAATGATGGTACATCGATGCCTTGGAATGATACAGCGCAACTAGATTTTCTTAATCCTTTAACGAGAGAGGCTGTCTTTCAGCAAATTCGTCATGTAGCTCGGAATTTCTCCATCATTCGTTTCGATGCCGCCATGACCCTAACCAAGAAACACATTAGAAGACTATGGTATCCTCAACTTGGAGAAGGTGGAGACATCGCAGGGCGTGCTTGCGCAAGTATGAGTATCGAACAGTTCAACACGAGCATCCCCCAGGAATTCTGGCGTGAGGTCGTAGATAGAATCGCTACAGAACTTCCTGACACATTGTTATTGGCCGAGGCCTTCTGGATGATGGAAGGTTATTTTGTCCGGACACTTGGAATGCATCGTGTATATAACAGCGCATTCATGAATATGCTCAAAAACCAAGAGAACAAGAAATATCGTGATACCATCAAAAAAACAATCAGTTTTGAACCAGAAATTCTCAAACGCTTTGTTAATTTCATGAGCAATCCTGATGAAGACACCGCCATCGCCCAATTCGGGGATGGGGATAAATACTTTGGAGTGTTTACTCTCCTTGCCACCATGCCTGGACTTCCTATGATCGGTCATGGCCAGATTGAGGGATATCGTGAGAAATATGGCATGGAATACAAACGCGCCTATTGGAACGAGACACCGAATGAGGGCTTGGTTAACGAGCATTACCGCAGGATATTCCCCTTGCTAAGGAAAAGATATCTCTATAGCGGAATTGAGAACTTTCAGTTCTTTGATTTATGCAATAAATATGGGATGGTGGAGGAGTCAGCATATTGTTATGTTAATGGGACGGATACCGAACGTTCTTTGGTGCTGTACAATAACCAATATCAAAGTGTCGAGGGCATCATCAAGACAAGTGCTCCGAAATTAGTAAAAGGAGAAACCCCTCTCACAAAGACATGCACCATCGCTGAATCGTTGGGTCTGAGTCTCGGAGGACGGAGATTTATCATCTACACAAAATTCCCCACAGGGTATTTCTATGTTGTCCCTTCATTGCAAATCTTTGATCAAGGATGCCATTTCCATCTTGAGGGATATGAGACCATTGTTCTTACCAACATCCACGAAGTACTTGATGAGGATGGGTCTTATGAGGAATTGTACAATGCCCTCAGGGGAGAAGGAACCTTGAATATTGAAGAGGAAATCGCTTTCATCAGGCTCAGACCTATCCACAATGCCCTGGATTTGATACGCAGTGAGAAATTTTTCAATCTTTTTGGTTCATTGCTTGAGGGCTCCTCGTCATCGAAACTTGAGAGAAAACTCATATTGATGCTTGCAGAAAGCTATGCTCATTTAAGCGTTGCCGCTGATTCTCTTCCTGTCTCCAGTGCCTCTTATCTTCCTTCTGCTGCCAAGGACATTAATCCAAACGTGATGCTGACACAGTTAAGGCGTTGTTTCTCGCTTTTCAATGAAAAAGCTGGTTGCGGACTCTTCCTCCATGGGGCACAAATCATGGAAGAGTTGCCGATTGTATTCGCTGTCGCATTTATACTCAAGCCTTTCCTTCAGGAAAATACCTCGGTCAGGCAGGCGATGGAGATTGCTGACAAATTGTTACTTCACAGATTCTTCCAAAACCAATTGAAGAAAATTGGTGTTGCAGGTAATGAAGCCCGTAAGGTTTGCCATCTGGGAGCAATCCTGGAAGGGGGTGGAAAAACAGTTCCCCCAGGCGAG
>Ga0265294_10004734_pt1 | contig 16870 bp, 16 predicted proteins | sample MunlanPumphouse3_FD_192504 | JGI IMG/M metagenome (GOLD analysis project Ga0265294, IMG submission 192504) | Groundwater microbial communities from a municipal landfill in Southern Ontario, Canada - Pumphouse #3 | ecosystem: Environmental > Aquatic > Deep subsurface > Groundwater | place...
TATCAAATTTTTGTACAATTAAAGTTTTAGATTCATCATAATTATTTTTTACAATATTTTCAAAAAGAAGTGTTCTAAAGTTGGAGAAATCTTTATATAGTTTTTTAGAAATATCTTGCTCAAAGCTGTTTGATTTCTCTTTTATTTTTAAAGCTGTTTCATCTTTGATATTTTCAAAAGACAAAAGCAATGAAGCTTACAAAACTCATCATAAGATAGATTAAACAGAGAAAAACTCTCATAAGCTGTACTTTTATCAAAATAAAATCTAAGCTCATCAAAGTTTGAAATAATCACATATTTGGCTTTTGTGTGTTGTGTTAGATACCAAAAAGCTTGTTGTTGTACACGGTCAAGATTTTTTGTTTTTGTATCTTTTAGCTCAATTACGGCAATTATTTCACTATTTAAATAGATAACTCCATCTGCTTTTTTGCTATCTGTTTCGTTTTTCTTTTCTCGCTCAAGATTAAAAGAGCTTGGATTTGTAGTTTTTAGAGTGTATCCAAGACAAGATTCAAAAATATCTTTTAAAAATCCATCTTGATACTCTTCCTCTTTGAAATCTTTTATAGCCTCTACTTTTGATTTGTAGTTTTGAAAAGCTGCCCATCTAGCAGCTACCAGCTTTTCATCTTGTTTAAAAGTTTTTAAAACACTATTTTGAAATATAGACAAAATCTCTCCCCTAGTTTGAATTTTTTAAGCTATATTTGTATAAACAGCCTGTACATCGTCATCATCTTCAAGTTTTTCTATAAGTTTACCTATATCTTCTTGTTGCTCTTCGCTAAACTCTTGAGGATTGTTTGGAATTCTTTTTAGCTCTGCTTTTATAAGAGGGATTTTTAGCTCTTCAAATTTATTGTTCATATTTCCAAAGTCTGTATAGTTTGCATAAGCAAGACACAATCCATCTTCCTCTTCAAGCTCTTCAAGACCTGCATCAATAAGCTCTAACTCCAACTCTTCAAGTTCCCAGTTCGTTGGTTTTGTAAACTCAAAAATAGCCTTTCTATCAAAGAAAAACTCTAAAGAACCAGTTGGAACAACTTGTCCACCCGTTTTATTAAAGTGCATTTTAATATTTGCTACTGTTCTTGTGTTGTTGTCTGTTGCAGTTTCAACAAAAACCAAAACTCCGTGAGGACCTTTTCCTTCAAAATTTACTTCAGAGAAGTTTGCTGAATCTTTTCCTGTTGCTCTTTTAATAGCTGCATCAATATTTGCTTTTGGCATATTTTCAGCTTTTGCATTTAAAATAGCAGTTCTTAAAGCTGAGTTCATTTCAGGGTCTGGAACTCCACTTTTTGCTGCAACTTCAATTGCACGTGCTAGTTTTGGAAATACTCTACTCATATTTCCCCATCTTTTCATCTTTGCTGCTTTTCTATATTCAAAGGCTCTACCCATAGATAACTCCATAAAAATTTATTTTTGGGCGACATTATATCAGGTTTGCACTAAAACTATAAAAAATGGTTTTAATATTAGTTTTGCTAAGATTTTGCCATGAAAAAAGTTATCATTTTATTTTTATTTGTTTCAAGTTTATTTGCACTTGAACTAAATACAAACAAAACTATAAACGCAAATACAATTTTGGTGAGTCTAGAGAAGAACAATATAGAAAATCCAAAGCTTACTTTTCTAAATAAAAACTACGATTTTTTTGAAAACCCTTTCAAAAAAGATAGCTACTATATTTTACTTCCAATCTCTTATTATGAAAAACCAAAAAAAGAGCCAATTATTGTCTCATACTTTGAAAATGGAAAAAAAGTATTTAAAGGTAAAAATCTATATATAAACAAAGGTGATTACAAAACTGAAACCCTAAGTGTTAGCTCTAGTAAAGTTGAGTTATCGCAAGAAGATAAACAAAGAGTTAAAAAAGAGTTTGAAGAGGCAAAAGAGATTTACACAAAAAAACATCCAAATATTTTATGGAAAGATGATTTTATTTATCCTCTTGATTCAAAAATCACAAGCGATTTTGGAAATGCAAGATTGTTTAACAACACTTTACGCTCTTATCACACAGGAACAGATTTTAGAGCACCTATAGGAACTCCTATAAAAGCATCTAATAGTGGAATTGTAAGAGTTGCAAAAGATAGATTCTATGGTGGAAAAAGTGTTGTAATAGATCACGGTCATGGAATTTTTAGTGGATATTTTCATTTAGATGAGTTTAAAGTAAAGCTTGGAGATTTTGTAAAAAGAGGTGATATTATAGCTCTTAGTGGAAATACGGGGCGTTCTACTGGACCACATTTACACTTTATGTTTAAAATAGATGATGTGATTGTAAATCCTCTACAAGCAATTGATATTTTAAATAGTTTAAAAAATTAGTTAAAGTTTATTGATATCTATTTTAGATACAATTTAGCTTTATTTAAAAAAGGTTTATATTTGAAAAAAATTATCATTTTGATACTAATATCAGTTTTTAGCTTTGCTTCTGAGCCATCTTTTCATGATGAGTTTGAAGCTGAATTTAAAAAACCAAAAGAGGATTTTGATCCTTTAAGTGGATACAACAGAGCTATGACACACTTTAATGATGGTTTTTTTACCTATGTAGTAAAACCAACAGCAAAGGGTTATAAATATGTTGTTCCAGAGGTTGCAAGAACTGGAATTAGTAACTTTTTTACAAATCTTCTGTTTCCTGTGAGATTTGTAAATAATTTGTTTCAACTAAAATTTGAAAGAGCTGGAAAAGAGCTTGGAAGATTTTTAATAAATACTATTTGGGGCTTTGGTGGTTTTATGGATCAAGCAACACACACTTTAGGAATGGAAATATACAAAGAAGATTTTGGACAAACTTTGGGTTACTGGGGAGTTGGAGAAGGTTTTCATATAGTTTTGCCATTTTTGGGACCATCAAATCTTAGAGATGTTTTTGGTTTAGCTGGTGATTTATCACTATCTCCTACAAGTCAAGTTGCACATAATACTATTCCATATAAAACTACTGATCAGTTTAACTGGAAAGAGGATTTAGCTGTAAACTCATTTTTCCTATTAAATGGATTTTCAAAAAATCCAGAATTTTATGACATGGTAAAAAAAGATGCGATAGATTTATATCCATATTTAAAAAATGCCTATACACAAAAAAGAAATCAAGAGATTAAGGAGTAATCATGCTACTAAAAGCAAACTTTTTAAAGTTTTTGTTATTAATGTTTCTATTTGTATCAAATTTAAAAGCGATACAAAAAGAGCAGATTGTAGATGTTATGACACAAAAAATAGATAGCGTAATATCTATTTTAAAAGATACAAATATAGACTTAGAGCAAAAAAAAGTTGATATTATAAATGTTGTAAATAATGTTTTTGACTTTGAATTAATGGCAAGAATATCTTTAGGAAAAGAGATTTGGGATAAATTATCAAATGAAGAACAAATTGAATTTGTAAAAACTTTTGAATACACTTTAAAAAGATCTTACACAAATAAACTTGAACTTTATACAAATCAAAAAGTAAAAATAATAGCTCTTGAGCCATATTTTAAAACAAGACTTCAATTAAAAACTGAGCTTGTAGGATCTGATGGAAACTACACTATAAATTACAATTTTTATGAAAAAAATGGTGATTGGTTGATTTATGATATTGATTTGGTTGGAGTAAGTATTATTCAAACATATAGACAACAGTTTGCTGAACTATTCAAAGAGAAAGATTTCCCACAAATATTAGCAATGCTTAAAGAACAAAAATAAGACAAAATGTTTAAAAAACTCTACGATTTATTAATATTTAGATATCCATCTATTTTTTTGATATTAGCATCTTTATTTGTAGGGTTTTTATCATATCATGCAAAAGATATTCAAATAGATGCTAGTGCTGAAACTTTGCTTTTAGAAGATGATGAAGATTTAAGATTTTTTAGACAAAGTTATAAAAAATATGGTAGTTCAAACTTCTTGGTAGTAACATTAGCACCTAAAAAAAATCTACTAGATAATAGAACCTTAGAGCTTATAAAAAACATATCAAAAGATTTAGAAAAACAAGATAGTATAAAAAGTGTTGATTCTATTCTTACAGTTCCTCTTTTACAATCTCCAATTCGTCCAATATCTGATTTAGTTGCTGGAGTTGATAGCTTAAGTACAAAAGAGTTTGATAAAGAGCTTGTAAAAGATGAGTTTATGAACTCTGAACTTTATAAAAATGCTCTTGTAAGTTCTGATTTTAAAACTACTGCCCTACTTTTAAATCTAAAAGATGATGAAAAATATCAAGAGTTTTTAAATAAAAAAGAGCAATTTTTAAAAATAAAAGAGACAAGAGCTTTAAATAGTGTTGAGTTAAAAGAGGAAGAGCTTTTAAATGAAGAGTTTAAAGCCTATAGAGAGTTTGTAAAAAATAAGAATAGTGAAGATATAGAAGAGATTAGACAAATACTTAAGAAGTATGAAAATGATGCAACTGTGTTTTTAGGTGGAGTAAATATGATAGCAAGTGATGCTATTGGCTTTATAAAAAGTGATTTACTAATCTATGGTTTAAGCTTAATTATCATCTTTATTTTTGTTTTATGGTACATATTTAGAAGTTTTAGATGGGTTTTTATAATTTTATTTATCTGTTTTATCTCTATATTAAGTACAGCTGGAATTTTAGGTCTTTTTTCTTGGGAAGTTACAGTTATATCATCAAACTTTGTAGCACTTCAACTAATTATTACAATGTCTTTGGTCGTTCATTTAGTTGAAAGATACAAGGAGTTGTACTTTAAATATAAAAATGCAAATCAATATAAACTTACAATAAATACAGTTTTATCAAAACTAATCCCATCATTTTTTGCAATTATTACAACAGTTGTTGGATTTTCATCTTTGATGTTATCAAATATTGAGCCAGTTATAAATTTAGGTCTTATGATGAGTGTTGGGATTTTGGTATCTTTGATTTTAACATTTATATATTTTCCAATATTTGTTCTACTTATTGGAAAAAAAGAGGAAGTTTTAAAAGATAAAAAACTAATATCTTTTATACCAAAACTTCCAAATATAGTTTTAAATCATGGTAAAAAGATAGTTTTTGTTGCATTTTTTACAATTTTATTCTCTTTTATTGGTTCTAGCAAAATATTTGTAGAGAATAGTTTTATAAACTACTTTAAAGAAAATAGTGAAATCTATAAAGGTATGAAGGTAATTGATGAGAATCTTGGTGGTACAACTCCACTTGATGTGATAATTAAATTTAAAAGTGAAGATTTAAACTCTAAAGTTGAAGATAGTTTTGATGATTTTGAAGCAGAGTTTGAATCTTCAAAAAATGATGCACAATATTGGTTTACTCAATCAAAAATGGAAACTATTACAAAAGTTCATGACTATTTAGAGTCAATTCCTGAAGTTGGAAAAGTTCAATCATTGGCAACACTTTTAAAAATTGGAAAACTTTTAAATAATAATCAAGATTTAGATGGAATAACTCTTGCTGTAATCTATAACCAACTTCCAGATGAGTACAAAAAACTTATTTTGAGTCCATTTGTAAATATTGAAGCTTCTGAAGCTAGAGTTACTATGAGAATAATTGACTCAAATCCTAATTTAAGAAGAGATGAGCTAATTAAAAAGATAAATAGTGATTTAGAAGAGATTATTACAAACAAAGAGACAACTTTTAGGCTTACAAATCTTATGGTTTTATATAATAATATGCTTCAATCTCTGTTTCAATCTCAAATAGCAACTGCTACTACATCTATTTTTATCTTGGCAATTATGTTTTTTATTCTATTTAGAAATATTAAAATGGTAGTTATAGCTTTAGGTACAAATATTGTTCCTATATCTTTGGTTTTTGGAATTATGGGGTGGCTTGAGATTCCACTTGATATTATGACAATTACAATTGCAGCAATTGCTTTAGGAATTGCTGTTGATGATACTATTCATTTTATACATAGATTTGATTTTGAGTATAAAAAGAGCCATAAAGATTATAGCCTTGCAGTTGAAAAATCTTTAAATAGTGTTGGATATCCAATGTATCACACAACTATTATTGTTGTAATTGGATTTTCAATTTTTATGCTTTCAAATTTAGTTCCTACAATATATTTTGGAATTTTAACAGCTATTGTAATGATAACTGTTTTAGCTGCAAATTTAATCTTACTTCCAAGATTATTAATCTTATTAAAACCGTATAAAAAGGAGAAAAATATATGAATATAGCTATATATTGTGGTTCAGCATTTGGAAATAGCAAAATTTATGAAGAAAAAACCATACAACTGGCACAAAAACTTGCCAAAGAGAGTATAAATATTGTTTATGGTGGTTCAAAACAAGGGCTTATGGGAGTAATCTCAAATGAGTCTTTAAGATTAAACAACAAAGTAATAGGTGTAATTACTTATGATTTAGTTGATAAAGAGTTAGAAAACACTTCTATTACTCAAATTTATAAAGTAGATAGTATGAAAGAGAGAAAAGCTAAAATGGAAGAGTTAAGCGATGCTTTTATTGCTCTTCCAGGTGGTTATGGAACATTTGAAGAGATTATTGATGTAATTGCATCTGCTCAAATTGGTTATCATAAAAAACCGTGTGCTTTTTTAAATGTAAATGGATATTATGATAAATTAATTGAGTTTTTCTACTCATGCTCAGAAAATGGATTTATGAATAGAAGATTTATAGATATGTTAATTGTAAGCGATGATATAGATTATATTATTGAAAAAATAAAAAATTATGAAGCTCCAAAAGCAAAATGGGAAAATTAGGATAAAAAAGTCATATTTACTCTTGATTAATTATGTATTGACAAGGGGTTAATTAAATACTTTTATAATTCTTTTGTAAGTTAATTAATTTTAACTTTTTCTCCTCCTATAAAAAAATGTAAGGGAAGCTTTTATAAGCTTCCCTTTTTTATTATCTAATTTTTAAGGTTTTTAAATGAAAAAATATATTCTTTTTGATAATGATGGTGTTTTAGTAGAGACTGAAAAGTGGTATTTTGAAGCAAATAAGAAGGCTTTGAAGCTTTTGGGTTTAAATTTAGAGATGGAATTTTATCAAAATATTATGGTAAAAGGTGGAAGTGCTTTTGAACTTGCACTTTTACATAATATTGAACACAATATTATTGAAAAACATAGAAGCATAAGAGATAGCTTTTATCAAGAGTTTATAACTACAAAAGATATATCAATACAAAATGTAAAAGATACTTTAAAAGAGTTATCAAAAAGATATAAAATGGCAATAGTAACAACATCAAGAAGAGTTGATTTTGAGTTAATTCATAAAAATAGTGGAATTACAAATTTTATGGATTTTGTTCTTTGTGTTGAGGATTATAAAAGAGCAAAACCACATCCAGATCCATATTTAAAAGGTTTAGAGAAGTTCAATTCAAAAGATTTTGAAGCTATTGTTGTTGAGGATTCTCAAAGAGGATTGGAGAGTTCTAAAAGAGCAAATATTGATTGTATTGTTGTAAAAAATGAGTTTACACAAAAACAAGATTTTTCAAAGGCTGATTATTTTATAAATAACATTGAAGAGCTTAAAAAACTGTTATAGATTAAAACTATTATAATTTCAAATTATACTACTTTCATAAGATTTTAATATAATATTGCATACAATCTACAAAATTTTTTATGAAAGGATTTTTATATGACATTAAGAGAGAAATTTTCGCCTACTTGCTTTTTGAGTGCTTTGGGTGCTGGAGGACTTAGTGTATCATTTTTTATGTACCTAATGTTTTTAGTTCCACATCCAACAACTCCAATGGCAACTTTTGAATATATTATGGAAGCTTTAGAAAAAGGTGATTCTATAAGCTTTATATCTTCATTTGCTCTTGTATTTATAATTGCATTTGCAATTCTTCACTTTAAACTTCTTTATTGGAATACAAAACAATATCTACTATATAAAAAAAGTGATGCTTACAAGGCTTTGATTAAATCAAATGGTCAAATTAGTATTATGGCACTTCCATTAACATATACAATGAGTATAAATGTTGGTTTTGTTTTAGGAGCTGTTTTTGTGCCAAACTTATGGAGTTTTGTTGAGTATCTGTTTCCATTTGCACTTATTGGATTTGCTATTAATGGATATTTTGCTCTAAAAATATTTTTTGACTATTTTTCAAGATTGATTATTAATGGTGATTTTGATTTTACAAAAAATAACAACCTAACACAAATGATATCTATTTTTGCACTTGCAATGGTAGCAGTTGGATTTGCAGCACCTGGTGCTATGAGTTCAAATATTGCTATAAATGCAGTTGGAATATTTGGAGCAATACTTTTCTCTTCACTTGCAATTATGTTGATATTTATAAAAATAATCTTAGGTTTTAAAAATATGTTTGAACATGGTGTTACAGTTGAAACAGCTCCATCTTTATGGATTATGATTCCAATCTTAACACTTCTTGGAATTACATTTATAAGATTAAATTTTGGACTTGAACACAATTTAAATGCAATAAGCGATAAATCATCACTATTTGTTTTAACTTCAACAATACTATCTTTACAAATAGTATTTGGGATTTTAGGTTTGGTTATTATGAAAAAGCTTGGATATTTTGAAAAGTTTATAAAATCAAATGAAAAATCTGCACTATCTTTTGCACTAATTTGTCCAGGTGTTGCATTTTTTGTATTTGGAATGTTTTTTATAAACTTAGGTCTTACATACAATGACATTATTACAAAGTATTCAGTTGTTTACTATTTACTTATGGTTCCATTTATATATGTTCAAATAAAAACTATAGTTCTATTTTTTAGACTATACAAAAAATTCTCATTTTAAAAAAAAGGAAAAAATATGAAAAAAATTTTATTAAGTTTAAGTGCTTTATAGACTTTTAAATAAAAATTTTCAAAATTTAAGTTATTAAAAAATTTAAGCTATTGAGAGTTTAATTCTCAATAGCAATTTTTAGGTATTTTTCAAGCTCTTCTTTTTTAACTTTTCCTACAAATTTATGTACAAACTTACCACTTTTTGAGAATAAAAACATCTCAGGAACTCTTCTTACATTTAAATTGTCTGCAAGTTTTTGATTATCACCTTCAACTGTAATTGGATAGTTAATTCCATGCTCTTTTATAAAAGCTTTTAGATTTTGTGAAGATATATCATCTTGAAACAAAACAGATACAATTTGCATATCATCTTTGTATCTATTTTGTATATCATGAAGATCTGGAAGTGACTCTATACAAGGTGGACACCAAGTTGCAAAGATATCAATAATAACAGCTTTTTTATCTTTAAATTGATCAAAATCAATTCCAACTTCTGTACTTGTAAAAGTTATAAGTTGTTCATCTGTTGAGATTAGTGTAAATGATTCTGGCTCAAATTTTGGAACCTCTTCATTTATTTTTGTTTTTGAAACAGCATTTGAGCTAATAGATGAACTACTATCACAAGCTACAAACAACAGTGAGAAAACAGCTAAAATAACAAATAATAATTTTTTCATTTATACTCCATTTTTGAAAACTCTTCTAATATAGTTTTAATTTCATGCTTTTCAAAAAATATATTTCTTGAAAGCTCATCATTTACCTTTTTTAAAAACTCTATTTTTTGACTAATTTGTAAATCTTTATCATCTTTATTCTCTTCTAAAATTTTTAAAAGAGAGATTTTATATCGATTTATAACATCTAATTTACTTTGTGTCTTTTTTATCACATTTTTATTTGTAAAATAGATAAAAAGTACAATCAAAATAATAGTTAAAATAGTTAATAACAAATAATCCATTATTTATATATCTCTTTTTCAACTAAATCAAAAAGAGCTTTTTGAGATAGTTCTTGAAGTTGCTTTCCATTTACAAAAATTGTTGGAGTTCCTCTTACACCTAAAGCATTTGCATCTTCTCTATCTTGTTTAATTATCTCATCAATTTTAGGATTTTTCATATCCTCTTTTAATTTTTCAATATCAAGATCAGAGATCTCTTTTAAAAATTGCCATAAAAGTTCAGGTTTATCAACACTTGCATAGTGAGATGCCCATAAAGAGTGTTTTTCAAACATCATATCAAGAACCTCTTCATATTTTCCTTGAACTCTAGCAGCCTCAAGTATTTGGATTGTAAATTTTGAATTTTTGTGATTATCTAAATATTTTACAACTATTTGAATATCACCATAATACTCTTTATACAATCTTTTAACCACAGTTGAATAAATAGCACAAGATTCACACTCTGGATCTAAAAACTCAACAACACTTATGTTTTTTGAGTTGTCTCCCATTTTATAAGAGTAATCTCTTACAAGTAACTCATTTATATTCTCAACAGCAATATTTTGTGTAGATTTTGAATCATTTTTATAAAAAAATGAAAAACCAACAAAAAAAGCTATTACAGCAACTAAAGTGCTTAAAACCAATTTTTTGTTTTGCATATATCTCTATCCTCTTAAAAAATTTTAAAACTCTAACTTACAAAAGATAACAAACGATTAAGAAACTCTCTTTTTATAAGCTATTAAAGCTATAAAAATTGTTAAAAAAGCTATAAAAGATAGAGATGGAATTGTTATAAATCCAAACCAATTTAAATAATCAACACTACAAGGAACACCTTGAACACAAGGAGATAGAGTCTCTGGAATTATCTTTAAAATTAACAAATTGTGATAAATAGATATTCCTAATCCAACAATAACCAATGGTAAGCTATATTTTAAAACACTCTTATCTGGATACAAAAGATGAGCTAAAAATATAAAAACAAGTGGATACATAAAAATTCTTTGATACCAACACAAACTACAAGGCACAAAATTCATAACTTCTGAGAAAAATAAGCTTCCTAATGTAGCTATCAATGAAGTTAAAAAAGCGATAAAAATATAGTTCAAATTTAATCCTTTAAAAAATTATTAAGATTTATTGTAACTAATTCTTGATAAAATCAGAGCTTTATTTTAAGGAGCTTTTTTGAGATACATTTTTTTTGCACTAAGTTTAACTGGACTATTCTTACTATTTTATTGGCTTACAAGTAGCAATTATATAAAACTAAACGACAACTCATTTGACAAAATACAATCTGTTTCATACTCCCCTTTTAAAGGTTTCAATAGAGAACTTCTTAGTGATGAGGATATAAAAAGAGATATTGATATTTTAAAAAATTACACATATAAGATTAGAACTTATGGAACTAAAGAGGCACAAAAGATTCTTGAAGCAATAGAAGGAACTAATCTAAAGATAGATTTAGGACTTTGGTTAGGAGAGAATAAAGAGGATAATAATATAGAGATTATAACTGCAAGTAATCTTTTAGAGAACTATTCAGATAAAATTGAGTCTGTTATTGTTGGAAATGAGGTTTTATTAAGAAAAGAGTTGGAGCCTATTGAACTTTTTACTTATGTAAATTTAATAAAAGAGCTTACTTCAAAACCTGTTACTATTGCAGAGACTTGGGATATTTGGGAAAGAAACCCTGAACTTGCTTCAAATGTTGATTTTATTATGATTCATATTTTGCCATATTGGGAAAAAATTCCAATTAAAAAATATAATAGCTTTGTAGAGGAGAAATACTCTTTAATTGAAAAACTATTTCCAGATAAAAAAATAACTATTGGAGAGACTGGTTGGCCAAGCCTTGGTTACAACAACAATAGTGCAATTCCAAGTGTAAAAAATCAAGCAAGAGCTATTAGAGGATTTTTAAATTTAGCTAAAAAAAATGGATACACATATAATATAATTGAAGCATTTGACCAACCTTGGAAAGGTTATGATGAGGGAAATGTTGGTCAATATTGGGGATTATTTAATACAAACAGAGAAGCAAAATTTACTCTTTATGGAGATTTTGAAGCAAATAAATATTTTGATTACCAAATAGCTACTGCAATATTTTTAGGAATAATATTGAGTTTTTTAGGACTTAGAAATCAAAAAAGAAATTTAAGTCATATTTTTGCATATACAATAACATCTTTTGGTATGGCATTTGGTATTGTTTTGGCAATCTTTTATCCACTTTTAAACTATATGAACTTTGGAATGTGGATTATGTGGGCAATGGGAAGTTTACTTATGATTCCTTTGGTAATTATTACTTTAGCAAAAGCAAATGAGCTTTTTAGAAGCTCTATTGGAGTTGCTCCAACTAGACTTATTCCTCTTGATTTAAAATCAAAAAATATACCACTTGTTTCAATTCATGTTCCAGCATACAAAGAGGAGCCTCATGTTTTAGCTGAAACTTTAGAGAGTTTATCAAAACTTAATTATCCAAATTTTGAGGTTTTAGTTATTATAAATAATACACCTGAAGAGTATTACAAAGAGCCAATAAAAGAGCTTTGTGAGAAACTTGGAGATAAGTTTAAGTATTTGGATATTACTTGTACAGGTTTTAAAGCAGGGGCATTAAATAAAGCACTTGAATATACAGATAAAAATGCAGAAATCGTTGCTGTTATTGATGCTGATTACAAAGTAAAATCAAATTGGCTTATGGATTTAATCCCACTTTTTGATGATCCAAAAGTTGCAATTGTTCAAGCTCCTCAAGATCATAGAGATGGTAATGAATCTATTATAAAAGAGGCTATGAATGCAGAGTATGCTGGATTTTTTGATATTGGAATGGTTGATAGAAATGAAGAGAATGCAATAGTTGTTCACGGAACAATGGTAATGGTAAGACTTAGTTCCATGATGGAAGTTGGTGGTTGGGGAACTGATACTATTGTTGAAGATAGTGAGTTAGGACTTAGACTTTTTGAAGCTGGGTATAGTGCTCACTATACAAATAGAAGATATGGATATGGTTTGCTTCCTGATAGTGTTGAAGCATTTAAAACTCAAAGGCATAGATGGGCTTATGGAGCAATTCAAATTCTTAAAAAACACTACAAAGAGTTTAAACCAAGCTCTAAAAAATTAACTCCTAATCAAAAAAATAAGTTTATAACTGGTTGGTTTTTTTGGTTAAGTGATGCATTGGGTCCTGTAATGGCTGTTATGAATATTATTTGGGTTCCAGTTATTATTTTTGTTGGTGTTACAATTCCTACAATTCCACTTACAATTCCAATTATTACAGCATTTTTGGTAAATGTTTTGCATACTTTTATTCTTTATAGATCAAAAGTAAAAGCAAGTTTTAAACAGATAGTTTTAAGCTCAATTGCATCTATGAGTTTACAGTTAATAATATTTAAAGCTGTCTTTGATGGATTCATAAAAGATGGTCTTCCTTTTAAAAGAACCCAAAAAGGTGGAAAAGCCAAAAAAGGCTCAAGTCCAATTAAATATGAGATGATTTTTGCAATTTTACTTTTAACTGCTTTTGTCTCTTTAATATACACAAACAAAAGTGGAATAATAGAGATTTATGTATTTGCAACTACTATTTTTATTCAAGCAATCCCTTATATTAGTGCAATTATTATGAGAATATTGGAGTTGTACTCTTTAAAAAATCAAAAAGTTTAAGAGCTTTTTGATTTTCATAAAATACAAGCATATTTACAAAAAATTAATTATTTAATCTTTCAAAAATAATTTTAAAATTAAGACCTTTATATTTTTTTTCATTATAAATAAAATCTTCATTGTAAATTTCAATACTAGCCTTATGTCTTTCTCTTACAATTTTATCAACTATTGCAAGTCCAAGACCTGTTCCTTGAGATTTGTGTTTTGTTGTAAAATATGGCTCTAAAACTTTAGAAATAATTGATTCATCAATTCCTCCGCCACTATCTAAAAACTTCAATTCAAGTTTATTTTCATCTATTTTTTTAGTTTTTATGAATATAAATCTATCTTTTTCTTCAATACTTTTTAAAACATCTTTACTATTTGAAATAATATTTAAAAATGCTTCTGTTAACTCATTTTTATTACCAAAAATAGTTAAATCATCATCTAATTCTAGGACTAAATTAACAAAATTATTATTCAATGAAGCACTTACAAGAGTTAAACTATTTTCTAAAACATCTTTTATACTAATATTAGTATAAAGTTTATCTCCTTTTATAAAATCTCTAAAGTTATCTATTGTATTTGATAAATATTCTGTTTGCATAACTATAGATTTTGAAGCTTCATAAATGTCCTCTTTTTTAAGCATATCATATTCAGATTTTACTCTTAAAGAACTAGCGACAGTACTAATTAAACTTAAAGGTTGTCTCCATTGATGAGCTATATTTCCTATCATTTCACCCAAAGAAGCTAATTTTGATTGTTCTTGCAAAACTTTCAATGAACTAACATCTTTTATAATCATAAGTAAAGTCTCTTTATTTGGAAGTAAAGAGACACTAAAGTTTGTAAATACTCTTTTCTCTTTAAAGGCAAAAGTCTCTTCATGATTAGTTATAAAGCCTTCTTCTAGTATCTTTTTAATTATAATTTTATTTTTATCAATATCCTTATCAACCAACATTTCAAAAGCTGTTTTTTCAAGTAATTCATCTTTTGTATAACCTGTCATCTCTATAAATGAATTATTAAAATTTAAAAATCTTGTATTTAAATCTAAAATAGCAATTCCATCTTTTGAGTAGTTAAAAATTAATTCCAACTCCTCTTTTTGTTGCAAAATCTCTTTTTGAATAAGTTCTTTTTGTGTAACATCTATTCCTATTAAAACAAGATAATCCATTGAACCATCATCTTTACTTATTACAGTATTGGACCACTCAAATACTCTCTCTTCTTGATTTTTTGAGATACAAGTTGCCTTATAATACTTCTTAATATTTCCATTTTTTGCTTTTTCTATAATATTGCCAACTGTTTCTTTTGCATCTTTATGTAAAAAGTTAAGCCAAAAAAATGGTTTATTTGAAATATCCTCTTGTTTATAACCTATAAATTCTTGTGCGAATTTATTAATTTTAAACATATTTCCATTGCTATCTATTACAGCAATTATTACATTTGAGTTATCAATTATATTTGAAATAAAATCTTTCTCTTTAATAATCTGTTTTTGCAAATCTTTTATCGTAAAAATCATTTCATTCATTTTTATAGATAATTCATTAAACTCTTTTACTATATTATTTTGTGGAATATCTTCTTTTGGAATACCATAAATATCACTGTTTTGTATTGCATCTACTATATTTGAAATTGGTTTTAGAATTAAAGATTTTATTATTAAGAATACTAAAACAATAATAAAAAAAGCTAAAATAAATATTTCAAGAATACTTGTTTTAACTATTTTTTTTAACTTCTCTTTTAGTTTTTCATCAGAAATATATAATTCAAGAGTGGCGATTTTTATATCTGATTCATTTAATAAATCAACTTTTGTATAAGAGAATTTTTTATCTAATAAATTATTTTGATAAATATCATTTCTATTTAAATCTAAAATTTTATCATTTTCTCTTATTTTTCCACTTTCAATAAACTCTTTAGAAAATATTTTTCCATAGTTATAATCTTTTACAATTATTGCTAAAATATCACTATCTTGAAGTTCATTTTCGATTAATTTTTTATACTCATTAATTGCATAAGATTCTATAAAATGTGGAAGTGCATCACTTAGTTGAATTATTATGGAGTTTGATTTTAAATTAATATCATTTACTAATCTTTGTTTAGTTTCAAAATAACTATAAACTGCATAAAAAGATACAATTGTTATTATTGTAATTAAAAATGGTAAAAGAAAAGATGCTAGTAAAGATCTATTTTTCATCAGATTTTATTCCTAAAACATTTAATTTTATTATCTTTAATTTATCATCAATATTATCTTTAGAAATTGCTAAAATTCCCATCTTTTGCTCTTTTTCTACATATTTATTATTTAAAAAATTGTTTAAAGATATAACTGCTTCTTGCCCCATCATATATGGTTGTTGCATAGCAGAACCAACCAAATCTCCATTTTGTATCATTTCTAAAAATTCTGGTTCTGCATCAAAACAAATAAGAGCTATCTCTTTTTGTTTATTTGCTTCTTTGATTGCATCTAATGCACCTTTGTATTTATCAGAGCCTTGAAGCCAAATAGCTCGTAAATTTTTATTTTCTTCTATCAATTTTTTTGAATAGTTATAAGTCTCTTCATAAGAAAAATCAACTTGTTGATAAAATCCAGAAACTTTTATACTCTCTTCATCTAAAGCTTGAATAAATCCAAGAGTTCTATCTTTGCCATTTGTTCTTTTTTGTGGAATTGATATTATTCCTACAGTTCCTTCTTTATTCCAAGATAGATTTTTCATATGTTTAGCTAATATTTTACCAAGTTCATAAGCACCTTTTTTATTATCAGAAGAGATAAAAGATACGTAATCTTTACTATTTGAACCAATATCCGCAATAACAACTGGAATATTATTTATCTTTGCAATTTCTAAAAGAGTTGCTGCAGTTGAAGAGTTTATTGGAGATATGATTAAACCATCTATTTTTTTATCTAAAGCAAGAGCCATGTTTTCAAGTTCATTTTTCTTTAGATTATTTGAGTTATAAATATCTATTTCATATCCAAATTCAACTGATTTTTCTTTTATGCCTTTTGACATAATTTGCCAAAAAGGAATAGTTGTATCTGAAACAATGTAGGCTAATCTTTTATGCTGATTTGCAAATAAAGAAGACAAAAACAATAAGAACAAAATTATAATTTTTGAAAATTTCATTAACTCCCCTAATAATGATTATATTAAAATATTTTATCTAAATTTTATAAATTTTAAGTTTATTTTTTAATAAAATCAATCATATCTGTGAAGTCTTAAGTCACAACAGTGAGTTGCCTCTTCTACTAATAATCTTCCAATTTCAGCATGTGC
>Ga0265294_10004735_pt1 | contig 16866 bp, 13 predicted proteins | sample MunlanPumphouse3_FD_192504 | JGI IMG/M metagenome (GOLD analysis project Ga0265294, IMG submission 192504) | Groundwater microbial communities from a municipal landfill in Southern Ontario, Canada - Pumphouse #3 | ecosystem: Environmental > Aquatic > Deep subsurface > Groundwater | place...
CAACGGAAACATTACTCCAAATGGGAATATTCTTGTTCTGTGCGGCGACGATTTGACCCTCAATATTACTCCCGAAAACGGTTATTTCATTGATAGTCTCGTTGTTGATGACGATACCATCAGCGGCGCTGATAGTTATACGTTTACTGATGTGAGAGAAAATCACTCTTTTTCTGCAATTTTCGACATTTACACTTATGAAATTACCACCAACGCCGGAAACGGCGGTATTATTTCGCCGACCACTGCTTTTGTCAATTATGGCGACGACGTGACTATGCAAATTATCCCTGATGATTGCTATTACATTGATTCTGTGTGGATTGATGGCGTTTATCAAGGAAATGAGAGTGAAATTATTTTGCAGAATGTGACAGAAAATCATAATGTGGCGGCGACATTTGCAGAAGTAACCTACACGGTCAATACAGAAATATATATCAATGAAATTTTGATTGAAAATAATACCGCATTAATGACATGTGGGCGCGACACACTTATCACCGTAGCGCAAGACTGCTATTTAATTGATTCATTAATAGTTAATGGAATAAACATTCCAATTGAGACTTTGCATTATATCGGTAATATTCATGCCAATCAAAGTATCAGAATCTATTTGAGTGATGAGTTATTCTACCTACTTGCAACAGCGGAAGGAAACGGAAGCATCTCACCGGCTGATAGCACGTTTGTTGCATGCGGTAGCAATTTCACTTATACATTGACTCCTGACCCAGACGCTTATATTTATGATATTATCATAGATGGAATAAGTTTAGGGAGCATTGATTCAACGAGTTATACATTTGTTGATATTCGCACTAACCACACCATTCATGTGATATTTGCGCCTTATGAGTATATCATCACGGCGAGTGTAGAACCGATTGATGGAGGGAACATAACACCCTACGGAGCAACTATTGTAACGGCAGGTGAAAGCGTCTTTTACCAAATAACGGCACACCCCAATTATGAAATTGAAGATGTAGTAGTTGATGAAGTGAGTATGGGTGCTATTTCTACTTATACATTTGAAAATGTGAATGATAACCATACCATTGTTGCTCATTTCAGGGCTACGGGAATTGAGGAAAATGAGGATAATGAGATATTAGTTTATTCCTATCAAAATACTATTATCATCAATAATCTGTACGGTAAACAGATTGAGGAGATTTTGGTATTTGACCTCAACGGTAAGAAAGTATATGAATCGGGGGTTTCTTACACTTCTCAACAAATTGATTTGATGACGGCTTCCGGTACGTACATTGTACAGTTACGCACACTGCAAAATCGTACAAATTACAAGGTGCAACTCATACGTCCATAAACAAAGTTAGTAGTAATAAATTAGTTGTGCAAAGGAAGCGGACTATTTGAGCATGGCATTCAACTCCGTTTCTGATATGATAGGAATATGGAGAGAATCTGCTTTTTTCTTCTTTTCCGGTCCCATATTGTCACCTGCAAGCACAAAACTTGTATTTTTTGAAATCGAAGAAACAGTTTTTCCACCGTGAAGTTCTATTTGGTTCTTAATTTCATCACGGGAAACAGAAAAGACGCCACTCACCACAATACTTTTCCCTTGTAAAATATTGGATAACAACTGATTATCGAATGATAACGACGCTAGTTGCAAGCCGGATTGTCGCAGTCTCACAACTGTTTCTAAATTGTCGGTTTCGTTAAAGAAATCAATGATACTATCTGCAACTCTATCGCCCACATCTTCAACTTCCATTAATTCCTCCTTAGTTGCCGAGGCTAATGCGTCAATATTTTGGAAATGTTTTGCCAATTTTTTCGCGGTAGTTTCACCTACATAGCGAATACCGAGAGCGAACAATACTCTCTCGAAAGGGACTTTCAGAGATTGTTGAATACCGGTGAGAATATTTTCGACTGTTTTTTCGCGAAAGCTGATAACTCTTTCGGGTTTATTTCCATCGGCGGGAATTTTTTTCTCAATACCCAATAGATTTTGGGCGGTAAGTTGATAAAAATCTGCAATATTTTTCACCAGATGATTATCGAAAAGTATTTCCACTTTTCCTTCTCCCAAGGAATCTATATTCATGGCTTTCCGTGAGATAAAATGTTCTAACTTCCCTTTAATTTGTGGATTACAATGAGTATCATTAGGGCAAAATGTACCGGCCTCTTCTTCATTTTTTTTTAATTCTGCACCACATTCAGGACAATGGGATATAAATGCGACCGGTTGTGCCGCCGCTTCACGTTTTGCCAAATCCACCCCAACGATTTTGGGGATTATTTCACCTCCTTTTTCGACGAACAGATAATCGTTTTGATGTAGATCTAAAGCGTGCATTACATCGGCATTATGCAGGGTGGCGCGTTTAACGATGGTTCCGGCTAAAGCAACGGGTTGTAAATTGGCCACAGGGGTCACAATTCCTGTCCTTCCTACTTGGTAATCAACACTTAGCAATTTTGTTGCCACTTTTTCTGCCTTAAATTTATAAGCGATTGCCCATCGTGGATTCTTGGCAGTACGACCTAATTGTTGCTGTTGGGCGAACGAATTAACTTTGATGACAATACCGTCAATATCGTAGTTTAATTTCTTGCGTTCTTTATCCCAAACATGCATAAAATCAATTACTTGCTGAATATTAGAAACTTTTTGCATCACATCCGGAACGCGAAATCCCCACTCTTTCAATTTTTGAATAGATTCATAATGGGTTGTATAGGGAAGATTCTCTCCCAGAACGTAATACAATCTGCAATCCAAACCACGGCGCGCGACCTCAGCGCTTTCTTGCAGTTTCAGTGAGCCGGAAGCCGCATTTCGGGGATTGGCAAACGGAGGCTCGCCAATATCTTCTCTTTCGCGATTCAGAATTTCAAAACGGTCATGAGGGAGAATGATCTCGCCACGGATTTCAAAGAGGGGCGGAAAATCGCCTTTCAAGCGGAGCGGAACAGAATGAATAGTTTTAACATTAGCGGTCACGTCATCGCCATGAACGCCATCACCGCGAGTGACTGCCCTCACCATCACACCATTTTCATATACTACACTAATGGCTAATCCATCATACTTCAACTCGCAAACATACTCAACCGACTCTGTAATCAGTTCCTTGATTCGGCTGTCAAATTCGACCAATTCCGCTTCAGAATAGGTGTTCCCTAGCGAAAGCATGGGATAAATATGCTTAACTGACGCAAAATGTTTCGTAATGGTTCCGCCAACACGTTGAGTTGGGGAATCGGGTTGAACATATTCGGGATAGGTTTTTTCCAAATTCATTAACTCACGCAGCAATTTATCAAATTCAAAGTCGCTAATTACCGGATTATCAAGCATATAGTAATTATAGTTATGCTGATTCAACTCGTCAGTCAACTTCTTGATTTGTTCTTCAGCGGAGAGCATAATTAATGATTTAAAGTTTCAAATTTTGAATTCTTGCTCGCATATTCCGGGACGATATCTTTCATTTTTTTAACAATAGCAAATTCATCATCATTTTTCATGGCAATCAGTTCATCAATCTGCTCTGAAATTTCAATATAGCTGTATGAGCGAACTTTAGCTATCATTATTTTGGCATTGGGCGTTTCAATCGTATTTTCTTTATTTGCCAACAATTCTTCGTAAAGTTTTTCACCTGGGCGAAGTCCGGAAAATTTGATTTGAATATCTTTCCCCAGTGTAAGTCCTGATAATTTGATCATTTTGACTGCCAAATCATAAATTTTGACAGATTTCCCCATGTCAAAAATAAAGATTTCTCCCCCATTGCCCATCGCACCGGCATTAATTACCAACTGACAAGCCTCGGGAATCGTCATAAAGAATCGGGTAATATCAGGGTCTGTAACCATAACCGGTCCGCCATTTTCGATTTGTTTTTTAAAGACGGGAATAACGGAACCATTGGTACCCAACACATTACCAAAACGGGTGGTAATAAACTTGGTCGTATCTTGATGAGCATTTAAGGATTGAACATAAATCTCGGCAATACGCTTGGAGGCTCCCATCACGTTGGTCGGATTGACGGCTTTGTCGGTTGAAACCATTACAAATTTTTGCACACCATACTGAACAGCCAAATCTGCCAAGCACTTTGTTCCTTCAACATTCGTTTTGATTGAAGCACCCACATTTTCTTCCATCAACGGGACATGTTTGTAAGCCGCAGCATGATAAATGATGGAGGGTTTATTTCTGCTAATAATTTCTTCCATTTGAATTTTGTCGAAAACGCTGGCAATTTCAATTTCGATATCCTTCAAGCCATTCGTAGAAAAACACTCATTACGCAAATAGAAAACCGGTGTTTCGGCATTATCGACCAATATTAATTTTTTATAATTATAGTTCAAGACCTGCCGCACAATTTCGCTACCAATAGAGCCGGCAGCACCGGTAATCATAATCGTTTTCCCGTTCAAATCTTTGTTAATCAAATCTTTATCTAAAACGATCTCGCCTCTTTCCAATAGATCTTCAATTTTCACTTTTTTAATCTGCTTAAAACTCAACTCCCCGTTAATCCATTTTTTTACCGGTGGCACCACCAAAACTTTTACGTTGTATTGTAGTGCAATTTCGGTTACTTCATTGGTTTTTTCTGGTGAGAAATTTTGAATAGCAATAATTAAAAAAGATATATTATTGTCTTTTAAATATGATGATAATTTCTGATAATCAATAACTTGTACACTCTCTACTTGTTTGCCGATTTTCGTTTTGTCACTATCAAAAAAGGCACACACTTTATACTTACTTTGAGCGTCTCTATCTAATGCACGTTTGGTAGTAATTCCGGCTTCGCCTGCCCCTATAATAACGATGTCTCGTCGAAATTTTGCGGGATTAACGGTTTCTAAGTATAAGATTTTAAATGAAATACGATAAAAAAGCATCAATACCAAGGTAATAAAAAACTCCATCGTCAAAATGGAATGAGGTATTAAGAATGTTTGATTGATAAAGTAAGAAAAAATATTGATTACTTCTAAGCAAAGTGCAGCCGAAAAACAGGAAAGAAAAATGAGGGCAATATCTTTAGTATTCGTATAGCGCACAACGATTTTATAACTTTTAAAAACAAAAAAGAAAATTATCTGCACGCCAACTATCAGGCTAGGAAAAAACAGATAGTCAAACAATTGAAAATGAGCCTGACTAAAAATGGCAAAATTGTCACGGAGAATAACCGAGATGACGGAAGCCACAAGCACACAAACTACATCTAAGCCCAATACCCACCAACTGGGGACAATATGAAGTGCCTTAATGAACTTTTTCATACTTTAAAATTTAAGAGTGCAAAATTACGAAATAATATCCAACTTTATGCCATCATAAAATCATTTTATGCATGAAAAAACAAATCTTTCTGTTTTGTTGAATACACTGATTATCAATGACAAACAAGATGCCAACGAAGAAAAACAGAGGAACTCCCATTTATCTTTTTCCGATACTCCGCTGTTCGATATAGCGCTGAACATCATCTTTATAAGTGGCACTGACAGGCAAAACGATGCCATTAGACAAAACGAGTTCCGTCCGCTGGAATATCTTAATATGCTCTAAAGCAACTACATACGAGCGATGCACCCGCATAAAACGATGTGGTGGAAGAGCTTCTAAAATTAATTTCAAACTTAAAAATGGCATTAACGACTTGCCATCGACCAAATGGATGCGAATATACTCACTCATTCCCTCAATGTATAATATTTTATCAAAAAACACCTTTACCGTTTGATTGTCGGAACGAACAAAAATATAAGAATCGGGTGTGGTGGTGATGACCCCATTTTGTGCATGATTTTTCCACTCATAATACTGTTTTACCTTCAGCGCAACTTTCAGAAAATCCTGATAACCATAGGGTTTGAGCAGGTAATCAATCGCATCAATTCGATAGCTTTCAACGGCATATTCTTCGTATGCGGTAGAAAAAACGATGAGTGGCGGGTTTTGCAATGATTTGACGAAATTCATGCCATTGCAATCCGGCATGTTAATATCGGTAAAAACAACATCAACTTCTTGATTTTCAATTATTTCTGCAGCATCTAACGATCTATGACATGCCTTGAGCAGATGCAAAAATGGCGTTTTTTTGACGTAACTTTCAATTTGTCGCAAAGCTAACGGCTCATCATCAATGACAATACAATTAATCATGAGACAGGGATTTTAAGCTCAACCTGATACTCGGTAGCAGTTTCATTGACACGAAAAACGTATTGATGCGGATAAAGAATATCCAAGCGTTTCGTATTGATGTCCAATCCGTAGCCATTTTCCTTAGGTTCTGCATTTTGCTGCGTCGGTTTGCTATTTTTTACATGACAGATGACGAAATGGTCATCCATCAATATTTCGCAAAAAATAAAAGAACGCTCAACGTAAGAGACACCATGTTTAAAGCTATTTTCTACCAAATTGATAAATAGAGCGGGCGGTATGAGTATCCTGGGGATACGATTGGGATAAAGAAAAGTAATATCTACTTTGTCGATGTAACGTTTTCGCATTAAATCGAAATAATTTTGGAGAAAGTCGATTTCTTTGTATAATTCAACTTTTTCTTGATTGGTATCATACAGCATATATCGCATCATTTTCGACAATATACGCACGGAAGTTTGGGCGGCTTCGCCGTCGATGTCGATAAGAGCGTGAATATTATTGAGGCTGTTCATTAGGAAGTGCGGATTGAGCTGATATTTCAGTAATTTAAGTTCGGCTTCCACTTTCAGTCGTTCCATCTCTTTCTTCTCATTTTCGGTTTGTATCATTTTGAGAATGAACTTCATAGTGGTAAAAAAAGCGAAAACGGAAAGTCCAAAAATTGCAAAGACGAAAAAGGGCGGTTTGCGGCGCGGTGGCGGAGGCGCGGACGGAAAGCCGGGTCGCTCGCCACTGAACTGAGTAAGAATAGCGGCACCGGACAGAGTATCACTGTCAATCATTTCCACTAATTGCGCCTGCTCACGACCATTTAAGATTAAAAGCGACGACTGGTCCATAGGATCTCCCATATCCTCTTTTCTTCCACCTTCGTGTGATGATGGAAGATATGGTGTAATGAAAAAATACCAAATCACGGTGACGACTAATACGCAAGAGATGGATAAAATCAAGTATTGCGTTAATCTATTATTCTTCAAGTAACGCGGAAACAGCCATAACTCAATGGATAAATAGATAAGCAAAAACGGAATCAGGTGAAGTGCCCCCTTTGCATCAAACGACCACTGACTGGTATTGGGTTGTTTGTCGAAAATAAAAAATAACAAGATGATAAGTCCGAAACAAACACTTATCGATGTAGATAGAATGGATTGAAGATGATCGTTTTTCTTCATTAATGTTCAAATGTGTATGCAATGCCGATGTAATAAACATTAGCAGGGTCTTTAACTTGAATAGCGTTGTCGGCGCGTAAATAAACATCAAGGAAATTATTTTGATCGAATCGGTAGCTAACCCCCACAATAGTGCGGAATGCATCTACAAAATTGGCGCCCGGTTGATATAATCTCAAAAAAAATTCGGTAGAAGCATAAATCTCAACCGGTTTTTCAAAAAACTCGTAGCTTAATTCCAAACGGTTTCTCAGATACGTTTTGGGATTAAAGCGATGGTCTTGGTGTGTTTCTTCATAGATGGTGGTCTGCCCGCGCAAACGATAACTGATTTTAAACTGTTTTATTTTTTCGGTATAGGTCAGGGATAGATTAAAACGGTAGCGATTTTCAAAGAAATCAATTTCATTTTTTAATAAATAATCAAGAGTGCCCGCCGCTTTCAGCCGTTTTTTCAAAAAAGTAAAATCAAAACCGGTCGATAATTTCAGGCGGTCAAAAGAGGTAAAATTTGCATCTAACCGTCCTTCGCCGGCTAAGGAAAAATCCCAAGCCTTATCCAGCTCCTTTACATATTTTGCTCCTATAACTGCTCCAAAATCAGTTGTTTGCGAATAAGAGACGAAAGAAATCGACCAACAAACCAAAAGAAACGCAAACTTTAAAAATCGGTATTTATTTATCATAAGTATCAATTAATAAACTAAAAACTAATAAACGATAGATGCAGTACATTATTATAAATAAATAAGAGTTACTTCGTATAATCTCTATATTTTACCATCGTATCAATGGAATTAATTTCGTCATTAAAAGGTTCATAATAGACTTTAATGTAGGCAACATCACGCAGAAAGTCGATGTGTCCCACTTCCATTTTCAGAATGTTCAAGCCTGTTCTTTCTTTTAAATCGGCGAGGAGTTCGGCTTCGCGACCGTGCTTGACGAGGTCGATTTTTTCGTAAAGAATAATCTTGGCTGCGCGGTGTTTTAAAGCCTTATTGCCGTCAAAAATCCAGACCACAATTATAAATAAAATATTGATAATCAATAAATTGATATAACCATGTGTCATTGCCAATCCATTGATGACCGAAATGCCAATGGTAACGAAAAGGTAGGTCATTTCGCGAATGGGGACGGTTTCGGTTCGATAGCGTATCATTCCAAAAATAGCAAAAAGACCGAGTGCAAATCCCATCGCCAAATTGACGTTATTGAGTAAGAACATTAAGAGGAAAACGGTGGTACTGAACAAGATAAATGTGAAATAATAATCTTTTCGTTTGCTTTTGCGATAATAGAAGAAATGAACGATTATCCAACAAACCAATAAGTTGAAAGCAAAAAGAATGAGCAGCGAGCGCAAACTGTCCATTTGAATAAGCGGGATGCCGAGTATATCGTTCGGCGAGGCAATTTCTTGAAACGATTGTGACCCAAACTCGCGGGCGATGTCAGGGTCAAACATTTCGCCGGATTGAATGGGAACGGAATCGGCAGCTTGTGCGCCAAATTCACGCGCAATATCCGCATCAAAATTTACGTCATCAGGTATCATAATTCGGAATTTTTATGGTTGCTTTTAATTAATTTATTGATATAATAAATTTTACATTTATATCGGTTTTGTTTAACGGTAGGATTGGTCAAAATGGTTCCCAAACAATATTTGCTGATTCGATAAGCGGGGATTCTCATTTCCAACAAAACGTTTTTAAAATAAGAAGGACAAAAACCATCTTGTTTTAATTCGATGATGATTAACGGCGGTATGTCTGCCGACAGATGCGTAGCGCGGTTCGAGAATCTAAGACTACCGTCAATGGTTAAACGCTCTGTCCGTTGGTCATTTACCAAGGTAATTCTTTCAAATTGGTTTTCTACCTGTGGCGTTAATTGGTCGGTGTTATACCTTAGATACTGACGAATAAAATCGGTAATATTGGGAAAAGATAGAATACTGCCATACTGTTCGGTTGCGATTTCAATGCGTTTCTTTTTTGTTCTTTTTTTATTGTTTTTATTTTTAATTTCGCAAAAAGCGAGTTGGGAATCGCAATAAATGCGGGTTCTGATTTTTTGTCGGGTTAGTTGTCCGTCTTGATGAGCAATATACATTTTAACATCGGGCGTATCATAATAAAGTGTTTGATAATGAGTAATTTGTCTTCCATCGATGGTTTGAACAAAATAATGTTGTTGTAATTGTTGCAAAATTTCGGGGAGTTTGTCGATAGTAGTTAAGTATTTGGTATCCACGCGGTTCATCAGTTTAACCGTTTTCATTTCTTCCAATGAGATGGGACGAAATTGGCTCAAAAGAGAGGATACATTTTGCCACATATCAGCCATGATTAATTGGCAAAAATATATTCAAATTCCTTGGAAGACTCCAATTTACCGGAGGGAAGGTAATTGTACTGTTTTTTCTTACTCCCGTCCGTATAATATTCAAATTTACGGATTCGCAACACTTTATTGCGACCGTCATATTCCACTTCTTTGACGCATTTACCGGAAGCATCATATTCGTAAGTAATTTTACTTTTCTGCCCGTAGTTTGCATACTCTATTTCCTCGGTTTTGAATCCTTGGGCGTTATATTTGGTAATATGGTCTAAAAAACGGGTTTGAGTAGCTGCGTTGGTATTCCATTCTTTTATGGTAAGATTTTTCCGTTTTTCTCTTTTTTCTTCGGTTGTTTGTGCCAACAAACTCACACAAGTCATCGACAAAATGGCGAGCAATAATATTTTAGTTTTCATTTTAAACATTGATTGTTACAGTAAAAAGTCCTAAGTCGTAAATCTGACCGGCTTCCGTGACCGTGATCGTTTTGGAAATTTTGCTTGGAACTTCATTATTATCTTCCGTAAAAGTAAAGACTTCATAATCTCCGGGGAGTAATTCCTGGAAATAGAAGTAACCGTCGTTGCCAACTCTCACGTCATCAAAATGGTAAGGTTCGCCGACTTTTTGGATATACACACGATGTTCATACGCCCAGCCTGTGCCGCGCGCATCGCCATTATGGATATAATTTGCCCAAATTTGTCCTTTCACGATAGAGGTTCCATACGCTTTTCCCTCGTGAATATAAATAGTTGGGGCTATTTTCGTTTCACTTCGCCCGATTTCAACGGTTTGAGAAACGGCAATTTTTTCTCCGGAAGGTAGTATGGAATAAGCAAAAACGGTATAGCTGCCTTTTTTCAAATATTGAAAGCGATAATTCCCGCTCGGATCGGTTTCGACATCATCGCCATAGAAAGTTTCATTGCCATATACAATAAAAACATCAACTTTTGCAGCAGCGACGGTATCGGTATTTAAAGCATAATCATCTTTCGGGTGTTGAATTAATTGGATGTTTCCTTCGATGATTCCGGTACCGCCCTCCCCTTCGCCCTTATTGCAAGCGGTCAGCAAGGAGGCCATGAAAAGCAGAACAACAATATTCAGATATTTTTTTTTCATATTGATAAGAATTATTGAACAGTGGTAACGACAGAATTAGAGACCGTAAATGATTTGGACGAGCCACCGGAATAAGTGCCGTTAGTATAATAGCCGTGAAAGTTGGTGCCGCCTGAGATAGTACCACCATATTTCAAGGTATAAGAGCCTGATAGCAAAGCCGGAGCAGTGTAGAGCATCACCATTCCTGTGCCGCCACCCGGGAAGCCACCGCCACTCAACACGGGCAACTGCATGGTAAGAATAGGCGTATTATCCGAGTTATAAATACAAATGGCATTACCGGAAGTAGCATTATACTTAATCGCTTTTTGAGTACTTCCCGAAGTCGGATTACTGGTAGCACCACCGGTTCCCACAATAATACCGCCGGAAATTTGGAAGGTATTTTGATCACAATCGAACCCTTCTTCCGGTGCAGCGGAACCGGCAGAAATTGAAAGCCCGCCATTGATGTACATTTGACCATTGCAATCAATTCCGTCATTTCCCGATGATGCGGCATAAGTCATTCCCCCATTGATAGTTAATTTGTTGGCAGCATTGATGGCATCATCCTTGGCAGAGGCTATTTCCAACAAACCGCCATTGATGGTTAACTCATTTTTGCTTTCAATCCCCTCGCCGCCCTCATTGGTTTGGGTGCAAGTAACGGTAATGATACCACTGTTGATGGTTAAGTTTCCCAGACTTTTGATGGCTTTCGGATTGGCATAATCGCCGGATTCACCACCGGGAGGAAAGCCGCCACCACCGCCCGAACTTACCTGAAAACGCTCGCCGGAAGTTGTTACTGTCAGCACTAAATCTTCATTGGCTGCATTTACAACGCCAATAGTCAAAGTCCCGTCACAAGTAATGCCTTTTCCGCCGGAACCACTGCTTCCGCATGTGATGTTCCCCGCATTGATGATAATGTTGCCGTCACTTTTGATGCAGGCAGAACTGTATGAATCTGTTGTATTGGAAGAATTGGTGTAGGTAGCCCCGGCTCCGGCAGTAGTAATGTCAGTTGTCCCGCCATTGATGGTGATCAAACCATCTGCCGAAATACCTTTTCCGCCGTTATTACTATTGGTACAACGAATGGTCAAGTTTGTCCCATCATTGATCGTTACAGTGTTATCGCTTTTGATAGCCGAACAATAGGAAGGCTCATAGCCGGTAGTAAGCTGATTCAGGACAGTTGCACCGGAAGCGGTAATGTTGATATTGCCGCCGCTCAGAACAACGGATTGACCGGATTTAAGCCCCTTGGCTTGTGCGCCGGAAACCGTCAGGGTAATGGTTCCCCCACTTATGGTGAGAACACTGTCGCATTTCATTGATTTTCCGTCATTTTGCGGAGTATTAATCGTGACATTGCCATTGATTATTTCAATAAATCCGGTGTCACCATCAATGCCCGCACTATTGGCAGTTATATTCAATGTACCGCTGTACATTTGAAAATAATCGGCATGAAGTCCGTCGCTCGCGGCTTGCGTAACATCAATCGTTCCACTCAAAATTCGGATATAATCGTTACTAAAAATCCCGTGTCTGGCAATACCCGCAATATTGAGCGTGCCACTGCCGGAAAAGAGGAGCTGTCCGTCGCTCTCGAAAGCAGCTTTATCGCTGCTGGCAGTGCCATCGGTGAGTGAGCTGACCGTATTATCATCTAATACGACAGAGACCTTCACATCTAAAGGAATTTTGACAGCAGCACCAGTTGGATTGGCAATGCTTACGCCACTGAATATCAAGTTGATACGCTCATCACTGTTCAAAATTAAGCTCCCATCTGATGTAGTGCCGGATAGATGATAAGTAATATCTTGAATGCCGGAATTGGCATTGACGATTACGTCAGCACCCGTAGTGGTGATATTAACGCCTTGATTGGCTAACGGGTTGATGACGGTTACGGAATTACCATTATAAATAATGTAAATAATTCGCGAAGTATCCGGCGGAACCTCACCCGTCAAAAACGTAATACTGTCGATTCCAACAACGGGAAACTGAAATAAATCATCGCCGATGTTATTATGAACGATAGAAATATTATTAGAAAAATTAATGCTATCTACATTTTCAATTAACTTATTATAAATAACATTACTACCGGAATAAAATAAAACTCTTTCTTGTGCTACAAGCGAAAAAGTGGTAAAAAAACAGACCAAAAGAATGATTATTTTTTTCATAATTTGCTAAATTTAAGAGTTTGTTCATTGATTTTAATGATATAAATACCTTTCGACAAACTACTTACGTCAATCGATTTGGAAGTGTTGGTTTGTACTTGTTGCAATAATTGTCCGCTCATACTATAAATGGCAACGTTCACATTTTGAAGCTGTTCGGAGGCAAAGAAAAGTTTATCCGACGTTGGATTGGGATATATCAGCAAAGAACCGGCAGCGGAATAGTTTTCGATGCTGTTGCCCGCTTGCAGAGTAATTTTACGAATTGACGAAACCGCTATGGGTGTGACATTTCCGTTTCCCTCGTCAATTATAATATTTCCGTTTTGAAAATAAAACTTTCCCTCATTGGTCAACGTAAATTGTTGCTCGGAATCGTCCCATAATTTGACAGTTGCACCGGTGGTTTGCGCAAACGATTGATTTGCAAATAATAACGTAAAAAATGCAAATCCAAAGATGATAATAATTCTTTTCATAAAACCATAAAATAATATTGGCGGCAAAAGTAATTAAATTAATTTGCGGCAAATATTATATTCAGTCAATCAAAATAATAATTCAGTCAAAAAAATTGCAATGATTTTTATTTGACGGAATGACTTGTATGAAAGGGTTTTACTCTTACAATAAAAAGGATAAGTAACAATACCAAATATCTTTTCGGTTAATTTAATTTGCCGTAGATAAAATAACCGGCAATTAATATAACCAAGACAAAATAAAAGTAATCATCTTAAATTTTGTTATACTTATTACTTACAAATAAATCAATACAATAAAAAGTAAAAAGTTCCCCACTCAGGGCGAACCCGTAGTTGTCATTTATCAATATCAATCAGTTTATACTTTTTGTTGCCCATTCCTAACTGTGCGGCATAATCAATTTGATATTTACCACTAACGGAATTGGCTTTCAAAAAGGCATCCTTACTCCCATCAGCTTTATCCACTAAATCGTGAGCGGCGGCTTCGATGGCAACAATATCTCTTGACACAAGGATTCCGATATTGGGGACAAATGGTTTTTCCGGATTCCCGGAACAGTCACAACTTGGTGATATATTGATAATTACGTTAAAGAAAATGTTATTTTTGGCTTCTATGACCGGTTTGGCATATTCCACTAATCCTGCCAAGAAGCGTTTCGTTTGTTCGGCGTCATCGGGCTTAACGATGGCATTTTGGTGGCAGGTAGAGATACATTTTCCGCAGCCGATGCATTTGCTTTTATCAATAACGACACCCTTTTCGGTGATGGTTATTGCATCTACCGGGCAATCTTCAACGCAGGCCTTACATTTTGTACATTTTGTGGGAATTGTTTCCGGAAAATCATTGAAGTGCATCGCCATTTTTCCGGCAGGCGTTGCCATCCCCATGGAAGCATTCTTAATACAACCACCGAAACCGGAACCTCCATGTCCTTTAAAATGAGTAAAATAGATAATAGTTTCATATTTTTCAAAATTCTTCCCGATGAGAGCTTTCCCAAAACGCTTGCCGCCGGTTATTGGCAATTCCAAAGTGCCACCCTCATCCAAAATATCAATGGGAGCAAATGTAAAGCCGTGGTCCTTAGCTAATTGAATATGAGTTTGCGTCTTGGAACGCCGTCCTTTATAGGCAACATTGGTCTCTATTAAAGTCGCATTCAACTCCTTGCAAAGCGGCTCGACCATACTTGCGGGGACATAATAGGCATTGCCATCTTCACCGAAATGCACTTTGATTCCCACATTCCCTTTTACACTGTCTTTTAAGTAATTGAACAATCGCAAGACCCCTTCCGGCGAGACATCTTTGGTAAAATAAACCAGACTCCCCTCGTCGGACAGCGTGTCAGACTTTGCGTCGGTTTTCTTGTCGGTCGTTTGAGATTTAGATTGACATCCTAACGTTAACATGCTGATTAAAAGCATAAAAAATAAAAATCTTCCTTTCATAAATTACATTGATTGTGATGTGCAAAAATAATTTATTTTACTAAGAAAAAATCATTTTTTCAAAAATAATAAAACAATAAATAATATTTATGACAAAATGGATAAAAAGAAATTTTGCTTGGTTATTTTTGCTATTTTTGCAGCCTTAATTAATCATCACATTATTAATCAAAATTTTATTTCTATGAAAAAATTAAGTTTATTATTAGTAGCGGTTGTAGCGGTTGTATTTATGGGTTGTTCTTCCCAAAGCAGTCCAGAAAAAGTTGTTTCCGGGCAATACGAAGCCTTGATGAGTGGGGATTTTGAAAAATCATTCAGCTTTATGAAAGACGCTGCTACCACGGACGAAGCAACAAAGAAATTTTATATTGAAACCATGAAAACAATCATGGCTGATTATGAAATAGCGAATTTTGAAGTTACCAATGTTGAAGAAAATGGAGATAAAGCTACTGTTTCTGTTCAATTCGATCTTAAAGACAAAAAAAGTAACGAATCTGAAAAACAAACAGAAGAACATACAGTCGTAAAAATCGACGGAAAATGGTATTTGGAATAAAATTATATCATTCTTTATCTTAGAAAAAAAGCTGCCTTTGGGCAGCTTTTTTTATTCTAAAAAACTATTCAAGAAGTTGCTGTCCGGTAAATATTGATTGATACTATTATTAACCGGACATTAATCATTCAAGAAATAATATCAAATGAAAACGGGCGCATATTAATGCTTGATAATCAATTTCTTGACGAGTTTTTCATCACAGATGGTTTTAATTTCCACAAAATAGATTCCGGTTTCAAGGGAATGTACGGGAAATGTAAAATGATTCATTCCTTGAACTTGATAATGGCAGACAGTCTGTCCGATACAATTGATAACCCTGATTTGCGCTATGTTGCCGCCTTCCACGGTAACGGTTTCATCGGCAGGATTTGGATACATATTTATATATATAGAGGGGATATTCTGCATTCCCACGGTCGATTGAACGGTCAAAATCAACGTAATCATACTGTCACAGCTGTTAGGAAGATTGATTTGTCGATCAAATTGAAACGTACCTAACTGTTGCGTTTCATTGATCGGAATATTAAAACCGTTTTCGTTATATGCGGTTCCGCGCGGAACGGTATCATAAATAACGTAGTTCTCGACGCATTTTCTGCCATGAACCGAAATGTTATCGAAGCGCACATTTCCTTGAGCTGAGCTGGCACCATCAACACGGATTCTGAAATAGACCATATCTTGTTGCTCAATTTCATCAATCAACTGTATATCAATTGTTTGCAAAGCAAAATCTCCATATAGGACCAATTCGTCCATATTCACCGCCTCATCAGAAACAGGAGTATAGTTTTGTCCATCGAGGCTCCATTCGTAAAAAAAGCGGTTAAATCCTGTTGATGTAATCCTGCACGCATAAGTGAGCAGAATATCAAGGTAATAACGGGTAGGGAATTTTAAAACAAATGATTTTCCGTTGGCAGAATAATTTTGGATACTGAAAGACTCACCGGCATAAGCAATAGTGCGCGGGTCACCGATGGCAGTACCGGGAAAATTCTCTATTTCAGAATCACTGATGATGTCCGCTCCATATTGCCCTCCGAAATACAATTCAGATTCATTCTGAAACATACCAAACAAACAAGGAATCATTTTCGAATCATACATTTCACTGGTTGAAATGGAATCAAAAGTCCAACCACTTATCACTGTATGATAATCAGAATAACCATAATCGAAAACAATAGCGGTATCGGCAATAAAATAGCCGCTTTCGGCTTGTAGATTGTGAATTACGCAGTAATAAGAGAGTCCTAAAATAATCGGATTGTCCAAGGACAGGGTAACTTGATAA
>Ga0265294_10004736_pt1 | contig 16865 bp, 9 predicted proteins | sample MunlanPumphouse3_FD_192504 | JGI IMG/M metagenome (GOLD analysis project Ga0265294, IMG submission 192504) | Groundwater microbial communities from a municipal landfill in Southern Ontario, Canada - Pumphouse #3 | ecosystem: Environmental > Aquatic > Deep subsurface > Groundwater | place...
CACTTGTACAGACGCAGTGGGGCTGGTAACGTCTCAAAGGTTGGTGTAAATTAGGTAAGCCAAATGAAGAAAAAGGTTGAGCCAAATCGACTCATTGTTTTAAATGGTTTTTAACAAAAAGACAAGGAGAAGAACATGACTCAACCAAAGAGAAAGAAAAACGAAGGGGATGAATTAGTCAAGCTAATTCATGAAATGGTGCCGGGACAATTAGTAAAAATGCTTGAATTTGGCATAGACAGGATCATAGATGCTGAGCTGAGTGATCGGCTTGGAGTAGAGCCTTATGAGCGGAGCAAAGCTAGGGATAACTATCGCAATGGCTACAGGCAGCGCAAACAGCCTCTATCAACGGCTATAGGGCCAGTATCAGTCAAGATACCCAAGCTCCGCAAGGGTAGCTTTTATCCATCCGTTTTAGAGCAATACCAGAGGGTGGACCGGGCTACGATCAGCATCATCACTGAGGCGTACTTCAATGGCGTATCTACACGTAAGATGGATAATCTATTTTCTGATATGGGTTTAGGCAACATTGATCGCAGCCTCGTGAGCCGGTGCGCCTCGCAGATAGATGAAGAAGTGCAAATATGGAGGAATAGAAGGCTTAACCAGCGTTATGCCTATGTATGGGTTGATGCCATTTATACCAAGGTCAGGACAGAGCGTGGGGTTGTTTCAACGGCGGTATTGATAGCGATTGCGCTCAAGGAAGACGGGCACCGTGATGTTCTGGGTATGGAACTTGGGAACAGTGAGAGCTATCACAATTGGAAAGGCTTCTTCCAGAGCCTGAAAGCGCGAGGATTGGAACGTGGCGAGCTCTGGATCAGCGATGAGCACGATGGCTTGGTGAAAGCACTTCACGAGTGCTTTCCTGGTCAATTGCGGCAACGCTGCATAGTCCACTGGATGCATAATGCTACAAGCAAGGTCTCGAAGACAGATCTACTCTGGTTTTTACCCCTTCTTAAGAATCTGGTAAATTCCAGTACCAAAAGCATGTTTGATGTGGCTTGGGGTGACCTTACCAGAGAGCTTGCAGCCAAGGGCAGAGAAGAGCTTCTGGACTGGCTTGATAGCACTTACCATGATATTGTGATATATCTGGATTTCCCACCCTCGCACTGGAGCAAGATAAAGAGCACCAATCCCATAGAACGTCTCAACCAGGAACTGCGTCGGAGGGAAAAATGCATTCGCATTTTTCCCGATGAGAAGAGCTGTATACGGTTAATGGGAGCCATCCTGCAAGGGTATTCGGATGATTGGACAACTGGCAGAATATATCTTAGGGATCCCATAGAGGCAATCAAAGAAAACCAAGTAAGCCAGAGGACAGGTAGCGCGCTTGCGCGCGACGGGTTGCAGCCCTGTTCCGCTGGCTCCACAGGGCTGCAACCCGTCGCAAAACGGTAGCTGCTTAAAGAAAGAGCTTGACTGAAAAGGTAAAGATGAAAAACAATGTAACGGGTCGTTTGACCATAGATAGATTGCAAGAAGCAAGAGCTTAAAATGCTCTTAAAAAACCATAAAACTATGAGTTGAATTTACACCAACATTTGGGACGTGACTCCTCAATCCGTCAGTTCTATCACATCAATCCAAAAGTCTATTGGCACGGTAACGGCAAATTGATCATTGATTATATAGTAATCGAGGATGAAGTCAATAGATCTGTAAGGCAAAACCCAGCTTCACCATATCTCAATTATTTAGAATCTCACATTAATAGTATGGAGTCAATTGACACCAATAACAACTTGCTCTATCTTTATGGCAAGTGTGAACCAGTTGCAGGCCAACTGCAAATATATAAGCATACGCAAAATTATCTGAATACTTTAACCCCTCCCCGCAAATCGATTACAGCCGTGTGGTTGAAGAACTACAATTTGATAAAACATGATAACATCCGCTATAATTATCAAAGCCGATTCTTAAGTGAAGTTAATCCCGATAGAATTATGGTGGACATTTACCCTTTGGTAGATAATATTACATGGAATAATGACATGAATTCTGGGGAATCAGTTCAATCCAGAATTGATAACATGGTACACTACTTTTATCATAAGCTCGTTACAAATATTCGAGATTCAATCAATCCAGACACTGAAATATTTTACGTACCTCAGACCTTTGGGAATGTGCTCTCTGCTACAGGTATGTGGTCGTACAATATGCCACCCCAAAGCATGATAAAAGCCCTTAAGTTCTTGCCCCTATGTTACGCTGCAGACGGCACTGTAGATTTTTGCGTAGCTATTAATCCGAATATAGAAACAGAAAAAGGTAATTGGGTGACGCCGTTGTCTCATGATGGGCTTGGAGATGATTCGTATAATAATCTAAGAATTACTGATCAGGTATCAGCATATAATATGATAACTGACGCCAACGAAAAGATTGCAAAATACGGTCCGATCATCAGAAATTTAAACTGGCTTAATGCTAATAAATTGATGACAAGCGGTATTGAATCTACAGCAGCATTAGACCATGATGATCAGATTAGTCTTAATAGTGTGCTATTAAATGATTTGCATGTTGAAGCGGAGGTGGATGCAACTGGTTACACTGGATACGTGCAATGTGGATATTACCTTGATTCTATGGGAATGCCTTACTACATGTTAGTCAACAGAAGATCAGTATATAAAAGAGCAGTAAGTGAAATTCCTCCAGGCACGCCGTTAAAATCTGTTGACCTATTCTTCAATGACGCAGAGCCACAAGAAGTTTGTTTTGAACCTGATAATAATAGTCACAACATATTTGGAACACACGTTGCTCTATATGACCCATATGATAACAATGCATATCAGAGCATATCAGGAGAGATCAATGTTGAAGTCGGACCTGGTGATGGAGTCCTTCTGCAAATGTGCTCCAGCTTGCCAGCAAGCGTTACCAGTGATGCTGAGATCAAAAATATCGCCTATCTTTCCGGGCCCATCACTATAGACAATTGTGCCGAGGTTACAATTCACGAGCTAACCGAAACTACGATCTTTGCTCATTCTACGATCCTGGTAAAGGGAAACTCAATCCTGAATCTGGCTGGAACAGTTACCATCGCAGACAGTGTGAGTATTATCGTAGAACAGGGAAGCAGCATCAACTTCAATGGGGCTATCTGCTTCTGGGGTTATGGTTCCGGAATCACGATTGATGCCTCGGAAATGACAGCTACCAACTGCATATTTCTGAGTGAAAATCTAAGCCAGAGATGGGAAGGAATACACGCCTCAAACTCCAGCACCATCTCACTGGATGATACTGAGATCAATGGTGCGATTAGCAATACAGTATTTAACTCCCACGTCTATCTAAGCGATTGCAGCTTTAATGTGCCAGCCTATTCTACCGGACTAATTATCGATAACGATACGGGTGGCCATGATGTAAGAATAACTGCTACTGTGGATGGGAAAGGATTCTTCGGCAAGGGCATGCCATCTTATGGGCTTGTTTATGGGAATCAAGGTAATAGCACTGCTATCTGGAATATTTACTTTGAAGACCTGTCTTTTGGTCTGGCAAATTTGTACAATACTACGATCAGAGATTCAATCATGTATTGCAAGTTTTTAAATGATGCAAGTGGAATTCACATTATCGGTAATCATTTTTCTCCCTATATCTATCACTGTGATTTTTATGATAATGCAGTAGGAGTAAATCTGGACACCGGTGCATCACCAGAATTTAGAAATTGTACTTTTGATAATTGTGAGATTGGGATAAAGACAGAAATGTCTTCGGCTTCCTCTGGAGGTATATACGATTGCATCTTTAGGAGAGGTCAGTCTGATAGCAATATCGGCATTGTAAGCAGAGGCTCGAATCTCAGAGTAGCCGACAATAAGTTCTACACGAACTATAGCATCCTTAATCATTCTGGTTCAATCTTGAACATGGGCAACACGGCTAAGAATCTCTTTCATGCAAAAATAGCAAACTTCCAGTTTCAAGATACTGCGACTTACAATGCCTATGTGCAGTTATATCTGGGCCACAATGATTTCTATCATGAATCTCAAGGCCTATTAAACCCAACTCATGATTTCCAGTTCGACTCAAACTGGTATGTGCCAGTCCCACCTAAGAGTAATGCCCTGAATGTAAGCTACAACTGGTTTGAAGATTCCATAGTAATAATACAATGTCCAGGGACACCATCACACTATGTCCGTTATACGGAATTGGACCTTGATCCCAACGTTTTTCTTGAGGTTTATGAAAGAATGGCTTTGGCATTAGCTTCAGAGAAAGAGGGGGATTACCTTGCTGCCAATAACACGTATCGGGCAATTCTGGATGAAGATTTGGACGCCGAATCCATGATTATGCGCGATGCTTTGGACGCTTATTACCGCACCTCACCTCTTGTGGGAGATACGCCTTCTGAAACCGAGGCTTATCTGCTCGGCAAGATCAGCCAGTATGCGAGCGATAATCCAGTGCTGAAGAAGTATGCAGAGGATTATACTGTGAAAAGCTATCTGAATACCAAAGATTATCAGGCCGCCATCGATATGATTCAAGTCCGGCTGACTGACCCCGAAAGTGAGATTGATTCTCTTCTGGCAGTGATGGATTTGGAGATCGCACTTCAACTGGCAGCCATGGATGCAAGCAAACGCCCAATCACCACAAAATATACTCAATACGCGTATCCTGACCGCAAGATATATAGCGCCAGACATGCCGAGCATTGGGATAAGCTGAACCAATTGTTCAATGCGGGAGAAGACCTTATTCCGATTCCCAATAGTTCTGTAATCAGCTCAAACTATCCTAATCCCTTCAATCCCAGTACTACAATAGCATTTAGTATCCCTGAGGATTCCAGGGTATTGCTGACGATCTTTAATATCAAGGGTCAAAAGGTTAAGGATTTAGTCAGTGAAAACATGATGCGGGGACACCATAAGTTTGTTTGGGACGGCAGGGATGATGGCAACCGCAAAGTAAGCTCCGGCATCTACTTTGTGAAGCTATCAGCGGCTGGAAATAGCTGTACCCACAAAATGATGTTGATGAAATAGTGTCATATGACAGTACGAGCCCGGAACTGGTTTTCGGGCTCGTTTACAAAATAGCGGTTGTAGTCCTGCACTTCCAATGAAACTGCGGAAAAGAAGTATGCGCTCCGGAGACTCCTACAGGGTTCATCTCTGAGTCGTATTCGATCTGATCATCTTTGATCCCTATCCTCTCCCCTTAGTTGTAGTGGATATGTCGTGGAAATAGCAGGAAAAAATCCTCTTATTCTTAGGTCTTATCTACCATAAGCTATGCAGGAGGGTAGCTGCAATCCTGCTCTTGATCCGTGTAAATCCGTATGATCCGCACAATCCGTGTGACTATTCTTTTGTTTGCTGCACGCACCAGCTAAAGCCAGCATTATGGCAGACAGTTACACGCACCAGCTGAAGCTGATGAAACGGTCCGCTGAAGCCAGCGTTACTTGCTTTGCTGAATGCTGGAATTTTCGTTAAAAGCAAGTTGGCCAAAAAGCGAGCCAGCTTCTTTCATCTGAGGTAGTACTTGATTTTAAGACCGAAATCTCTGCCCGGAGCTGGAAAGCCGTATTCGCTCTGATAGTCCTGATCCAGGATATTGCTGAGGCTCAGCTCTGTTTCCAGATTCTTGAAGGTGGCAGAAAGCGCAAGATCATGCGTAAAATAAGCCGGCAGAGAGTGGAAGGTAGCGATATCATCAAGAGAATCGCGTTTGCTGATCCAATCCGATTGGGTCTTAAGTCTCAGTCCATAAGGTAGCTGCACTGTATTTGCGAGCTGCGCACTGTGAGGAGGGCTGTCGCTGAGGGCATAGTTGCCAAAATAACTCAGGTGGGCATATTGCACGCTGGTCTCCCACTGTTTCAAGAGCTGTGCGGATAGCGAGATCTCACCGCCATAGCTTTGTACATGGTAGATATTAGCGTATTTCTCTTGTACGAGATCGATGAGGTTACGCACATTATTATAGTACACACTGGTGTCCAAAAAAAGGTTTTTGATGAGATGGCGGGAATGTCCCAATTCCAGCTTTTGAGCTCGTGAGGCTTTCAGATCGGGATTGCCTTTTTGAGATGAAAAGAGCTGACGCATGGTAGGGATGGCTGAATTGATGCCATAGGAAAGCGAACTCACACTGCCACCGTCTGTTGTCCAATAAAAGGCTCCGCTTGGCTCCAGCAGGAACTTAGCTTCATCGCTTTGGCTATGTCCAAAAAACGAGAGTCCCAGGCCGGTAGTATAGCTGAGCCGCTCGGTCAGCTCTTTTTGATATTGCGAAAATACGCTGCCTACCACGGCATGATTGGGCGTCCACTCTGGATAAGGGCCATCATCCTTGCGATTCACCCTGCGAAATTCCGTCTTGGTGCCCAGGCTTAAGGTTCCAGCTCCTCTATACTCAAAAGTGGGAGCAAGGCCGATATTGATGGAATAAAGCCGGGAGCGCAGGTCTGAAACCTGATGGTTGGGATCCCGAAAGCGCTCAAAGGTATCCCCGGAGCTATCAAAATAAAGTTGCGAACGTAGATTGCTGTTCAGGCTGGTAAAAGCGTCCATGCTCACACTGGCCCTGGCGCGATACCAATCCTCATATATGCTGGTCTCACGGCTGTATATTGAAGAGGGAATCTCTTTGTAAGGAATGTAAGAAAAGCCGGCGTCAAAAGCCATCTCATGCAGATCATCCCAGAGCCATTCGCTGCCCAGATCAGCGTGCCAGGCCTCCTGATAAGAGTGATTGCGCAGGACGCCATTTTCAAAAGGAGTGGGGGTAAAATCTTCTGAGAGATGGTAAGGACGGCGTTCGTCCCGGGTAAGGCTGGCTTTGTAGCGGAAATCACCGAAGGATAAAGAGGAGGAAAGCCTTTGGGAATTCACCAGATTGCGGTGCAGATTGCTTTCCAGGCTGATGATATGATCCTGCCTTTTGCTGATCAGATTCACTACTCCGCCCATGGTTCCCGCGCCATAGAGGCTGGAGGCCGGGCCTTTCACTATGCGGATTTCAGCAATATCATCAATGAGGATTTTGGAGATATCCACATTGCCCCAATAGCCTTTAGTCAGCGGCCGGCCGTCTATCATTACGAGGACTTCGTTTTTGCGAAACCCGCGGATTCTGAGGTTGCTTTCGTCCCTGGTTCCGGTGGTAATGCTCAGTCCGGGGCTTGCTTTTAAAGCTTCAGAAATGGGGATGGTGTTTTCGGGCAGACGGAGGCTTTCCACTCTGCCAATGCTGGCTTGAGGGCTCTCAGCGACTACCCTCACGGGGTGCAGGTGAAACTGCTTCAGAGAGTCCGGGGGATTTGCAAAAATCAGCGTGGAGATAAACCCCACGCTGATGAGCAAGAGTTTTTTCAATAGTCTGTAAGTTTGGTGGAAGTGTAGGAATCAAAGTGCTCTGGGAGATCAATCACCAGATTAGCTTTTTCGATTGGCGCATTGCCATGAGGGCCTATGCCATTTTTGGTAGTGGTATTCACCTGCATAGTAGCGATGTGCTTGAATTTCTTCATGCTGCCTTCCATCTCGCCATTGAAAGTGGGGAAGGTAGTGCGTTCGCTGGTCAAAAGATAATAGCCATCCGCGATCTTCTCAGCATCGTAGGTCTTGCTATAACCATCCACGGCAGAGATAGTAACCGTGCTGTAGCCATCATAGCCTTGCAGCAGGTCGCTCAATTTGATGGCCTCTTCATCCTCATCATTCCAATTTGTAACGGTGTAAGTGGGAAGTGCGCCCAGTTCCTGGGGCAGACATTCATCCGCAGTACCGCATACACCGATCTGACGATAAACCCGAATATGAGCCGCATTCTTCACTTTGAAAGCTCCGGGAACTGTGTCGCCAGGGAACCAGGTGCGTTTGTTATCTGAGGGAACGAGATAGCCGCTTTTGAAGGTATTCCACAAAAGGTCATATCCGGCATTTACAGATCCACGGGGAGAGAAGCCATCGGCGCCAACTATTTCATAGGCATACAAACTGCGGTAATCGATGGTATCATTTGCGGCACCAGTGATTCCGATAGCATCGGCCATAGTAACGAATTGATCCAGGGAGTAGCCCAGGATATCGGCCTGTGTGCCATTGTCGTCATCATCACTACAGGCTGTGAAACCAAGCATCATGGCGAGTGCCACGAGCAGAACTAAGTACTTTTTCAAGGTATTGAACCTCCTTATTATTTTGGAGGCAGACGGAAATATCCGTAAGCCTTTCCAGCGGGAGGCATAGCCGTTTCCAGCTATACCCTATCGGTATTTACGCCTGCCTAAAGAAGGTTTAGCAATAAATACTCGGCTTAGATGGCAAGCTAAAATGGTCGGAATATTTGTCAAGTATATCTTGCGCGATGGCTGTGGAGAGGGGGATGAGACTGTTCAATTCCTCTCCCCAGGTCATGCCACTTTCTTATGCACTTTAAGGTGAATATTTAAGGCGAATAAGTGCTCAAGCCTATTTCAATCCGTATTATCCAGGCCTAATACCTGCAAAGCGAGAACGGGGCGCTATTTTAGACAAGTCCTGAATATGAATGATGATGATGATAGAACACAGATCGCGCGGATCGTGTGAGTCTTGGATTTCAAAGTGCCTAAGATAACTATCTATATACCTTAAGCTTAGCGGCACTTTGGACTTCAAGCGGCAAAGAGAGCCTTTTTCATCCCCCGGTGGATAAACCAGCATTCTGGGGTCCTCCTTACTCATTTGAGCCACTTGATCACATGTCTATCTAGCCTTAATCAAGCGTTAATTATTAACGCTTGATTAAGGCTAGATAAAGACATGATCGACGCTTTGGAAAGAGGGAGAAAGGATCAAATACACATGGGATTTGCTATCTAACTTGATTGAAAACACATTTTCGCTACGGACCCAAGAAAGGCGTTGGAGTTCAATCCGGCTTCGATTATTTTAGTGTTAGCGTTAATAACAGGCCGGAATGGACTTCAACAGCCGTCGGCAAGGTTTCCCATTGCTATTACCGCTCGAAGTCCAAAGTGCCGCTAAGGTAACCGTGAAAGCCATGATTTTTGAAGTCCAAAAGGATGCCTCGCCCACTTTTTAGACTATTGAATCAGCTAAGTTATTGGATAATAAGCGAAACTTGTTGAACAGTCTCAAGGGGGATGCTGGATTCGATACGTCTCGTGTCGAACAAAGCCGCAGGCTTTGACAAAAGAGGCATAGACTTTGACAAAAAGGGGAGCAGATCCGGTGCTCCTGCACACGGGACGTATGCAATCCAGTAAGCGTGATCTTGCCCGTAAAGCTACGTTATACCGGGGTGTTTGTAATCTATTACCAAGAGTGTGATATCGTCTTTGTGAGTGGAGCCCCGCGCAAAATCCTGCACCTTATTCAAAATGCTTTTGGCGGTATTTTCCGGGTTTGGCATAGGCAAGCCCTGGATGATCTCTTCCAGTCCTTTTAGCCCCATAAATTCTTCTTCGATGTTCATGGCTTCGGTGACGCCATCGGTATAAAGAATTATTTCATCACCGGTATTGAGCTGGATGATATCGCTGCCGATCTCCAGATTCTCAAATACACCCAGAGCAGTGGAATGGGTCTGGCCATATTTCACAAAGCTGCGGTCCATTTTTCTAATGTAAAGTGGTAAATGGCCACAATTTGAGTACTCCAGCCTCCCGCTTGAGAGCTGGATCACACCCAAGAGAGCGGTCACAAAGTTTGATTCTATATTATTGCGGGAAAGGAATTTATTAAGCTCCCAAAGCAGCTCTTTACTGCTCTTGTAATATGGGGCGATGGAGAGCAAAAGCGTGGATACCATGGTCATAGCCATTGCGGCTACGATGCCTTTGCCCAAAACATCCGCGATCACAAAACAGAAGTGATCATCATCAATCATAAAATAATCGTAGAGATCTCCCCCGATGTCACCGGCAGGTTTTAAGATGCCATAAGCCCTAAGCTCTTTGATCTCCAGAGGATGCTCCACATTAGTAGGCACCAGTTTCGTCTGAATCTCACTGGCATAAATTACATCACCACGAATCTGGTTTTTCTCTTCGGTGGTAATCCTGAGATTTTGAATATATTCCTTCAGAGATTTCTGCATGGCGCTGAAAGATAGAGAGAGGGTAACAATTTCCTGACTCTTATCAGACAGAGGAATCTCTGCATCAAAATCTCCCGCTCCGATGCGGTCTGCGGCCTTTGCCAGCTTTTTCAAGGGTCTGGAAACACTTAAAGCCCTGGCATAGATAGCTATGCCTACCAGCAAGAAAATCAGTATTGAAGTAAAAGTCTGGATTAAGAGGATCAGATTTACATCTTCCATAAGCACAGATTCTTCGATTGATACACCCACAGACCAGCGGTTGCTCATAATATTCTGATAGTAAACCCAGGAGTTTTTAAAGGGAGATTTACCGTCTATTTTGATATAGCCACTTTCACCGGCTATCATGGCTTCGCCCAAACTGGATAGCAGGGGATCATTGTATTCCTGAGCCAGGCTGAACAGGCTCTGATTCATCACCAGATCCAAATCCCGATGCGCCACCAAAGTGCCGGTGGAAGAAACCAGGAAGCTGCTGCCTAACTTGAAATGATCTGGATTTGTAGTGAGTTCCTGCAGATACTTCAATTCGATATCAAAGCGTAAAAACCCGGTGATATCACCTTTTTGATACAAAGGCATAGAGTAGGAAATCACCATCTCACCCTTGCCTTGAGAATCTATCCAAGGCTCTGTCCAATATGGCTTTCCAGTGTTGTGAGGAATCTGATACCAATCCTGATAAAGATAGTCCTGGCCCTGAATTTCCCGCTGTAAAAAGCGATGGCGTATAGTGTACATCACCTTGGGGGGAACGCCGTCAGAAGCTTTAGCTGCTGTACATAGAGAATGCACTTCAGGGTTATCCAAGAGCAGAGATCTCAGCATAATTTCTTTTTCTGTATCACTCAAATCGTGATCTACGGCCACAGACCTTGCTATTTTGGCCAGAGCTTCTACTTTTGACAAAATACCATCTATCAGGTAGATCCGCTCATGCGCCAGATGCTGCATATTGCTGAGCTGAATATCCAGCATGACTTTGGAATAAATGCTTCTGGTGACAAATATGGCAACAATAAAGATGATCAGCATAAACGTTAAAACAAACGATATCAACTGATAGGCAAGGGATTTGTTTACTTTATTTTGCGCCATTGGGGTAGAATTCCTCAAAGGCTATGTCCCTGGGGAAATCCATTTCTGCTTTGAGCAAGTTTAGTGCTCTTTGGTAGTCTTCTTTTTTGAGAATGCCTATTTCTGCAGCAGAAGGCATTACATTCTTTTTCATCTCATTTAGCATCCAGATCTGGTGCGCCCGATTGGCGCGAATCTTGGCTGCATGCATCAAATCCATCACCACGTCCACGGTTTCCTCGGGATGGCTAAAGGCATATAGCCAGCCATCTTTGGTGGCCTGCATAAAGGCCTTGCACTGCTTTGGATGCTCTTGGTAAAATTCAGGTTTTACATAAAGACCTTCATCAGGAATTCTGCAACCCAATTCATGCAGGTCTGCAATGAAGAGCTCTTCTTTCTTTAGCCCGGCCTGCAGCATTTGGTGATATTCATTGTAACGCATGGCGTTTATCACATCCACCCCACCTTGGAGGAAAAGATTGATAGACCAGTCAATAGTCACAAACTGCATGGAAATACCCTGTTCTTTGAGAAAAGCCTTCGTGATCAGGTTTGAGCTACTGCGCCAAATCCCTATCCTCTTACCCTCAAAATCGGCCAGGGAATTTATCTGTTTAGACTTTTTGGCCACTAATAGCATGGTGTTTTTCTGGGAAATCTGCCCGATATTTACCAATCTGGTTTTCTCACTATTGGCGATAATAGCTGCCAGCAAATCAAGGGGGACCACATCCAAAGAGCCCTCTGAGACACTGTCGATAGCATCACTGGCTTGCATCAGCTCCTGCACTTGCACGTCCAGGCCATATTGGGCATAAAGGCCTTTATTGATAGCCATATAAATGCCGGCAAATTGAGCTTGAGGCTGCCATTTTGGGCAATATCGGATCACAAAGCCGTCTCTTGAGGAAATATCGGGATCCGAAGATCCATCTCCCCTATCCGAGCTGCGACCCTTGCACGAGCTCAGTAGTACAATACATAAAACCATTATACCCGCCACCAGAATGAGTCTGAAAGGTCTCATAATTCCACCTAATCAATTTAAGCATTAATTTGCTTTCGCAGCTTCTGTTTCTACAATGAAAATAACACATTGCAGTAGTCAACCAGGCTCAACAAGATTTTAATCTTGGGGTAGCTTGCAGGCTAAAGACAAGTAATATTTATTGTGTTTGGATGGCAATGAAAATAATGGAATAATCGACATATAGTTGTGGATATATTTCTACTCTTTATCTAAGTTACCGTTTTCCAGTAAAATAGAGACAGCGTATGCAACTGGTAATTTACCTTCTTTTACTCTTTGTCTTAGTTCCGGGAGCCTGTCTTGGACTTTGGAGTCCTTGTAAAAGCGATTTAACACGGCTTCCGAGATCAGCTCTTCAAACCACTGCGCAGTCTGGGCCAGCCGGCGCTGCTGAAAGTTGCCGTTGTCTCCCGTTTGCTGGGTAAATTCGTTGATGATCTGCCAGATTTGAGGGATGCCTTCACCGGTTTTGGAAGAACAGGTCATGGCCTTGGTATCCCAATTCAGGGTGGCATGACGGATGTAGTGCAGGGCATTGTTATATTCTCCGGCAGCAGCTTGTGCGCGCACGATGTTATCACCATCCGCTTTGTTCACCACGATCAGGTCTGCAAGCTCCATAATGCCTTTTTTGATGCCTTGCAGCTCATCTCCGGCCCCAGAGATCTGCATAAGCAAAAAGAAATCCACCATGGAGCGGACCGTGGTTTCAGATTGCCCCACTCCCACGGTTTCGATCAGGATGACATCATAGCCTGCTGCTTCACAGATGACGATGCTCTCCCTGGTCTTTCTGGCCACTCCCCCCAAAACTCCGGAGGAGGGTGAGGGGCGGATAAAGCTCATCTTATGAGAGGAGAGCTGCTCCATCCTGGTTTTGTCACCCAGAATGCTGCCCCGGGACAGGGTGGAAGAAGGGTCTATGGCCAAAACGGCAACCTTCTTACCCTGCTGGATCAGGTGCAGGCCAAAGAGCTCGATGAAGCTGCTCTTCCCCACTCCCGGCACACCGGTGATACCAATGCGGATGGAATTCCCCGCCTCGGGCAGGAGCCTGGTAAGCAGCTCCTGCGCGGCGGCGAAATGCTTTTCGGAATTACTTTCCACCAGCGTGATGGCCTTGGATATATGGGTGAGGTTTCCTGCTTTTATACCCTCTTCCAGAGTATCCAAATCCCAAACTCTGCCTTTCTGGCGCTGATAAGGACTGCTCTGGGATTCCTGGGGGGAAACCACAGACGAGGCATATTCAGCCCCGGCACCTTCTGGTGTCCATTCCGGTTTGCGTTTATTCATTATCTTTCAGAAGCTGCTCGATCATCCTGGTGGCTGCTGTAGGCAGATGGGTGCCTGGGCCAAAGATCGCCGAAGCACCATTCTCATAGAGGAAATCATAGTCCGCTTGTGGAATCACACCACCCACGATGACCATGATGTCTTCCCGATCCAGCTTGGCCAATTCCTGCATCAGTTGCGGCAAAAGGACCTTGTGTCCGGCAGCCAGAGAACTCATGCCCACTACGTGCACATCGTTTTCCACAGCCTGACGGGCGGTCTCTTCCGGGGTCTGAAACAAGGGCCCCATATCTACATCAAAGCCCATATCGGCATAGGCTGTAGCCACTACTTTAGCTCCACGATCGTGCCCATCCTGTCCCATTTTTGCTATCAAAATGCGGGGACGGCGACCTTCCTGTTCGGCAAACTTATCGGTCAAGGCTCTTACTTTATCGATATCATTCATATTGGCATACTCACTGCTATAAACATTACTAATCAGTTTGATCTGGGCTTGATGCCGGCCAAAGGCCTTTTCCATGGCATAGGAAATCTCACCCAGGGAAGCCCGGGCCCGGGCAGCGTCTATAGAAAGCTCCATCAGGTTACCCTCACCGGACTGGGCAGCATTGGTAATCGCGGCCAGAGTGGCCTGGGTCTTCTTCTCATCTCTACCGCTTTTCAAGAGCTTCAGACGAGCCAATTGAGCCGTGCGCACCGCGCTATTATCCACTTCCAAAGTCTCGATGGGGTCTTCCTTGTCCAAACGGTATTTGTTCACGCCCACTATGGTATCTGCCCGGCTGTCGATCTTGGCCTGACGTCTGGCGGAGGCCTCTTCAATGCGCATTTTGGGCAATCCGGTCTGGATCGCTTTGGCCATGCCGCCCAGCTCTTCCACCTCCATGATGTGTTGCCAGGCTCTGTGCATGAGATCGTGCGTGAGGCTTTCCACATAATAGGAACCGGCCCAGGGATCGATCACCTTGCAGATGCCAGTCTCATGCTGCAAAAAGAGCTGAGTATTCCGGGCTATTCTGGCCGAGAAATCGGTGGGCAAGGCGATGGCTTCATCCAGGGAATTCGTATGCAGGCTCTGGGTGTGTCCCATGGTGGCAGCCAGGGCTTCGAGGCAGGTTCTGGCCACATTGTTAAAGGGATCCTGCTCGGTGAGACTCCAGCCCGAGGTCTGCGAATGAGTCCGAAGCGCCATGGATTTGGGGTTCTTGGCTTTTAGATCTTTGATGATCTTAGCCCACAGCATTCTGGCACCGCGCAGTTTGGCAACCTCCATAAAGTAATTCAAGCCTTCCGCCCAGAAGAAAGACAGGCGGGGAGCAAAGACGTCTATATCAATGCCTGCGGCTATACCGGTGCGGGCATATTCCAGACCATCTGCCAGGGTATAAGCCATTTCCAGATCTGCCGTGGCTCCAGCTTCGTGCATGTGATAGCCGGAGATGCTGATGTTGTTGAATCTCGGCATATGCTTTGAGGTGTAGCGGAAGATATCGGCAATCAGGCGCATGGAGGCTTCGGGAGGATAGATGTAGGTATTGCGCACCATATATTCTTTGAGGATGTCGTTTTGGATGGTGCCGTTGAGCATTTCGGGCTTCACGCCCTGCTCTTCCGCAGCCACGATGAAAAAGGCCATGATGGGGATCACAGCACCATTCATGGTCATGGAGACACTCATTTTGTCCAGTGGAATCTTATCAAAGAGAATCTTCATATCCAGGATGGAATCCACTGCCACGCCTGCCTTACCCACATCGCCCAGCACTCTGGGATGATCGGAATCGTAACCCCGGTGTGTGGCCAGGTCAAAGGCCACGGAGAGTCCCTTCTGCCCCATAGCCAGGTTCCTGCGGTAGAAGGCATTGGTATCCTCCGCTGTGGAGAATCCGGCATACTGTCTGATGGTCCAGGGACGTTGCACATACATACTGGGGTAAGGACCTCTGAGGTAGGGCGCGATGCCGCTGAGATAGTCCAGATGCTCCAGATGTTTCAGGTCTTCCTTGCGGTAGATGGGCTTCACGGCAACCTGTTCGTTAGTTTGCCAGATCTTGTCGATCTCGACTCTTTCGCCATCACCTTTCAGTGATTCAGCGTGAAAGTTCGGTTTTACTTTTGTGAAATCTGGATTCATTATAACACCTCCAGGCATTCGGCCAGTTCTTTTAGAGTATCATAGGCATTGGCACGGAGATGGATAAAGATATCGATCCCATCGGCCTTGTATTGCTGGACTTTATCGGCAGGATATCCCGCCAGGATCATTACCTTGGATTGGATCAATTTGCACAAAGGTGCCACAAGGCTTTCATAGTTTGCATCCGTAGATACTATGCAGAAAGCCTGGGCGCCAGATGCTTTGGCAGCTTCGGCCGCTTCTTCGGCTGTATTGAAAGACTGATCTGCCACTATGTCAAACCCGCCCATCTGGAAGAATCCACTGGCGAAATCTGCCCTGGGCTTGTATTCCGCTATTGGGCCCATATTCAGGAAGAAGATCTTAGGAGCTTTGGCCCCAATCTGGGTTCTTAAAGCTTCCACTTTGGCCACCGCGCTCTGGCGGGGCAGTGCGCCTTTCTCCAGCTTGATCGCAGCCTTGCTATCATCTGCGTTTGCACTGCGCAAGCTCAAGGCCTCATCCGTAAGATTGGCATACATATTCACGCCCACTACTACGTCCCGGCGTTTCTGCACAGCCTGAATTCTGGCCTCAGCCACCTCGGCTATCAGCTCATGAATCTTGCCTGCTCTCAGGCTTCTGATCATGCCCCCTGCCTTTTCCAGATCCTGCATCAGCTTCCAGGCTATTTCGGCAAATTGAGCAGTGATGCTTTCGATATAGTAAGATCCACCGGCAGCATCTATTACCTTGGACAAATGAGCTTCTTCTCTCAGGATGAGCTGCTGATTGCGCGCTATCCTTCTGGCAAAGGGATTGTCTTTTTTGACCAGCGCATCAAAGGGCTCCACTTCCAGACTATCCACGCCACCGATCACGGCCGAAAAGCTCTCGGTGGTGGTGCGCAGCATATTTACATAAAGATCGTAAGTTGTTTTATTGAAGCGTCCGGTTTTGCCGTGAATCCACACTTTCTGAGAGTTTTCATTACCACCAAAGGCCTTGATCATCTCAGTCCAGAGCAGACGGAAAGCTCTGATCTTGGCAATCTCCATAAAGATATTGGAGCCCAAAGCCAGCTTGACAGCAAACAGAGGTGCTACGGTATCGATATCCATGCCGGAAGCCATCATGCCTTGAATGTAACCGATCGCGGTAGAGAGCACAAAGCCCAGTTCCTGCGAGGATGAGGCACCGGCGGCTTCATAGACC
>Ga0265294_10004737_pt1 | contig 16864 bp, 18 predicted proteins | sample MunlanPumphouse3_FD_192504 | JGI IMG/M metagenome (GOLD analysis project Ga0265294, IMG submission 192504) | Groundwater microbial communities from a municipal landfill in Southern Ontario, Canada - Pumphouse #3 | ecosystem: Environmental > Aquatic > Deep subsurface > Groundwater | place...
GGTTCGGAGAGTGCGGCCCTGTTCAACCTCAACTACTTTGAGAACGCAACGGTGCCACGGCTAGTCATTATAGTCGAGGGTGGGCAGATGTCGGACAAGGTGGAAGAGCAGATACGAAGCTGGGTATCCGAACAGTCTTCCCCCGATGTACTCAACCAAGTTCTGCTAATTGAAAACCCCGACGCCTCCACCAAGATACGTCTGGAACCTCTGGGAGTGAAAGAGCTACGTGATGCAGGCTTCCTAGAGTACAGAGAACATTGTGCGGCCCATATCATGGCGGCTAATCGTACCCCTGCTTCGATAATCGGGTATGCAGCTAGCGATGCGCGTTCTGCTAGTGTGGAGGCCAACCTGCGGTTCTTCGGTACAGTAGTGCGGCCAGGGCAGCGTCTGATAGAGTCACGGTTCAACTACATGTTTGAGCATGAAAGAGGTGTACAGGACTGGGTACTAGAGCTATCTATGCCGGAGTTAGTCAGCCCTGTGGAGAGGGCCAAGTTCTTTGATACATTGATTAGCAGAGGTGTAGTGACGATAAATGATGTGCGCAGGTTCTTTGGTATGCAGCCTGTGGAAGGCGGTGACGAACCGTTCATACAGGTGGTGGGGCAGGGGGCAGTGCCTATCAAGTTTTTGGATAGGATAGTAGAGGCCAACCTGAATACGAGTGGTAACCCGCTGATAGCTACAAGTGGTATGCAGACCCCTTCTGATGATGCGCCGATAGCTAGCCTGCCACAGGAGGCACAGGGCAAGGCCGCTGTCCATGTAGATGCATTGCGCGACCTTAGCCCGGGTGACCAGAGTATGGCTGTGATGATGGCGGAGCAGCTAGGGATAGACCCAAGTATTGTGGAGAAGCTACCGGGTGGAGGGGTAGATTCTGCGGTGAATAAGACAATATAAGTGTTGAGTACTGCGCAACCGGCTAACCGTTTAGGTTAGTCCTTCTGCAGAGGCGAATTGTTTCGCAGAAGGCTTAGCAGACACAGTTTTGAAACAAAGCTTGCAATGTTTCCGCAGATGTGGTATAATGGTGGGCAAGTACAGTTTTTTGGAGGCGACTATGGACGCGAAGACTGACAAACCAGAAACGCGGGACAAGCCGGAAGAGGTTATCGAGGAACCTATTTCCGAGCCGAAGCCGTCGAAGCAATCCGAGGGTAAATCTGAGAAGCCAAAGCCGCCGGTTGCACCACAGGTTCCTTTAGCTCCTGTGACGCCAAAGACAGGTGGCTTCCGGTTTCCGAAACGGTAGGAGGATAGTCATGGCAGAGAAGCCCGAGAAGAAGACAGTAGGTGGGTTCGAGTTCTATGCTTCACTATCAGCTACCGAGGATTCCGACAAGAAGCAGCCCTACCGTATCAAGGGACTAGCTTCCAGTACAATAATGGACGGCTACAACAGCATCATCACCGAAGAAGCCATTAGTACAATGACTATGAGCAAGCATATCCCTTTGACAGTTGGGCCTGACCACTGGGATGGGATTGCAAACGTGTTAGGCATTATCGGATGGGCCAAGCCTGTAGTATCTGAGAAGCCATCGGAGTTTGTTATTGACGGTTATCTGAAACCCGACCATCCCTATGCGGCTTCTTTGTATGCTGACATCAAGGCTTTCCCGGGCGAGGTCAAGCTTTCGATAGGCGGCTATGTCCCGTTTGATGGCGCGGTGGAAGAGTATGACAGTGACCTTGAGCAGTTTGTGACGTATATCAACGAGTTTCACCTTGACCACATCTTTGTATGTCGGGCCGAGACTGCAGTCAATCAGGACACGTGGATAGAGGTGGATGAGAGTGATGCCTCTGGTTCGGGCATGGGGCGCAGTACTGTTGACCGCCATGACTGGGGTAAGGTACTCTTCCGCGCCAGTTCCGAGGTAGTCAAGTCCCGAAACAAAAAGGAGAAGAGGGCTGATATGGAAGGCACTGATGAACAGAAAGGTTTTCTAGCCGGACTGGGCCAGATGATAGCCGCCTATGCAAAGGGTGAATTGAGTGGGAGAAGCGAAGCCGCAGCCAAGGACGGTACTCAAGAAGGTACTCAGGAAGGTACTGAGGCGGCAGCTACTCAAGCAGGCGCGGCGTCTGGTGAAGAAGCTGGAAAAGTAGAACCGGAAGCGAAGCCCGATGCACCGGCGGCCAAACCCGTAGAGGAACCTGCCAAGGAGACTACAAGTGATGCTATTGCGGAACAAGTGTTATCTGGCGTTACCTCAGCAATAGACAAGCTGGAGAAGTCCTTGGGCGAAAGTGTGGCCGACATCAACAAGCGGGTAGCAGCAATGGAGAAGAGTATGACAGAAGAAGATAAGCCGGAAGCGAAGGCAGATGACACGGCCCCTGCAGCCAAGGAAGAACCCGTAGCAGCGGAACCTGCCGATACGAAGCCCGTAGAAGGTAAGGCAGCGGACGCACCACCAGAGCAGTCTGACATTGCCAAGCTGGTAGAGGAGGCAGTAGCGGCCAAGTACGAGGGGCTTGAGGAAGCATTAGACGAACACCTTGGCGTTATCTATGGTCAGATAAAGGACATTCTGGGCAAGCTGGAAGTGTCCATGAAGGCCCGGGGCCGTAGCAGCCAAGTACCGATAGCTGGGGAACCCGCCTCCCTACAGGATAACGATACCACGAAAACGAGCAGCGTTGCAACTATCATGTCTGACATTCCTGCGTTAGACACCAAAGCTTAGTGGAGGCTACAATGCTACCATCACCGGAAGCGTACCTGAAGGGCACGGGGGGAACCCCCAGCAAGGGCAGCGGGATGGGCGACTTCATAGGCCGCTCATTCGGTTCGTCTACAAACGAAAACTACAAGGGGCCGTATGTATCAATCAAGAACGAGTCACTGGATGAGTTCATCCGTCTTGTTATTGACGAGACAACTATCCTCAACCAGGTGGCTACCGTCCAGCTACGGGGCGATAACCTCGAGCTGCCGAACGTCAACATCGCACCGGGCCAGATGGCAGGCGGCCTTGGCAAGATGGAACCCATTGACGGCACCGCGAACGCTCAGTTCGTGAAGCCTACCTATGGGGGCCGGACGCTAACGGTCAAGCCGTTCGACCTGCGCTACAAGTATGAGGAGACCAACTTCCCACGTATCAACATTGAGCGTGAGGGTATGCGTTCAACTATTGACGAGCTAATGCGCCGGTATATCGGCAACGAGACCGAGCGGATTTCGCTCAACTCTCGCACTAGTGGTATCAAGCATACCTCCTGGGTTGATTTCAACACGGGCAACATGACCACCACAGACGGTTGGTTTGCGAAGGCCCTCAGTGGTGCCCATATTCTCAACGTAGACCCGGCAGGTACGACACCGTACTATGTGCAGCCGAACCTGTTCAAGTCTATGTGGCAATTGCTGCCGACCAAGTGGCGTGCGCGCAAGGACGAGTTCGTGTTCTTCGTGGCGTCCAACGTCGAGGTGGAGTACAATGCGTTCTTCTCGGGGCGGCAGACGGCCCTCGGCGACCAAGCGTTGGTCTCCGGTGCGCGGACTGCTTGGAGTGGCATTCCTCTATCGCCTATTCCTTCCATCCCAGTGGATGAGCGGCATGTCACTGCTATCCGCCCCGACACTGGCAGCACCGAGGTTAGTTTGACCGGGCCGGACTATGGTATTGACCAGAAGTATAGTTGGTCAATCAACTCGCAAGGCGAAGGCTACCAGACCTCCGATACTGAGCTATACACGTGGGTAATGCTGGCGCGACCTGCCAACCTTGTTCTGGGCTACGGGCCTGAGTTCAAGGTTTCCCGCGTCCTGGATAACTCCGCCAAGTTTAGCTGGTACAACTTCTGGGGCCAGTTCGGTGTCGAGTTCTTCAACATTGATGAGGTTGTGCTGGCCATCAACGTGACACCGACCATTGACCCTGGCGACGATGACGAGGGCTTGTCCAGCTAGCCCCTCCTCCCCACCCGAGGGGGGTAGTGGTTACTGCTGCCCCCCTCTACCGAAAGTATAAGCATAGGAGAAGAAGATATGTCAGAGAAGAAAGAAACTACCGGCGGGGTACTTGTCATACCAGACGACAAAAACCACCCAGCTTCGTTTTCGTATGTATCGCCACGGGAACGCAAAATAACACGCGACCCGCGCACAGGCCGACAGATTGTCCAACCGGTTGTGTACACGTTCCAGAGAGGCCGCCCAGCACGTGTGGAGAACGAGAGGGACTTTCAGGACTTGCTACAGGAACAAGCTTACATGACTGATGGTCGGGGCTTTGTCCCCATGTTTGAGCGGGTAGTAGCATCCCGTGGGCCGGGCAGAGTGGAAGCGGAACAGAAGGTTACCGGCCTGCTTATGCAGTTCCTAGCGCACCACAACATAGACCTGGATAGCTTGGTCAAGTCCGCCAGTGGGGAAACAAGCAAGGCTATCCCGGAGGAAGCCGATGCAGGTGATAACCAGAGCGTCTGAGCATATTGTCAGTGGTGCCCTCGAGGAACGGTACTGCACGATAGCTGATGTGCGGCACGAGTTACGGGGAGTAGCCATAGACAATCCGACTAACAATCAGGACTTGGGCGCGTGGCTATCGAGTACCGAACGAAACGATGTCCTACTACGCGCACTAATAGATGCGCGTATGTGGATAGATGACAAGACCAAACGGGACTTTGATTACCACAAAGATGTCATGGTGGCCGTGGACGGTTCGGGGGAAGATGTGCTGAACTTGGCGGGGTACGGTTTCCTCCCATTGTACAAAATATCGTTTCTGGAAGTGGATGGCAGGACACACCGGCCCGATAACTTTGCTTTGTACCCGTCTACCGGGCGTGTCAAGGCGAAGAGTTTTGGCCAGGCTTCCCGTTACGCTTCTCGTGGGGGGGCAGCTTTCCCGATAGGTGCGCAGAATGTGGTGCTGACCCTGACATGGGGCTACCAGCATTTGCCACGGGACATAGTGGTTGCCCAGGCGCGGAAAGCTGCAGCGTTAGTGCTAGACCAGTTGGAGAGGGCTGACCTGTCTACAGGTGATGTCAGTCCTGGGTTCAGGGAAGTCAACTATGGTGATGTGAAGATACGCATGGGCGACTATGGCAGGTATGGGTTATCTATCCGGCGGTTGGAAGAGCAGGCCATCGAAACGTGTCTGCGTTACCGGATACCGTTGGTGGAGTCCGCACGCGCTATGTACAGGGGCAAGCCTTCTCAGCCCGGGGGTTGATGTAGGTGCTTTGGACTGACCTTGTAAGAATATACCGATGCGGGTTCACACAGAGGCATGACCTTAGCCTAGCCTTGGATGATACTGACATATACGGTGAGGATGTCTGGGGCAGGCTGCTACCTGATGATGATGTGGTACTGGTGCCAAATGAGTGGGGCATAGTAGGTGGCAGCGGGAAGATAGCCTTGCCTGTACAGTATGATGTAAGCCCCGGGTACATACTGTGGATAAAGGATACTGTTGTGTATGATGGGGCGCGGGTAGAGGTGGCGGCTGCTTTGACCGATGATGTGGTGGCCGGTGCTACTACTCTACCTGTAGATACCATAGTCGGGTTCAACGATGGTGCCATAGTTACTGTACATAGTCAGGGCAAGCGGCACCGGGGTAAGCTTCGGTACGCAACGGGTTCGGAGTTAGTTCTGTACAAGGAAGACCAGTTGCGTGAGGGTTTCAACACAGGCGACACGATTTCTTCTGGTAGGTACTGGCGGGTAACGGGCCGGAAGAACCCGGGTCAGTGGGGGCATATACAGGAATTGTCAGTGGTAGAAATACCGTTTGGGGCGGTTAGTGTATGAGGCCTGCCTACAGCCTGACGATAGAAGAGGGCATCAGGAACCTCTGTCTGGGGCGTAGCCTGCTGAAGCGGGATATAGCCGTAGGGGACAAGCTGATACCTGTAGGCATGACCTTTGGGGCAGACAACGCTTATGCTTGCCCGGGTGGGCTACTGTTTTATAACAACTCACTGGGCACCTACTGTAACGCTACCCTTGTCCAGCCGGGTGAATCTAATACCCCAGGGGATATAGCTTACAGTGAGAAGGTCAAACTGGACTGGAACAAGATGTCCACCAAGCACTATGACCTGTACTCTACTACTGACCTGACACAGAAGTACACTGTGGCAGCAGGTGCGTATCTGGAGTTAGACCCAGTACCCGATATATGCAAGAAGCTACGCATGATAGAAGAGGATTTTCTCGCCATAGGTATCGAACCTGCCGACAACTGGTTCCCGGGTATTCTGGTCATGTCAATGGGGTCGGCACGTAGACAAGCAACTAACGTTTATGACATTGACACAGAGGGCTTTGTAATCCGATATGCTGATGTCCTGATAGGCGGGACAAAGGCCCTTGATGTGAAGAAGGATTTAGAGCTGCTGGAGAGTGTGATAAGTGAGGATTACGGGTTAGGTGGTACATGCCAGTGGTCGGAGATTATGCGGCCCGGAGTGATGTGCCCCACACCGGGGAGAATAGCTTCTCAGAACAGGCTGATAGAAACGGCCTCCCAGTCGAAGATATGCTGGGGGGACATCTACATACAAACACACCGATACCGGATAATAGATAAGAGGCCACATTTGACCAAGCAACCCGAACCCACCCCGTAGAGGAGAGGTGTGTTACGATGGCGGAGACACAGACGTTACTGGCTACCCCGACACTCAACAAGCATAGCGTATTCATGTTCGCACTACAAGCGGCGGAAGGGACAGAAGCGACAGCAAACTTCACATCAATTCCCTTCAGTGGCACCCTGGATTTCAACCTTCAGGGCAACATGGAGGTCTTCGAGCAGGCAGATGGGGTCAAGTATCCCCATCACTATTACACGGCAGGTGCATGGTTCGAGGGTAGTGTCCCGTTGGTACTGTCGCCGGAAGACGGTGCCTTTGCCAACCTTATAAACTGGATAACCTATCGGGACAGTACTACCAACCAGGGACTGTTCTGCACCGTTTGGATTGTTGATGACAACATGGAAAGGGGTGCCATTGATGTCAAGGTAACCGAAGCGACTATATCTATGCGCAAAGGTGAACCTGTGACGTTTGGCCTTACCATGCGGGGCAAGGCACCTGCTACAGCCGCATCCGCACCGACGCCAACTACTGCAGGCGTAGGGGGGCCGTACCTGTGGAGTGACGGTACTGTGTCTACAGCCAATTATGGCGAATCCCCTACGGAAGACGAGAATATGGAGTCACTGGAAATACGCATTGACAATGGTGTAGACGACGGCGCGGAAGGCCTGCGCCTGACCGACAGTGTCTACCCCATCCGATTGTACAACCTCAACGATATGGAGGTCACGGGTTCGTTTGAGCGCGACTATATCACCGGCGATTCCGGCAGTGGTGCCGACTTCTATGATGCGTTTGTAAGCCAAGTGGAAAACTCGTTCAGCACAAGTGGTGACGCTGCTATCACGGTAGCGTTGTCCCGTGGTGGGACGGGCCTGACACTGACCATGCCACGTGTCAAGTTTACTGATGTGTCACAGCCGCTTGAGGGTTCGCACCGGGGTAGGGTTGTTCAGACTGTTGAGTTTACTGCGATTGCTTCCCCCGGTTCAGTTGACGAGTGGTCTGCGCCGATTACGATTACTGCTTCTAGTGGCAGTGGAAGCTAGTTTACTCCTATATTGAAAGGGGCCTTTTGTATGGCCGAAAACGATAGCGGTATCAAGCAGTATGCAACCTATACAACTGAAGACATTGGCTTGGCAACGGTTCTTCTTTGCCAACAGGGTTTTTTCATTGTGCAGGTTATCCCACAGAAGCCGAAGACTGAGGGGATGTCTAGGCCTTGGTGCCGCATCGAAATAGGCGGCCCCGACTTGGAACTGCTATGTTCTGTGACGGAAGAGTATCGCGAAAACCCCACAGGTGTTCTGGTGCATTCCAAGTTGTATGAGGAGAAGCGTCGCACTGTCATGAGTGCTGTTCAGACAGCCCAAAGGATAGAGTAGAATAGACTAGTTGGAGGAAAATGATGAGTAAGAGTGCTCTAATCAGAGAGCTAGCCCTACGCACGTCGTGGCCGGAAACTGACCAGCTACCCCTTACCATGTATGACACTGACGAGAACGGTGAAGAGGTAGAAATTGACGTTTCCGATGGTGGCAAGTACTGGCTGAAGTTTCGTGACGCTTCGGGTCAGCAGAAGATGGCTTTGCAGACTACACTGTGGAAGCAGATTACCCGCACGGACAAAAATGGTGTCGAGTACAGTGAACCTTCCTATGACCCGGGGAGCTTCATAGACACCATGTTGCGCTGTGGTGTGCTAGTAGGGGGCGTTATCCCTTCCGTAGATGAGGTTAGCGGCGACATTGTGGAGTTTGACATTACCTCGAAGAACCGTTCTCAGTTTGTCAAGATGTTACCCGACAAGATGCTGGTTGCGATTGTGGCTATGGCGATACGGTTCCTGTACTCTGATGCGGTAGAGCAGGTAGTTGATGACGCAAAAAACTTGCAGGGCGTATTGGCTACGACACCGGACGAGGCAGAGAGCCGGACTACGAAGAAGCAATCCGCACAATCCCAGGAGGATTCCGGAAGCCTGTTGTAGTAGAGCGTCGGGCGGTGCAGCCACCTCTTCCCGAGACGCATCCGATGTTCACGAACGCGGCGGGTTGGGTTGACCAGGCGAAGTATGCCAAGTACCGCGCTTCGGTACAGCCCGTACAGGTGGAAGAGACCAGCGACTTTGTGCTGACGAACTACGGGTATGCGCTACTCATGTTTGTTGTCGGGTTGATACGCGAAGCCAACTATATCAAGGAGTTTCACCTGCTTCCGACCGAGACACCGATAGGTAAAGAGGCGTGGTGGCGGGTAGAAATATGGGAGGCTTACTGGTCGGGTCATGGGAAAGGGATGCGTGTCGAATATGACCTGAAGGATAGGAGTAGGAAGGGGTAGTCACAATGTTTACGTTCCGTTGGGGCGAGACTGCCCTTGAGTTTATACATCAGACGCTCCCCGCTTTTCCTGATACGCTGCAGGAGACTGGGGAGCGTTTTGTGCAGGATATTTTCAGCGGGTATGTGCTACCTGCGGTGAAGGATAAGGCACCTGTTTTCAGTGGCGACCTGAGAAAGGACTTGGACTTCACTCTGATAAGTTCTGAGGAAGGTCATGCATACTGGTGGCTGGGGGAGAGTGGGAAGCTTGCTATTGGTGCTGAGGATACGCACAAGCACCCCGCACCGTTCAGCTATCCTTTGGCACAGCATGATGGGGCAGAGGGCCACCTGGTGCAATTGTATGCTACGAATAGCTATTCCCGTAAGAAGCTACGCAGGTGGGTGCGGGAGAAGATGTTTGCTTCTCTGCCGGAAAGTAAAGACGATGCGGAGATGATGAGGGCTAGTGGCCATTATGTCCCGCTGAGCGTGTGGGTAACACCGGCGAACCCGCATGACGCTACCAGTGGGTACTTCCTATATAAGCGGGTTGGTGCGTTGCCTGTGTACATAGCGTCCGGTGCCAAGTCAGTGCTACAGAGTATAGCGGGCAGCCTCGGACGGTTCTGGAGGTAGCAGGTATGGATTTCAATGCGCAGGCTAAGCTAGGTTTGCTTGTTGAGCTTGATACATCGCAGGTGCGGCGCGAGATACCGCAGTTGCAACAGATGTTGGACAGGGCGGGGGGGCGGCGGATTGGTCGGCAAGCTGCCCGGCCTATGCAGGAATTGGAGAGGGCAACGGGTACACGTGGGGGCGTACCCCGGCAGCTAACTGAAGCAGCTAATGCGGCCAACAAGAATATAGAGTTGCTGAAGAAGGTTACGCAGGCGACCGGTACATTAGCACAGGCACAGTTGAAGACTGTGGGGTTATACACTACTGCCTCCAGCCAATTGAAGAGTGCTTCTGATGAGATAGCAGATGGGGCACGGGCTGTTTCCGAGAAGTACAGGGATGCAGCCAGTACGATAGCCCTTGCGCATAAGGCAATGCGGTTGGAGGCTACTCTGTTTGAGCGGCTGCATGAACCCACCAAGCATTATGGGGCGAAGGCTGACGCAATAGCTGCATGGCACCGTAGCCTTGTGGACACGTTGAAGGATGCGGAGGCAGACGAGACTGACTTTGTGCAGGCGCACTCCACCTTTGTATCGTCCATCAACAAGATTAGCAACGTGCGTGAGCGGGAGGCCCGAAGGGCAGTTAGCACTGAGTTGGACTTGACCAAGCGGTTGATGCAGGCCCAACAGTCCCGTGAGAGGGGGGGTAGGGGCTATTCTGTGTTGGATAGGTATACTGCGGAGTTTGAGGCTTCTCAGACTAGGTCGCGCTCAACTTTGGAGGGGATTGGTCTATCACCTGAAGAGGTGGATAGGGCATTGCGGCAGCAGGAGAATGCGTTCAGGGGACACTACGCGCGGTTAGAGCAGATGCGGGAACAGTCTGGGCATAGGCAGGCGGCAGAACATACCCGTGCGTTGGCGGATAACGTGAGGCGGGAGGAAGCTAACCGTAGCAGGGCATTGTCGGTAGCGCGTGACCAGGCTAAGCAGTTGCGGGAGGCACAGGAGTTACACCTACGCGAGTATGGCGGCTCACTGACGATGCTGCTCAACAGGTTCCAGCAGCAGCACAAAGACCAAGCCCGGAATACCCGTGAGCGACTGGAAGCCGCAGGAGTACCTGCGGAGACTATTGAGGCCCAGCTACGTAGGCAAGAGCTAGCGCACACAACCCACGTAGAGAAGCTCAGGAGGGTCTACAAGCGTCTTCCGTGGGCCAAGCGATGGGCACCATTCCTGCGTGTGGATACCACCTCCCTCACCCGGGCCGCAAACGTTATGCGTGTCATTGCCGGTGGGGCCAGACGCGTATGGGATACCCTGGGAAAATGGAAGAACGCTATCCTGCATACCTACTGGACTGCGCTATCCTTCCTGTACGCAATCCGTAACGTGATGCGGCCTATGCGTACTATCCTACAGATGGCACAAAACATTGGCCGCTACTTGAAAGGGGCAGGCAAAAGCTTCTTCGCTAACGTGGCGGATGCTGCAGGTGATGTGCAGCAGATGAGGGGGCGCATGTCAGTACTCTTCGGAGACATGGCAGGCGAATCCATACGCACTGCAATGGACGAAGCTATCGGTAAGCCTTTCGACTGGACAGATATTATCCGTGGTATGCAGCGGGCAATGGCAATGGGGCTGTCCGATATAGGCAAGGATATGCTCACTCCGGTAACGCGACTGGGCTTGGACTTGGCGGCTGCCTTTGAATCGTCTGCTGAGGACGCGGCAATGGCAATCATGCAGGCCACCTATGGTTCGTGGCAGCGCATGACCCGCTCGTTTGGGTTCGTGGCAGAACAGGCGGGGCCTTTCGGTTACGCACATGGGGACAAGTCCACAGCAGGGCTACAGAAGAACCTTGATGCTATTCTGGGCATGTTGGAGAGTAGATTAGGCGGCACCGCTACGAAGATGTCGTATACGTGGAAGGTGCTTGTGTCTAACATGCGGGATATATTCAAGCGGTTTTCTCTTGAGCTTGAGCAGGCGGGCGTGTTGGACGTGGTCAACGCGGTGTTGATACATATCAGGGATGTCTACTACTCCTTCAAAGAACAGGGTGTTATCACCAAGTGGGCACAGACACTCGCTACTGCGTTCAACAAGATAGAGCAGCCCCTAGGTTGGTTGGTGGCTAGGTTACCCAAGGCAATGTCGGCCCTGATTGCACTGATGGAGAAGGCTATCAACAAGATATTCACCTACTATGAGCGGGCTGGTGGTATGGAGCGTATCATTGGCAACCTCTTTGAGAAGACAATAGAGTACGGGCCATTGGCTTTGCGCTTGTTGGCAACGTATTTGGTCTTTGTCAACAAGATTGGCATGTCTTTGGCGGCGGCGGGCGAGGTGGTTGCACGTGTGGGGGCAGCCCTTAGTCGTGACCCGGAGAGCAAGGAGAGGCTACGGGATATGGCCAAGGACTTGTACGAGATACGGGGGGAGATGGATAAGCTAGGCAAGAGTATTGGTGACCAGAGCGAACGCATGGCTAAGGCGGTAGCCGATACGAACAAGGAGTTGGAGGCGGTTCTGGAGGATTTGGAGACGAAGAACCTTTCTGCTGATGCTGCGGCGGCGGCACGGACACAGGCACAGACATGGGCGGCGCGGCGGTTGGCGCAGCGCATGATGGGGGATAATGCCGAGGATGTTTTAGGCGCGTGGGATGTTACTCCGGGTTCGAGTGGCGGTTTGGCGGCGGCGAAGAAGCTGGGTGCGGAGGCTAATAGGGGACGTGTGGCTGACGATATGTTGCGGGAGTTGTCTCGTATTGAGGAGAACACGAGTGAGACGGCTGCCAATACGGGTGTTATTAGTCACCATCAGGTATTGAATGAACGGATACGGCGTCGGGGCATGGCGTTTGCTCCTATGGCTGTTGAGTTGGGTTGGGGGCGTGTGTTGCCGCCTTTCTTGCACAACCCAGCGGAGGGGACGGAGGATGAAGCAGAGAAGGCTCGAAAGAAGGCTATAGCTGATATGCGCGAGAGGCAGAGGAAGATGGATGAGGCAAGGCGGGCGGCACAGGTGGTGGGGGATTTCCTTAAGACGGCTAAGACTGTGCTGCCTTCTCCAAAGAAGGATGATATAGCTGACCGGTTCAAACGAGAAACTGCCCAGATAAAAGATGAGTTGGGTTCTATTGGCGATGCCATCAAACAATCCTTGCCTGTCTGGCTAACTGCTCTGCTTGGTATAGGTGCCGCGATTGTTGCGTTGAGGGGGCCTTTGGGTGCTGTATGGCGTGCTTTGCGGTGGGCGGGTAGGGGGGTAGGTGGTGGTATTGGTAGGGGTTGGCAGTGGCTACGGGGCAGGTTTGGAAGAGGCCCTGCGCCAACACCTTCTGTGCCAAGACATCCCGACTTGCCTCAACCTGTGGAGGCGGGGGCACCAGGTGCCCCCGGGATGAGAGAAGCTCCAACGGTACGTCCCGGGAGAAGCCCACAGTTAGAAGGGCCGTGGGCTAGAGGCTACGGTACTCGTGGTTGGCAAAGGCGCGTGGCTGAGGCTATAGCCCGTTCTGCAGACGCTAACGTTGCACGCCAGAGGGCTGCTTTCCTTGAGGGGAGAGGTACTGCTTCTCAGGTGGACTTGGCACAACTGGAAGCTAACGTTGAGCAGGCTACCCGTATACGGGCTGCGGCGAGGCAGCAATATGGTTTGACGGGTAGGTCGGCGCGTGGTGCTGCTGGCGCCCCCCGGGGAGGCATGGAGGCAGGTAGCGGGTTGCGTGCGTTCGGTAGGGGCGTTGGTAAAGTTGGGGGCTTAGCCGGTACAGCATGGCTTGCAACCGAGTTGCTTTACGGCGTGATAGATGCCGGTGCTGATATAAGCGACCGCATCAAGGTAGGGGACAAGAGGGCAGCATGGCAGGTAGGGTTAGCACATGGATACAAAGGGCTGGCTGACCTTGTCGGCATGACTACCGAAATGAGCAAGGTGACACAGTGGATACCCGGTGGGGGAGGCCCGCTGCTTGGCAACCTACAGAGAATGCTAGGGGGCCGCGTAGAAGACTACTTGCGTGGAACAAGCACGTTGGCTGCAGAAGGTATCGAACTGACACACACGATGGATACCGCTGTCGAGACTGTGCTGCAGGGCATATCGGACTGGCTGCACCGCCCCACCAAGGACAAACTGGATGTTGAGGTAACCATCAAGGATACTGACGGTAGGCCTTATTCTGGTGCTGAAGGGCGGGTTACGTGGCGGGAGAGCAGCGAGGCCCGTAGGGCGTTTAGCTCGACTGTTTGACAAGTCTGGGCATAGTGTGTATACTGCGGTAAGCGTGTGAACACTTGTGGGAAGGGTGAGGGTATGGCATACGAAGAGCAGAAAGCAGTATTGCTTGATAGCGTGACCATTTCCAGCATGGGACACGCCGTATCGGATGTGCATGACTTCGGGGATGCGCTGGTGCTCAATCCCCATCTGTGGCTGGAGGTCACTGGGTTTGCGGGGGTAATCGGTGACGATGATACGATGACCATTCGCATACTGGGTGTGGTTGATGACGTGGCATCGCCGGATACGTATTTGGTATGGGGTGGTGCGTATGCGTATGAGCCGAAGGAGTCGGGGCGGGAGCGTATTGTTATTCAACCGACGCGGCTGCCGCAGCGGTTTGTTGTGCGTGTGACCAATGGCACAGTACAGGCTACGAGCGGTGGTGCAGTTACGCTTACGCTGACGTGGCAAGAGGGATAGCGATGGCACCTACTCCAGCAGGATATATTATTAGCGGAGCAGGAGAAGCTGCAGCTAATGGGGAGTATACCAACCGTGGTATTCTTATCAATGGGATGCCCTCGTACACGAATGGCACATGGTATCTGTACCTCGCAACCGAAATTATGGGCGACCCTCCTTCGTCCACATGGATATTGAGCGTCATTGTGACGGCCAGTGTCCCTGACTTTGGCATGGGGAGCTATTACGTCTTCCCGTTCGGGGGGCCAATCGGCACGTGGCGGGTAGGCGAATTTGGTACACCTCCCGCCCCTACTGTTGAGCCATTTTATGAAGTATTGCCGTATCCTCCTTTAGAACCCAAGCCCTGGCCGGGGAAATGGCCATTTCCCGAACCTGAGTTATACCCGGATGAGCTCGACCCTGCGGAGCCGATGCCGCATTTGTTTGATGATGATTATGCTTTGTGGGTAACTATATCGGGCGCAGAAAAGCCAGAGCCGGTGTTGCGGGTTGCGGTGCGGCGGACGTTGGGGTTGTAGTGTGTAGTAGCGGCGGACGCTGACGTTGCCGCCGGTTGATGATAGTGACGATGATGACGAGGAGTGATGGGCGATGGGCAGCACACTGAGGGCATTAGCCGAACGCAGTAAAGTCGCAACCGACATGCTCGACCTTGAGCGGCAGGCGCAGAGTGCGGTGGCGCAGTACAAGGCTGCCGTGGCTAATCTGGAGAAACTGGCTGGAGAGCTGGATGGCGATGATGCTGCCGAGGTGCGTGGTGTGAAGCAGGCACTCGAGGCTGCTGCTGAGGAGGCGGGGATTGGAGGCCGGAAGTGATAGACGGCGATGCGTATCTGCCGGTGACGACTAATCCGGCCTATGTCACTGCTACCATGCCTGATGACGGGAGCAGTGTGTTCCCGACTGCGCTGGTCGTAGACGAGGCGCGAGGGATAAACTGGGAGGGCGGGGCTGCATCGTTTATTGACGGACTGGCCAGTGACTATTCCGATATGCAGGTGACACTGGCTGATGGGGAGACGCCTGTACCGTTCGGCGTAGAGGAATTTTCACAATTATATGGTAGCCGAAAGATTGTTGCGCATATGGGAATACCATCTCTAAGTGCATCAACTATTACTGAATTGTTATTATGGAGAGGAATACCAGGGGGGCCGCATGAAGATAGGAATGGAGTATATGCAAACTCTGACGGTTATTGTGGTGTGTGGCCACTAAATGAGCAGAATATTGGTGCTCCTGGTGGTACTGGCACTGACGTATATGCTGACTGGACTGGCAATACAAGTCCAGGAAAAGATTATGTATCTAACATGGGTAAAGATGGAGTTATAGGAAAAGGGCAGCAATTTTCTGGGACAACAAGTGGTGGTACTGACCGTATTGTAGTGCCGTATAGTAGTAATTTAGATACCCCTAACGCTATTACAATTAGTTTGTGGGTGTATCCACTATCAGATGGAGATGGGGCGTCAGTAATAGAGTGTATTACAGGACGTGACAGCATCAATAAAAAAGGATGGATGATTTTCCAAGGGGGTAGAAGCTACGATGAACTGCGAGTGATGATGTATTATGCACCCGAAATTGGGAGCTGGATGGACTTTAGAATCACTGATGTTTTTTCTATGAATATATGGACTCACGTAGCTATTACATATAAATATGTTGGGATGGGAACATCTATAGTGGCAACGTATGTGAATGGGCAGCAAGTTTTTTATAGAAATGATCGCAATGGCCCATTAACATCATATAATAATGATTTGTGGATAGGGGCGAGAGAGTACACTGGAAGTGAAAATTACTTTGATGGAGCAATTGATGATTTACAACTTCATCGAGTGGCACGATCAGAAAATTGGATTAAAACAAATTATAATATCAGTATTAATAATTCTGTATTCTGGACAATTGGAGAAGAAGTAATTTTTACAACTCGATTCCCTGCAGCTCATCGTTCTAAAAACTTTAAAATGGGGCCAAAATTAGTTTATGTAGGAGGAAAATAATATGGCGTTTCAACGTGGAGTTGCACAGACTGTGCAGATTGTGTGCTACGACGGTAAGCAGCAGGAGGTGCAGGCATGGCTTTCCAAAAGGGAGTAGCGCAAACCATACAGATAATCTGCTACGATTCCGAAACCCCGACAGACCCCGATACACCAGTAGCGTATATCTGTGCGGATGACGATGAAGAGTTTACTGAAACCACAAACGCACCTGTGGTAGTTGGGTCTGGGCTTGTCACCCTGGGCTTGACTGCTGCAGAAATGAACTGTGATAGTTTTACCATCAAAATAGAGAGCGAAGACCTCGAAGACCAGATGGTATCGTTCTACACGGAGGCGGCCTATACTGCTACCCGTGCAGGCTACCTTGACGCTGCAATATCTACCCGCAGCATCTTTGACCCCACCACCGACACCGTAAAGGCCAAAGACCACCTGGGCAATCCCTTCGCAGCAGAAGCGGACATAAGGGATGCTATCATAGAGGCCGACCTATCCGACTACGAAGACACTGCAGCCACAGGCACTACCCTTGGCGAGTTCATAGTAGCCTCCCGCGCAGGTATCGTAGGCCGCATGAAGATAG
>Ga0265294_10004738_pt1 | contig 16855 bp, 19 predicted proteins | sample MunlanPumphouse3_FD_192504 | JGI IMG/M metagenome (GOLD analysis project Ga0265294, IMG submission 192504) | Groundwater microbial communities from a municipal landfill in Southern Ontario, Canada - Pumphouse #3 | ecosystem: Environmental > Aquatic > Deep subsurface > Groundwater | place...
CTGTTTGAAAGCCTGCGGCCTATGGCAAAGCCATCGGCACCGTTGTTTCCCTTCCCACAGATTATCTGGATAAGAGAATCCTTTGACAGGCAAAGCGACTTGATGAAATCCGAAGCTGCGTTTTCTATGAGCACAGACTGCGGAACGCCATACTGACTGACCGTTTCTTCATCTATCCGTGCGATGCTGCTGACTGAAAGGACTTTTTCCATACAACTAAGATAAACGCAGATGACCTTTTTTTCAACAAGTTTCCCTATCTTGCAATCCTATTGTGATCATATGCAGAAATCATCCTGGAATTATTTGCATCTGGACTCAGAAGATTAAATACATCCGGCCGCTAAGATTCCGGAAGACTTTCTTGCAGACAGTAAGAAAAACAAGTTTGAAATGACCAGTTTTTGTACAGTTAAACCACCAGTTGTACAAAAGTTATGGCTTTTTATTCTGTTAGGTATTTGCTGTTTTTGTCCTGTTGAAAAGATACGATTTTTGTTGTGTATTTCAAAAACCTAATCTAGAATATTCTTGATTTGCAAGAGGAGAAATAGTGCAGATCAAATAGCTTTTTATACATGGAGGTATAGAATGGATAAGAAAGAAGCCCCGGTCAAGAAAGGCGGGTTGTTGGGTTGGTATTTCAACTTCAATCTTCTGTACAGGATCCTTATCGGTCTTGTAATCGGTGCAGTAGCGGGAATCATTTTGGCGGCAAGCGGCGTAACAGCTCTTCCACCGTGGTTATCAATGTTCGGAACAATCTTCACAAGACTGCTGAAGATGATCATCGTTCCGATCATTCTTTCAACCTTGATTGTTGGTGCATCCTCTGTATCTCCGGCCAATATCGGAAAGGTCGGAATCAGGGTTGTCGTGATCTATCTGATTACTTCTGCATTTGCAGTAATCATCGGTCTTGTAATGGGCTCGATCTTCCGCCCGAATGCAGAGCTTGCTGTTCTTGCGGCTGATGCAGCAGGAAAGGCTTCCAACGTATCGGTCTGGCAGACAATCTACGAGATTGTCCCGACAAGCGTTGCGAAGGCAGTTGTAGATGAAAAGGTCCTTCAGATCATTTTCTTCGCCCTGCTTTTCGGAATCTGCCTGTCATACATGAAGGTTGCCAAGGACGAGAGGCTGGCTCGCTGCGGGAACGTGATCTATGACTTCTGCGATGGCATTTCAGAAATCATGATGAAGATGGTAAAGGGCATCATGCAGTATGCTCCGATCGGCGTTGCAGTTCTCGTGTGCGAAGTATTCGCAAAGAACGGCGCAAAGGTTGCTGGATCACTGGGCATTGTCACCCTTGCCTGCTTCCTCGGCTATGCTGTCCATATCATTCTGATCTACGGCGGACTGCTCAAGATCTACAAGGTTCCTGTAAAGAAGTTCTTCAATGCAGCAAAGACCCCGTTCATCACAGCATTCGTCACCAGATCGTCCAATGGCACTCTCCCTGTCACCATTGAAGGTGCAGAGCAGCTTGGAGTTGATAAGGAAGTCTATGGCTTCTCTCTCCCGCTCGGCGCAACGATCAACATGGATGGAACAGCAATCTATCAGGGCGTATGTGCAATATTCATCGTTCTCTCTGTTACTGGACATTCCCTGACATTCGGACAGCTTTGCATGGTAGTCGTAACAGCGACGCTGGCCTCCATCGGAACCGCTGGAGTCCCGGGTGCTGGTGCAATCATGCTTGCCATGGTGATGAGCTCCATCGGATACCCGATCGTTGAAGCGACACCGATTGCCGGTGCCTATGCTATGATTCTTGGAATCGATGCAATCCTCGACATGGGAAGAACAGCTCTCAACGTCACTGGAGACCTCTGCTGCACGACTTGTGTTGCAAAGCAGATGGGATTCGTGAATAAGGAAGTCTGGAAGAATTAGTATCTGCCAAGTGCAGTGATCTGTAAAATTCGGCTGCCGGTGTAATCCATCGGCGGCCTTTTTAGAAAAAAAGGGGAATGTCATGGTAAGCAAAGATGCGTTGATAAAAAGGCTTCAGGAGCTGTATCTGTACTCGCTTTATGGGTTTTCAAGCGAACTCAAGCCGCTGTCGATGATTCTCGATCCAGGGGAGACTGTGAATTTCTTCGCCCGAGGTCTTCATGATGGGACGAGGCAGATGCAGGTGATCACAGATGCCAGAATCATATTCATCAATGCACCGAGGCTTTCCACTGCTGGCGTGAAGGTTGTGGACCGTGATGCGGTTACCGGGCATTCGGTAAGCAAGATCATGTTCAACAGTTCTGTAAGGTTCAGCACAGGCACCGATGTCTATGAAATGACAAGAGTGCCTTCGAAAGTGCTTGATCTGTTTGAATGGTCACTTGAACAGCCTGTGAAATACATACCAGGAATCAACCGGAAGAAGAAATCAAAGAAGGAACAGGACAAATGAAGAAACCGGCGATTGGAATCGTGGGTGGAGTAGGCCCCGCGGCAGGTGCAGATCTGTTTCTCAAGGTTCTAAGGCACACAAGAGTGTCATGCGATCAGGATCACATTGATGCCTACATGACATCGTGCCCGTCCATCATTCCTGATAGAACTGGATACCTTTTAAATGGGGGACAGAATCCCATGGAAGGAATCTGGGAATGCATGGTCAAGCTTGCTTCTCTTGGCGCTACCGCCATAGGAGTTGCCTGCAATACAGCTCATTCAAAGCGAATAATGGGACAGCTGGACTATTCGAAGCTCGGGCCCGATGTGGTAGTGGTGAACATGATTGAAGAGACGTGCCGCTGCATTGCCAAGCGGTTTCCCGCCGGAGTGAAGGCAGGGCTTCTTGCAACCATAGGAACAAATGACACCGGAGTCTATGATGAGTATTTTGCCATGCATCCGGGCCTTGAGCTTGTCAAATGCAGTCATGAAACGAAAATTGCAGTCAATGAAGCGATATACAGCAAGCAGTATGGAATAAAAGCCACGCCAGCGGTTACGGAGAAAGCCAAAGCAGTTATCCTCGACGCTGCTATGCAGCTCAAAGGAGCAGGATGCGAGATCTTGATTCTGGGATGCACTGAGCTTCCGCTTGCTTTGAGCAGCAGCAGTTCTCCTCTGGCATTGATCGATCCCACGGATATTCTAGCCCAGTGCCTGGTCAAGGCGACTGAGCCTGATAAACTCATCTGAGATGGACTCAGATTTTCTCAACGATGTCCTTTACGAGGGTTTCGAACTGCTTTGAGACCCTAAGACTTGTTTCCAGGACCTCTTTATGGTTCAACGGGGCGTCTGTGACACCTGCTGCCATATTGGTCATGCAGCTAATTCCAAGAACCCTCAATCCGCAATGGGCAGCAGCTATGGCTTCAGGCACTGTGGACATTCCCACCGCATCGGCTCCTGCGGTTCTTGCAAAGCGTACTTCTGCTGGCGTCTCATAATTGGGGCCTGTGAAGTATTCATAAACGCCTTCTCGCAATGGGATTCCAAGACGCTTTGCTTCTTCGCGGGCAATGGCTCGTAGAGATGCATCGTATGCATTGCTCATATCGAAGAAGCGGGCACCGAGCTTGTCTTCATTAGGTCCGCGCATTGGGCATTCGGCACAAAGCTTGATATGGTCCGAGATTAGCATCAGCTCGCCGGGGTTCCATGACTTGTTTACGCAGCCTGCAGCATTTGTCAGGATGAGCTTCTCAAGCCCCATGACTCGCATGACCTGGATCGGGAATACCAGACGATCCATCGAATATCCTTCGTAGTAGTGGAACCTGCCTGCCATGCACAGGACTGTCTTGGTTCCGAGCTTTCCGATGACAAGCTGTCCTGCATGCCCTGCTACAGTTGAAACAGGGAAATGCGGTATGTCTTTGTATGGGATGCGCACTGCATCTTCAATCTGGTTCGCAAGATCCCCGAGTCCGCTCCCGAGCACGATGGCGATCGAGGGTTTGGCCAGAATTCTGGCATTGATATAGTCCGCAGCTTCAGTCAGACACTGCATAAGTGTTTTGTCTTCCATCTTTATACCTCAATACTGATTCTAGCTTGCCGTTTTTGTGCTGTCAACCAAAACAAATTGATGCCAACTGTCGTATTATGTGATAGAATTTCGTGTTATGAAAATACTCTGTGTTTCAGATGAAGTCGACCCGCTGGTTTATTCAGTGAATGCAAAGAAGCGATATGCTGATATAGACCTGGTCATTTCATCAGGCGACTTGCCGGCCAAATACTATGAGTTCATCATCTCAACTCTCAACAGGCCGCTTCTTTATGTCAATGGGAATCATAAAGGGATACACAAGACCGATGATTCCGGCTACGGCATGGGTGCCTCCGCTGGAAGTTGCGACGAATACTACGGAGAATGCATCGACGGAAAGGTGCTCTATCTGAAGAAGCTCGATCTGATTGTTGCGGGGCTCGGCGGAAGCATGAAGTACAATAACGGGCTGGACCAGTACACGGAGACTGCCCAGCGGCGCAGGATGGCAAGGATGGCTCCTTCACTTATGCTGAACAAGATTTATCATGGACGTCCGGTTGATATTCTGGTGACACACGCAGCGCCGTTTGGAATCCATGATGCGCCTGATCTGTGCCATCGAGGATTTGAATGCTTCAATCGTTTCATTGACCAGTACAGGCCGAAGTATCTGCTTCATGGGCATGTCCATGTCCTTGACCAGAACAAGAGACCTGTGACAGAATGCAGCGAAACAGAAGTTATTAATGTTTTCAAGAGCTATATTCTTGAAATTGACAAGTGAGAGTTATGATATGGATTTTCAGAAGGCGTTGAACAGAGCAAAAGTGCAGTCGGTCCTCTCCAGATTCAAAGGTGCGAATCCTGAGCTTCTTTCTTTCTATACAGTGACGAATCTGATTCATCCGAAGAATGAATGCTATGTTGGGCTTCGCCCGATCAAGATATCAGACATCATCGGATCTGAAGGGCGGTATAATGATTTCTCGTCGGCTTTCTTTCCAAAGAGACGTGAGCTGAAGAACCGATGGGAAAGCATAGAGAGGGCTAATGCCAACGATGTGATTCTTCCTCCGATAAGCGTATATCAGGTAGGGGACAAGTACTTCGTACGTGATGGCAATCACAGGGTTTCCGTTGCCAAGTCGCTTGGCGTCGAGTACATCGATGCCGACATAGTGAAAATTGATTCAGAGATCAAGCTTTCAAGTGGAATGACAACCCATGACATCATTACTGAAGTTTGCCAGTACGAACGCAGCAGATTCATAGAGCAGTACCATGCAGACCAGCTTTTTCCAATGGACCAGATAGTATTCACTTCAATCGGAGCGTATCCGGAGCTGGTTCAGCATATTCTCGTTCACAAGTACTTCATCAATATGGACAAGGACTACGAAGTGTCGTTTGATTATGCCGCCAGGTCTTGGTATGAACTTATGTACAAGCCAATCTGCGATGCAATCGACAAGGACCATATGCTGATGCATTTCCCAGGCAAGACGAAAGCAGATCTGTACATGTGGATAATCCGGCATTGGGACAATCTGAAGAAGAAGAATCCAGGCATCTCAATCAAGGATGCATCAGATGATTATGAAAGGAAATTCGGAAAAGGCACAATCCGCCGCTGGATCAAGGTAGTAATCCAGCGGTTTGGAAAGAACCAGTGAAATTAAGGCTCCTCAATGGCGGCGGCGAGCTTGTTTGCGAATGCTTCGAGCTCTTTCCCGAAGTCTAACGATGGTCTTATACGGCCTTCTTCTCCAGAAATATGAATCAAATCGCCAGTAGGTACTTCTGTCATCTTCATCTGGATAGCCCATCTGCGCATTGCTTCAAGAGTCATATGGGCATCCTGAAGGCTATCGCCGCAGCTGGTGAAGCAGGCGAACTGCTTGCCTTCCAATGCATCAGAGGCATAAAGATCCACCGTGCTGTCAAGGAAGGTCTTCATCTCTGCAGAGACGTTTGCAAAATATGTCGGGCATCCGAGCACAATCATTGCGCTCTTTTCCAGCTTCTCGACTGTCGCAACCGGAACATTCAGGATTTCCTCATAGTATTCGTTTGCGGATTCATTTTTATTTGCAGAAATATGAAGGTCGCTGTCCTCCGTGCGGTAGAGACGCATCTCTATGCCGCGCTCCTCAAGAAGCGCTTCCAGATGAGTCGCAATAATGTAGTTGTTGCCCGTTACGCTGTGGATGATAATGGAACATCTTTTCATGTCAGCATGCCTCGCATCGAATTTGATACTCAAATAATACTACAAATCCGGTGAAAAGCAAAATCAAAAAGTCTGCATTTCCTCTCCGCGGAACTTCTCCTCGACCTTTGCCCTTGTATTTGAGAGGTTGACGAGCACCAGGGCAACTACGAGATCGGTCTGACCGTTCTGAAGTGCCTCGCCGATGTATCCGTACTCTCTTGAGCGTTTCTGAAGCTCGTGATACGAGTATTTGAACGATCTGATGTTTGATTCAAGAAGAGGAACAAGGTTGTCATAGATTGAATTGAGAACTGGGTTGTTGTTCGAGCGGATCAGAGCCCTGTGGAACTGAGCTTCAAGAGTCATGAATTTCTCGAATGCTTCGCTGTCTCGTGCAAGAATGTCAGGAAGCAGTTCATTCATGCTGCGGGCGATCTTCTTCAGCTCGCGTGCCACCGGAGACCTGTCAGGCATTCTGGAGTATTCCCTGGCAGCGGACACGCACAGAGTGGTCCTTACTTGAACCAGATCCAAAATGAGCTTCTTGTTGGATGAATGGTTCTTGATGATCGTTGTTGAAAGTGACTCCACGAACTGATCAAGATTGTTGGACTTGACCTTAGCCTTCTTGCCCTGGCTCACTTCTACAAGGCCTTTTGCCTCAAGCTGCTTTAGGGCTTCTCTGATGGAACGAGAGCTGGCTCCGAAAGTCTCGATCAGTTCTCGCTGCGAAGGGAGTTCTTCGCCTGCGACGTATTTCTTAGACAGGATCATCTCTTCGATGCTTGCCGCGATTCTGGCCGATTTCGTATCCTTCTGCGGAGTGATTGTTGTCATGGCGTTCATTATTCTTTGCTCTCCAAAAACTTATTACTTATGCCGTTATGAAATATGTCATAACTGTGATGAAAGTGTTAATTGCTTGCATCTATCAAGCATTGTAACTCTTTGCAATGCCAAAAGTCAACAAGAATTTGTGAGATGTCACAACTTGAATATGTCAGATGTCCAGAGCTTCGCACTTCGTACGTGTGCCGTTTAGAACCACGAGGATAAGCGCGACGACGAGATCGGTTGTTCCGTTTGCAAAACCATCTACCAGATACTCAAGCTCATCGATTTCCTTCTCCAGTTCTTCCCTGGTATACGAAAGCATCTTGAGGTACTTGTACAGGAGAGGAGAAAGACTGTCGTAGATTGATGACAGGATCTGGTTGTCATATGTTGTGATGATGGCCTTGTGGAACTGCTGCTCGCAGTCCTGGACTTCCTTCGCGAATGAGACAGCATTCGGATTGTCAACGAGAATCGCCTTCATTTCATCCACGATCTTGCTCATCTGGGTGACGACCCGCTTTCTGTTCGGGTCTCTTGAGAGACCTCTTGAAGCCTCTGTCTCGATGGTGATCGTAACTTGGAACAGGTTCATGAGAAGAGGTTTGTCGATTTCCATTTCATTGAGCATGGAAAATGAAAGAGATTCGATGAAGCGATCAAGCGAGGTGGCGTTGACCACAGTCTTCTTGCCCTGGACTATGGTCACAAGGCCCTTGACTTCAAGGTTGTTGAAAGCTTCTCTGACTGCTCTTGGGCTAGCATCAAACTGAATGGCGAGCTCTCTTTGCGAGGGGAGGCTCTGTCCTGCTTCATATTCCTTGTTTAGGATCATCTGTTCGAGCTTGCTGGCAATCTCGGCGGATTTTGTCTTTTCGCCCATCTTCTGGTTCTCCTTGCTGCAATTATATTCCAACATTACCCCAATTTCCTGAAAAAAGAAAGAGATTTCTCTTAATCTTATGTCATATCATATTCCAGCAATACGTTCTTGAGGTGTTTCAATTGGCTTATCAAGGAAAAAGTTTTGGCAACACTTCAGTTTATGTCATAAGTTATGATGTTTTATATTCTGGTCAATCACTTGATGGAGAAGGAATTACTAAAAGTGATAAGAAAAAAGTGGTGTTTTTTTAAGAATTAAAACCAAAAACTATTGACATATGCAAATTCAATGGTTATTCTATTAACCGTAGAACGAAAGCAAGAATTGTTTCAGGCTGTATGGCCTTGGCTGTAGTTTGAGGGGGAATGTTCCTTTCGGAGCAGAATATTTATGGTGCGTAATACGATGATTAGAAAAGCATTGATGACCATCCTAGTCATATCTCTTTCCTTTGCATGCTTTGCTTCGGGAGTCAACATCACGGACACTCCTCTTGAAGTGAAGCTCAGTGGCCAAGTGATGAGTGAAGACTTCACTATAGAGCTTGTGAATTCTGAAACAGATGAGAAAGTGACAGCCATTTCATTTGATGACCTTTCACCGCTCAACAACAACGGCTACGTCGTTTCACAGGACACATACACATTGAAGTACAGCTTCGTATCCACCAGCGATGTTTCTGCACGTGTAGTCCTTTCAGTTTCTTCCAAGGGTCTTACTTCAGATAACGGCAACTCTTATCCGATTGCGATTTCATTCGTATCCGAGGATAGCGATTCTGATAATGTCGAGTGGAATTCCAAAGTCATATCAGTCAGCGACACTGCTGATTACGAAGAGTACCAGAGCTTCAGGATCCGTCTTGACAACGATACGCTTTACAGCATCGATGCCGGCCACTACACCGGAACGATCAATTTCAGGCTTGTAGCGGACTAAGGGGGGCGTTGAATGAAGAAGATTCTTACGATATTGATGGTGATAATGCTTGCTGGTGCAGCTGTTTTTGCAGCGGATGTATCAGGCCCCACCAAGATAGTTCTTAATTACAAAGTTCTTGGAAGCGATGTTTCATTCAAGATGGTTGATGCTTCCTCCACTGGTTTGGATTCCGTGACCTCGATTGAGTTCGGAGATATATCTGGTCTCAACCATAACCTTACAGTTCTTTCGGATCAGTCGTTCAAATTCATATACAATTACAATATTCCGTCTTCAGTCGAACAAGGACAGACATTTTCCACCGGAACTTACAGGCTCGGCATTGCATGCCAGGGACTTCAGCTCAACGGCAGCGGAAAGTATCTGATTTCGGCAGAGTTCGTCAAGGCATCCGATACCAACACCGCGGTTGCATGGCCTAGCCTTACAATCGCTCTTGGCGATTCTGCTTTCGACAAGACATACGGTGAGGCTTTCAGAGTGAAGCTTGCTAATATCTCAGGCTCATCGATAAAGGCCGGCTCATACACAGGAGTGGTTTCCATCTCTCTGACGAACTATTGATTCAGTTTCCCCACATGTATTTTATACATACTCGGAGCCGAAGAGCAGACGCTTTCCGGCTCCCTCTTTTTCACTGGTTCTTGTCAAGCCCGATGAGATAGGTCTCGAAGCTGTCTGAACGGCAAGCTTTGGGCTTGAGAGTCTTGGCCTTGGCGTATTTTGTTCTCAGGTCCTTGAGGATTGCTTCCTGGCCGCCGCCTTGGAATATCTTGATCACAAGGTTTCCATGCGGCTTAAGCTGCTCATCTGCAAGCATCACAACCTGCTCGGCAAGGTATTCACTTCTGGATGTATCGACGCTTCGGTTTCCTGTTGTCATTGGTGCGGCATCGCTGATGATGGCATCATATGGCCCGCGCTCAGTGAGTTTCGCTCTGATTTCCTTTGAGAAGGCATCGCCGACGAACATTGTCACGGTTGGCGGGACAGGGTTGAGATTGAGTGGGTTGAGGTCGACTGATACGATATCTCCCTTCCCTTTGAGAATCTGGCGATGCACATAAAGCGTCCAGCTTCCTGGAGCTGCTCCGACATCAAGCACCTTGTCTCCAGGTTTCATGATGCGGCAGCTCTGCTGGATTTCCTCGAGCTTGTAGACCGAACGGGCAGGATAGCCTTCCTTGTGCGCTCTTTGCGTGTATGAATCCGCTTTGTCTCGTCTGCTCGTTGCCATGCCTATTTCTTCCCGTTCTTCATGTCCAGAAGTTCTTGCTTCTGCTGCTGGTCGAGCGAGTGGCTCTTGACTTTGGATGAGAGGAGTTCGGTAGCGAGCGTCATCTTCGAAGAGTTCTCAAGTACTTCGATCAGGTCAAATGCCTTGACCAAGGTCTTGCCGAGGGTGATGATTCCGTGATTGGCCAGAATCCCTACATTGTTCTTCTTGAGGCTTTCGCATACTACGTCGGCAAGCTCTTCTGTTCCCATCCTGCGGTATGGAATTATGACTGGTTCACCGATCAGGAAGTAGCTTTCTGCCACAAGAGCAGTATTTATCCTGAAGTTCTCGAATGTGGAGAACAAGGTGCTCCAGCATGGGTGGGCATGGACGACTGCGTTGATGTCAGACCGGGAAATCAGCAGCTTCCGGTGCATTTCGCTTTCGATGCTGAGCGGAAGGTCCGGTGTAAGGTTCTTCCCATCCAGTGTGACAATTGCAATGTCTTCGGGATTGAGGCATGATTTGTCCAGCCCTGATGGCGATATGCAGAACAGCTCTTCATTGAGTCTGAGGCTGATGTTGCCGCCGCTTGTTGTTGTGAGCCGGGTGTTGTAAAGCCTGGTCATCATATTGCTGACGGCTTTGCATTCTTCATAGTACATTTCGTGTAAGTTCATGCGTTTATTCTATAACTCTTTAGAGGATTGAGCCAAGTAGTGAAGTGACAAAACATATTGATTTTGCTACAATGAGCCCGTTATGGAGATTTTGCTATGAGAATGTCCGGTTTGTTTTCAAGAACCCTCAGGGAAGCGCCCAACGGTGCGGACTGCAAGGGTTACGAGTATCTGCTTCGTGCAGGTTTCATAAAGCAGCTCGCCGCTGGCGTGTTCGACCTTCTTCCGATGGGATTCAGATCCACCAAGAAAGTCGAGGCTGTCGTCCGCGATGAGATGGAGCGGATCGGAGCTCAGGAAGTGATGATGCCTCTGGTGAACCCAGGCGATATCTGGAAGGAGACCGGAAGGTACTACAGCATTGACCGCGAGATGAGCCGGTTCAAGGATCGCAATGATCGCGACATGGTTCTTGCAATGACCCATGAAGAGGCCGCGACCGACATGGCACGTGCAGAGATTGATTCTTACAAGCGTCTTCCGCAGCTGTTCTTCCAGATCCAGACCAAGTGGAGAGATGATCCTCGTCCTAGAGCAGGACTGATCAGAGTCCGTGAATTCACCATGAAGGACAGCTACAGCTTCGATTCCGATCAGGCCGGGCTTGATAAGGTGTACAAGGCTCATTATGATGCCTATTTCCGCATCTTTCACCGCTGCGGGCTGCCTGTTGTAGCAGTCGGAAGCGACAGCGGAATGATGGGCGGCAAGGTTGCCCATGAGTACATGTACCTTTCTCCGATAGGCGAAGATACGATCATAACCTGTCCGAAGTGCGGCTACACTGCCAACAGGCAGGTTGCCCGTTTCACCAAGAAATACTATCCAGCCGAGATGAAGGCCACCGAGAAGGTGAGCACTCCTGATTGCAAGACGATCGACGAGCTTTGCGCTTTCCTTCATATCACTCCAGAACAGACTGCCAAGGCGCTGTTCATGGTAGGCACTTTCATCAATGACAAGGATGGCAAGGAAGAGGATCGCCTTGTTGTAGGAATTGTCCGCGGCGACATGGATATCGAAGAGAACAAGCTTCAGAATGCATCCCGTGCCAACGAGCTGAGGCCTGCACGCCCAGAGGAAATTCAGGCTGCGGGAATGGTTCCTGGATTCGGCTCTCCGATTGGCTGCAAGGAGGGAACTATCGTCATTGTTGATGACAGCGTTTCTGAAAGCAGCAATCTCGTCGCCGGTGCGAACGAAGCCGGGTTCCACCTTCTTAATACCAACTTCGGCCGTGACTACACCGGAACTGTTGCAGACATTGCTAGTGCTGCTGAAGGCTACCTCTGTCCGGAGTGCGGTGCTCCGCTCTCCTGCTCCAAGGGCGTGGAAGTCGGGAACATCTTCCAGCTTGGAACTCGCTATTCCGAAGCGATGGGATGCTATTTCCAGGATGAGCAGGGTGTGCGCAGGCCAGTGATCATGGGTTCGTACGGAATTGGAATCGGGCGGCTTCTCGCCTGCCTTGCCGAGCAGTACAACGATGACAAGGGTCTGATCCTTCCGATTTCAGTTGCTCCGTATCAGGTTCATCTCGTGAGTCTGATCAAGGATGCCGCAATTGCTGAAAAAATCTATGAGGAACTTGAGAAGGCTGGAATAGAGGTTCTCTTTGATGACCGAAATGAATCTGCTGGAGTGAAGTTCTCCGATGCCGATCTGATCGGCCTTCCGATCCGTCTTACTCTTGGAAACAGAAGCCTGAAGGAAGGGAAGGTGGAGATGAAGCTTCGCAGCGATCTTTCACAGAGCTACATGTTCGATCTGGACAAGCTTGTTCCTGAGGTCTTGGCTTGCATTCAGAATCTCCGTGAGCCTCTGGAGGTCAAGGAGCCGGATTACAAGATCATCTAAGGGCATTGATTTCAATTCCTTTGAAACCGTAAAGCATCAACATCAGTTACATGACTTATGTTGATGTTTTTTGACAAGATTGCCCGTTTCTTTCCCCAAAACCTTTCGGAGCGGGAGCCTCATCCTGCATTCTTATGAATCTATACTACTAGAGACTTCTTAATTTCACTGACCTCTTATCAAGTTTTTATTTCTAGCGGGTATTTGTTTTGGCCAATCCCTCATTCTTCGCCAGGCCATCTGCATAAACTAGCTTTTCCTTATTTAGGGAAACATTTACGCCGAAAACAATGAAAACTTCCCGAATAATTTCAGGATGCGTAGATCAGGCAGGAGCTGTCCAGGAGTTGCAGAAGTTGCAGGATGCGTAGATCAGGCAGGAGCTGTCCAGGAGTTGCAGGAGTTGCAGGAGTTGCAGGAGTTGTAGATCAGGCAGGATGAATTGTAAAACAGGAAATCATTTACGGGTTTATGGAAAATTATCAAATCAGGACTACGTTGTCATATAATAATAAAAACATTCTATTGAAAAGATGACAAAATATGAGTCTGCTGTCTATTGTAAAGGAGAAAAAGGAGAAATTCACCATGGCACTAAATATCATAGGCGAGAATATTCGCATTCTGCGTGACAATGCCGGTTTCACTCAGGGCAATCTTGCGCATTTCATGGGAGTGGATCAGAGCCTGATTTCAAAAATCGAAAAGGGAGAAAGAGGCTTATCTGCGGATATGCTTGAATAACTGTCCGCTCTCTTTGGCGTCACTGTGGAGCAAATCGAGAAGCAGACAGTGGCGACATCCAAGCTTTCTTTCGCCTTCAGGGGAAGCGACTTTACCGTAGAAGATATGGAGGCAATTTCAGCTATTAATAAGATTGGACTAAACTCTGAGTTTATGTATGTCATGTTAAAAGAGGATAGAGCATGATAAATTATGCCAAATTGATGACCATGGCGGCTTTGTTGCGAAAACAGCTCGGAGAGGACAGCAGTTCACCTGTTGATATTATTGCATTGGCTCAACGGATTGACGGCTTGACGATTGTCTACTATCCCCTTGGTGATAACTTGAGTGGCATGTGCATTAAGAGTCAAAACGGAAATAATGTAATTGCGATCAATTCTGCGATGACGCTTGGCCGTCAGCGTTTCTCCATGGCGCATGAGTTTTATCATCTATACTACGATGACAGTATGATTTCGGTGTGTGCCAAGAAGATTGATTCCGGAAAGGAAATCGAGAGAGGGGCAGATATGTTTGCCTCTTACTTCCTGATGCCGGATGCCGCATTAGTTATGCTTGCGGATGAGTTAAAGGAGAAGAATGCAGACCATCGGCTCACGCTGAATGAAATGATTCGTATTGAACAGTACTTTGGAGTCAGCCATCAGGCAGCGGTTTATCGGTTGCTGCACACTCCATATCTAAATGATGAGGAAGCAAACAACCTGTTGAATCTTTCCGTTCGCAGCACTGCTGAATCATTGGGTTACAGCTCGGACTTGTATTGCCCTTCGGCAGAGGCAAAACGTTATAAAACATACGGGAATTATATCAGCCAGGCTGAGCAGCTCTTTTCAAGAGGCCTGATATCCAGCGGAAAACATGAAGAGCTGATGCTTGATGCTTTCCGTTCAGATCTGGTCTATGGAGATGATGACGAAGGCGGTGATGTTATTGACTGAGCCATTGTTCTTCGACACAGATTGCTTGTCGGCTTTTCTCTGGGTTAATAAACAGAGCTTGCTGACACAGCTATATCCAGGGAGAATCGTAATACCAATGCAGGTGTATAAGGAATTATCTCAACCTTCTATTCCGCATCTCAAAATGCGTGTTGATTCCATGCGGGCAAAAGGAGAGGCAAAGGTCGAGAGTATTATGGTTGGCAGTGAAGAATATGCACTGTACAGGCAGCTGACAGCCAATCCTGCTTCCGGACATGTAGTTATCGGAAGAGGAGAAGCGGAAGCGATAGCTTTGGCAAAAAAAGTTAACGAAACGCAGAAAATTGGGGGTATCCTTCATTTTCAGATTATCTGAATAGTTTCTTTTAAACTACAAAGAGGCAAAAATTGAGCCTTTTTGGTCGCTGAAGTTTTAGAGCAGTGAATACTCGCTTCTTATATCCGAATAGCGCTTCTTGATTACATCGTAGATTATTCTGATCTTGTCGTTGTGGTGGATGAATGATGACTTCATCGCATTGATTGTGATCTTCTCAAGGTCTCTGATGTCGTAGTTGAAGCTATCCACCGCAATTTCCATCTCATGCGTAAGGTTTGTATCGCTCATGAGCCTGTTGTCCGAGCATAGGAAAACCCTGAAGTTGTTCCGGAAGAACAGGTTGAAAGGGTGGGTGGCGCAGCTCTTCGCCGCTCCGGTTCCTACATTGGATGATATGCACTGCTCGAGCGGGATGCGCTTGTCCAGAACGAACTGGGAAAGAGCTCCGAGCTTCTGAGCCTTCTCGCCTTCGATGGTCATGTCGTCGATAAGCCTTGTTCCATGTCCGATCCTGTGCGCCCCGCATACCTGAATGGCTTGCCATATCGATTCAAGCCCGAATGCTTCGCCTGCATGGATGGTGATGTTGAAATTCTTGTTTCTTATGTACTGGAATGCTTCGATGTGCTTCTTTGGTGGGTTTCCTATCTCATCGCCAGCTAGGTCAAACCCGACCACTCCTCTGTCCCTGAATGCCACGGCGAGTTCTGCAACCTTCAGCGAAATGGAAGGATCCTGATTCCTCATTGCGCAGAGAATCAGACCGAACTGGGTTCCTGTGCGCTTGCGCCCAAGCTCTAGTCCTCTGAGGACGGCAAGAACCACTTCTTCCATCGAAAGGCCTTTCTCTGTATGAAGGATCGGGGCAAACCGAACTTCGGCATACACGACATTCTGGGCGGCGAGGTCTTCGATGTCTTCGCAGGCGACCCGCTCGAGTGCTTCTGGTGTCTGCATCACTCCTACAGTGTAGGTGAATGTATCAAGATAGAGCTTAAGGCTCTTCTGCTTGCAGCCTCTGATGAAAAAGTCAGTGAGCATTGCTGGATCTTCTGATGGAAGGCTTAGCTTCTGCTCTCTTGCAAGATCAATGACCGTCTGCGGACGGAGACTGCCATCCATGTGGTCATGGAGTTCTACTTTCGGAACAAGCTTGATTATTTCTTTTGAAACCATGAACCAATAATACTATGTTCGGCGATCATTAGCAAATGTTATCGTCTCGCGGAGTTCTTGAACACCTGTATCGGATTTACTCTGTAGCGCACAAGGCAGTAGAGCCATGCAACGGCAAAGCCGGCGAGGTGGGTAAGGTTTGCTGTGCTGGATGAGGTGAAAAGTTCGTTCGCCACGCATATTGCTGCAAAGATAAGCACTGCAATCGGAGCCCTGACCGGTATGAAGTAGAACAGAAGTATCCTGGCATTCGGGAACATCACTGCAAACAGGAACAGCATGGCGTAGATGGCTCCGGATGCACCGAGAAGCACGACGTTTGTTCCGGCAATCTGATAGATGAGAAAGCTTATCACTCCGCAGAGGAACCCCGAAAGAAGGTAGAATAGCAGGAACTCCTTCGATCCGAGCTGGCGCTCGAGCATCATGCCGAACATCACCAGAGCCAGCATATTGAAGAAAAGATGTGACATGTTCGCATGAACGAACATATATGTGAATAGCTGCCAGACGTATCCATGCTGGACGAATGACGGGATAAGCGAGAGCCAGTACACAAGGGATACGCCCCGTATGGTGATTCTTGAGTACTGAGTCAGGAAGAACACAACTACGTTTATTCCCACCAGAATCAGGCTGGCGTTGAAATATGTATATCTGAACTGCTTGTTTAAAATGCTGTTTTTCATATATCAGAAAATACGGTCTGGCGCGTCTTGAGTCAACCGCTTTAGACTGTAGAACTCTGAAGTTGGCTGGTTCAAGATATATTCAGATTAACTAAAAATGCCCATTATTTCCAGATTGAAAGAAATTGATAATCTATTAAGTTTACTTATTAAAAGGAATTGTATCTCTTTGATATTTGCAATGAAAAACAAAGATTGATACTTTTTCAATTGAAAACACTGGAAAGTTGTGCCATAATGATACTGAGGACAGGTTCTGGTTTCAGAGCTTGTTTGGGATTATTTCCTTGGTGCCTGGCAGGTTTCTCTCCCCACCCCAAAACCCTATCTGCCAGACACCGCTTTTTTCTTCATCCTTCTATTCAGCATAACTTGAAAAAAGGTATGAC
>Ga0265294_10004739_pt1 | contig 16855 bp, 31 predicted proteins | sample MunlanPumphouse3_FD_192504 | JGI IMG/M metagenome (GOLD analysis project Ga0265294, IMG submission 192504) | Groundwater microbial communities from a municipal landfill in Southern Ontario, Canada - Pumphouse #3 | ecosystem: Environmental > Aquatic > Deep subsurface > Groundwater | place...
ATTTTAGAGTATTAAATAAAGTTTATATATTTAAGTACGCAGGATACAAAAACTGGAAAGAATTAGCTTTTAGAGCAGTATAAGAATTAGATAAAAATAAAGTGAAATGAAAATTTCACTTTTTTTAATATACCATTTTTTTTAAAATATTATAAATTTATAGGCATAATGGTATGAATCGAGTGATTTAAAGTCCATTTTATTAAACTAAAAAATAAGAGGTAAATATGAAGTCTGTACTAACAAATCTTGCATTAAATAAGAAAACTAAAGAACTTTGGGTTTCTCCGGTTGATCAAATTGGAACGCGTAATCGTTTATCAGTTAAGAATTTATATACTGGAAAATGGTATCAATATGCTGTATCTAGTTTGAAATTCTTAGATACTGTTGAAGCACGAATCGTTTTTCAAGCTAAAAAGATTCTTCGCGGAAAGAAGAAACATACTGAAGTAGATTGTGAAATTCTACAAGCCTATTCTAATATTATTGCTGGTTAATTAAACTAATTTAATTAAAAACCATTCTGCTATTAGGCGGTTTGGTTTTTTATTATTTATTGATATGAAAAAATTTTATTTTATAAGTAACTTGAATATTGATGAATTAATTATTCGGTAATGATTTAATTAATGTTAATAATAGTAAATATAAAACATTTTTAAAAAATAATTGTCTTCAAGCAGATATATTAATTATAGCCGGTCGGAATAGCTTCAGATACAATAAGTGCACTTAATTTATTAAATGCAGCTAGTAAATTATATTCTAAAGTATTTTGGATCCCAGGCGAAATAGATTATCTATATACCGAATATGAAAAAAATTCAGAATATAAATTAGAAAGGTTAAGTAAATTTATATCCGAATTATCTAATTCTCCTATAAAACTAAATCATATTAATGAATTTAATATGGATGATAGATATATAAAAGGAACTTTAGGTATTCCAATTAATAAATTTTCTAAAATGTATAAATACTGGAAAACTTCAGCTATTGATCAAAATGAATTTTTTGAATATCAAGAAAATAATTTTAAAAAAATATTCAATTCAGAAAAATTACCAGATATTATGGTAACATATTATGAACCATCAAAAAACTTATTAGAATTAATGCCAAATAATTCAATTTGGCATTATGGAAACGGTAATACATATAATAAAGAATATATTTGTAATAACCGGTAATAAAATAAGATTAATATGTAATTCATTTACTTCTTTAGAATATAAAGAAAATAAAAATGATTTTTTGTTAGAAATATAGGACTAATATGGCATTAATATATAATGATAAAAAAGTATCACCAAAAGAATTTGCTCAAATTATATTATTTGAAAAAATTAAAGATATAAATATTATTGATATTGCTAAAGAAAGAAATATTAAAGTAACAGATATACAATGTGATCTTTTAAATGAACAATATAATTGGTTATTAGAACGAATTTATAAAATTTTAAATGTAAATAAAAATATTTTTAAAGTCCAAATGATAGATAGTATTATATATGATCAAGAATTTAAAAAATTAATGAAAGGAGAATAAAATATGCAAATGACAGATAATAAAATTTTAGTTAAAAAAACTTCAGATAAATTATCAAATGAAATTATAATTCCGATGACTGGCGCTAGAGTTGGTTTATATGAAGGGGAAGTAATTGCTATTGGACCTGGAAGAGTATTAAATACTGGGGCAATTAGTCCTTGTTTAGTTAATGTTGGTGATAGAATAGTTTTTAGTTCAGCCGGCGCTTCTACTATATCTTTATATATTGATGGTAAAAAAGAATCATTTTATTTAATGACTGATGTTGAAGCGGCATTAGTTCTTGATGAAAAAGAACGTTTAGCCTAAATGATAAAGAGGTAATAATTAATATGAATAAACTATTAATTAAAAAAATAACAATATATGGTTTTTCTTTACTATTATATATTTTAATTTTAAGTGGTTTTGGTGTTTTCGGTGATTATTTAGAAAGTATACTATGGCCACTTATTAAATTTTCATTAAAATGGTTTTTTATTATTTCATTTGCTTTTTTTATAATTTTTGTTGAAAAACGTATAGAAATAGCTATAAATAAAAATAAAAAAGTTAAGGAAATACCAGAAATTAAGAAAAATCCAGAAGAGGATAAATTATTACTTAAAGATAGAAAAAAAATGAAAAAATATAAATTTAATGAGGCTAATATATGATTGAAAATGAAGATGTGGTAAATCATCCAAAGCATTATACGAATAACATTTCTCGGAATTGAATGTATTGAAATATCTAGATTATTAAATTTTCAATTAGGAAATGCTTTTAAGTATCTTTATAGAAGAAAAGATAAGTCTGCCTTTAAACAAGATATCGAAAAAAGTATTTGGTACTTAAAAGATGCTTCTAAATATCCTAAAATAATAGATCTTTCAAATGAAGATAAAACAATTTTTATTAAAAAAATGGCATATATTATTTCTTGTGAAGAAGAAGAATCAGTTAGAAATATTTATATTAAATTATTAGATAATATAACATATAATAATTTATCTATATTTTCAGAAGATGATTATAATAAATTAATAGAATATGCAAATAAATATGAGCCTACATTCTAAAATAGAGAATTTTTTCATTTTTCATAGATATAAAAAAAATAATAATTCTTTATCTAAATTATATTATGAAGTTTTAAAAATTAATAAAAAAATTGATAAAGAATCTTTTTATACATATTCAGAAAATGAAGAAAAATATATTAGGCAAAAAATAATTCTTTTGCTTAAATTAATCGAAATTGGAGATTTTTATCATCCTAATTATAAAAATTATTATGATTTTAGTATACCATTAAATGATTATGAAAAAGATGAAGATAATTTAATTAATAAAAGAATAATAGAAAATAATAAGAAAAAACTTATTAAACGTATATTATATGCTAATAAGGCAAAAAAACTTATTATTAAAGTAAAAAATATAATTGATAAAAAAACAGCTTAATATAAAGTGTTTTTTTATAATGATAAATATTTTTATTTATAAAAATTATATTTATAAAATAAATAAACTAAAAAAGGAAAAAATATGGAAAAAATTATAAATGTTACAGATGTTAATTTATTTATCTTAAATGATGGTAAATATAATACTAAAGCTATTGCGATGGTTACCTTAAATGATTGCTTAAAACTAACCGGAATTAAATTTTGTATAGATGAAAAAGGAAAATGTTTTTTACGTTATCCAATTAATACCGGAAATAAACATGCAATTTCTTATTTTTATCCATTAAATAGATCAATGTCAGATGAAATTTTAGAAGCTATTAAAGAAAGATATTTTGAAATTTTAGATGATGAAAATGATAACAATAACTAAATATTAATGAAAAAAAAACATATTTGGAAAAATGCTGAAATTAAATCTTCTAAATTAAAAATGGAAGATTTGATAAAAAAGCCGGATAAGATAATTAAAAATTTAACTAAAATGAATCAATTAGTTAATGAAATTACTAATAATGGCAAAATAGAAAATTTTAATAATATTGAAACAATTTCTCAATGGAAAGAAACAGCTTTAAGATTATTACCTAAAAATATTTCAAAAGAGAATTTAGTATTAGTAAAAGATAAATTAAATGATATTTTATTTTATTGGAGAAAAAATGACTGAAATTGATATAAAAGATAAAAACTATACACCAGTTGAAACAAGTAGGATTTTAATTTGTAGTATTTTAGAAGATTTAGAAGATAATAAAGATAAATACTTAGAAAAGTTATGCCATTCATGGAATCAATATTCTGAAGAAGAAAAAGAAAAAGTCTATAATGCAATTTCAAAAACTTCTTCTAAATTATATAAAACTTTAGAACGTTTTATTCTTATTGATAAAATTAATAAATAAAGGCTATTTATATATGTTAAAATTGATAAAATTTGAAATTGGCCAAATTTATAAAGATAAAAATAATATTAATAGTTATAAAATATTAGATAATAAAGAAGAGTATATAGAAACAGAAAATCAATTTGGTATTAAAAAACATTTTGGAAAAACTTTAATGAATAATATAGAAACGGCTTATGATTTTGAAATGAATCCGTTTTTATATTCAGGAATTCAAAAAAAAGAAGATTTAGATTTTCAAATAATTTCTAAAAGAAAAAATAGAAAAGAAATGTCTAAATTACATTCAGAAAAAATTAATTTTAATATCAATTTTAATGAAATTTATAAGAGACTCTATAAATTAGATTAATAAATAATATAAAATGATATTTTTATAAAATAGGAAAAAGTATGGAAAAAAATAGATTAAGACAAAATTTATCTAGAAGAATAAAAAATATAGATGAAGAAGAAAATTATACCTCTTCTATTCTTCCAGAAGAAACCTCTGATGATGAAATTTCAAAAGAAATATCAATTATAAAAAAGAAAATTGATATAATTTATAAAAAATATGGTCAAATTGGATTAAAATTGATAGATAAATTAATTATTGATCTAGTACAAAAAATGGAAAGTAGACTTAATACTAATTCTATATTAACCGATTTAAATAGTAATGAATTAGAAGAAAATAATCAAAATAATCAAAATAATAAAAATAAACATTCTAGACCACAAACTAAAGTTCCAATTTTAGAAGAATCAAAAATAGAGAATAATGATAAAATAGATCCTTTATTAAAAAATGCAGCTAAAATGTTAACATCAAATAAAAAAACAGTAGTTGTAGAAAATAATTCTAATTCTTTTACTCCGGCTAAAAATACAACTAATATGGTTGAACATGTAGATGATGATAATTCTTTTAACCAAATAGATGAAAATTCAATTAATCCTACTTCTATTAATGTAGTTCCTTCTGCTGAAGATCAAGGAGATCCAGCATTTAAAGGAGGAGATATGTCTGCTTTATTAGGTGCGGTAAAAATGTTTAAATAAAAAAAAATATGAATAAAAAAATAACTCCAAAAGCAAAAACATTAACATTAAAAATGTTAAATATTACAAATTCTAATCCAGAAGAGCATACTTTTTTAATTTCATCTTTTGATGTTATAGATTTTGCTACTTTTATTGTGCCTAATAATTATATTAAAATATCCTATACTTTAGTTAATGATATAGATAATATAAAAGTAGAAGAATATTCTTTAAAATATTGTGGAATACCTATTAGAATATTATGTGGTATTTCTTTAGATAATAGTATTCTTTATGAAAATTATCAATATTTAGATTGTAGAGAAAATTATTATAAAAATCAAATAAAAAATAATAAAAGAATTTGTAATAATGGAGTTGAATTAGACCTAAGTGGTAATGATTGTAATTATTATGAAGATGGAACTGATTGGGAAAATTTAGCCGGATTTAATGAAATAGTACCGAGCCAAATAACTCAAAAAGTAGAAAGAAATAAAAAAATAAATAATGATATTATTAAAGATTTTAATAAAAAAGAACTTAAAATTAATAATGATTCTTCAGATTCTGATGATAATTTAGAAAATAATTTAGTTATATCTTGAGGAATAAATAATGAAATATACTGATGCAGATAAAGAAAATTATTTAAATAGTACTTCTTCATATAAAAGTTTTTTAGATAATAAAACCGCATTATCTAAAATTACTGATAAAAATTATGAAAATTTAGAAAATTTATCAATTGAAGACCAAGAATCAATAAAAACTCAATTAAAAAGTAAAAAAATATATCATTGGATTGCTAAATAGAAAAGAAATAAGTATTATATGGATAAAAATATTAATGAAGCTTTAGATTATATGTTACTTAAATGTGAATATGAACCTATAGTTGATAATTTTAATTATTGTTTAGAAAAATTAGAATCAATTTTGACTTTACCAAGTACTAATGAAATGTTACCAGCTATTAATTCTATTTGTATTCCAATGATAGGTTTATTAGAAGCTAATAATGTAATTTCAGAAGGAACTAAAGAATTATTAACTCTTCAAGCGATGAATGCTTCTTCATTAGATGCGGCGGCACATAACCATAATATAGATAATATATTAGTTTATGTTTTTTTAAAAACTTTAATGACAGTTCCGGCTTCTACAAAAGCATATAAATTAGGTTTAATAAATCAAGATGGTAAATTAATTAAAAATCCTAAAACTAAAAATGAATTAGAAGCTATTTCTAATTTAGATTTATTAGGTTTTAAGTTAAGAAAATGGATAAAACCATATATTTCTAAAATGTCAATGTATTCTTGGTTAAATAGTGCTACCGCTCAACGTTATCAAAATAGATTATCTGGACCGGTAGATTCAATGTCTAAATTCTATACTATTAAAAGAGCAAATGATGATTTAGTTAAATTAATGGCTCAGAATTAAAAGTTAAATAATTTTAAAATAAAATTTTTAAATTATAAATGAAAAAGAAAATATGCACCATTAGTTCAATGGTAGAATCCTGCGCTTCCGACCCAGTGATGAGAGTTCGATTCTCTTATGGTGCTTTTTATTTTTAATAAATATAATAGTAAAGGAGAAATTATGACTATAGATTTATTAAAACCGGCAAAAGATCAAATAAAAAATGAAGATTTTACAATTGGAGTTCGGTGCTCCAACTGGATTAAACCAAGGTATTCCTTCTTCAGGAGATGGAATAGGTGTAATGCCAGTATTAGTTGGTGCTAAACCCACTAAAAGAAAAAGAAATAAAAAAAATAATATAGAAATTAAAGAAGAAAAAGAAATTATAGAAGAAACTGAAACTCAAATAAATAAAAAAATATGCAATATAAAATTGCCAAAATTAGAAAAATCTTTTATTGAATATGTAAGAGAAAGAAAAAAATGAATTCAGATGAGAAATTATTTAATCAATTAATTAAAGAAAATTCAACAAAAGCAACCTTAATGAATAATGGTTGCTTTTATTATTTTCATTATAAACCGACTTCTTGGATGAATCCTAAAAGAAATATAATGCTTGATTTAAGTCCTCTTATCTTTTGTATTGGTCCATCAAATGGAGAAAATTTAATAGAAGGATTAAATTTTAGGCATTTACCTATTTTATTTAGAAAAAAAGTATTAAACGCCATGGATAGTGCTTCTTCTATTATAAAAAGTAATACTAGAACAATTATATCAAGAGAAAAGATATTAAGTATTGATCCTCAAGTTGTTCAAGCTATTCGTAAATATAACTTGAAAAATATATCTAATTGTATGTTATTAGATAATAAAATTATGCAAGAATTAATAGAATTTGACATAAATAATTATATAATGTCTTCAGTATTAGAAAATAATACTAAATTTGAATTAAATAAACATAAACATCATTAATAAATAAACTAATATGGGATATTCAGAAGAATTTCAAAAATTATATAATAGTGCATCTTGCTTAACTCAAAATTGGGATTGGTCCCAAAATAGGTGGTTTGATCCTGATTCAAATTGTTCAAAAGCCGAAATAGCTTTAATATCTTCATTAACATCTGAAGCATATAACTTAGCTGGATTAGAATGTCAATATTTTATCTATAAATATGATACTTCTAAAGATCCAATTTTTGGTGAAGATTCTACTAGAGAAATTGTTAGAAGGTTTATAATTAGTGTATATTCTCCTTCTTTACCGACTTTTCAAACAACATATAAATTACAAGGTATGGTATATGAAGAAATGTTTACCGTACAAACTACTATTGAACATTTTTCTCAGGCTTCTCAATATTCATATAGTGAAAATGTTAAAGATAGAATTAAAAAATATGATATGATTGAACCTTCAATTGGAGATTTAATTTATTTTGATAAAATAGATTTATACTATGAAATTATAAATGTTAAAAAATTTACACCAGATTCTACTTTTTTAACCGCTCCTATTACATATGAATTTATATTAAGAGTTTGGAGAAACGATCAACAAATAGCAAATCCTATAGATAATGATGATAAAATGGAACATTTAGTTGATTATCAAAAATTATCTGATTATTTAGAAATAAATAACGATTTACAAGAATTAAATAAAGAAGTTAAGTATATAAATAAAAATGAAGAAAGAACTGCTGATATAGATCCGTTCGGTGGTTGGGAGAAATAATAATGTTTGATAAAAATGAAAATTTACGTGCTGAAGGCGAAAAAATAGCTACTACTCAAGAACAGATAAATGAATATTTAAAATGTTCTCAAGATATATTATATTTTGCAAATAATTATTTTACTATACAAACTGGTACTCGGATATTCAATTATTAAATTAAGAGAATATCAAGAAAGAATCTTAAAAGCATTAGTTGCTCCGGCCGAAGATAAACCAAATTCTATAATATTAAGTGCCCGCCAAATTGGGAATGTATTTCCTATGATTCTTACATAACGGTAAGAAAAAAGAATAGCAAAGAAAAAATTAAAATAAAAATTGGTGATTTTTATGAAATGATTAATAAAAATAGTAAATTAAAAGAATAAAATTTTTATTAAATTGTAATTATTATAATTAGTGAAATAGGTTTAATTAAATGTATAAAGAAAAGTTTGAATGCCCATTATGTAATAAAACTTTTAGTAGTAAACCAGGGTTTATGAAACATTTATCATGTACACATAAATTAGATATTAATGACATAAAAAATTTATATAATGATAAAATAAAAGAAAAACATAAATGTTTATGCCCTAATTGTAATAATTATCCAGATTATGAAACTTCTAAAAAATATCATGGTTGTTGTTCTTTTTCACATATGACCACTTATAATAAATTGAGAACTGGTAAAATTTATAAAATTAAATGTGAAATTTGTGGAGAACCTTTTAATGATTATAAAAATTTAAGTAAACATTTACATCATAGTCATCCAGAGATTAATAAAGAAGATTATTTTATGAAATATCTTTGGAAAGAAGGAATGTCTTCTGGTAAATGTTTATGGTGTGGTAAAGCTTTAAAATTCAAAGGTTTAGAAAAAGGTTATTATAGATTTTGTTATGATACTAAATGTAATGTATTATGGAATAATAAAAATACAAATAGATTAGATAAATTTAAAAAAAGTTTTAAAAAAACTAGAAATAATTTAAATTGGGCAGTTAATACGCAATTAAGTTATTGGTTAAATAAAGGTTATTCAGAAGAAGAAGCTCAAATTAAATTATCTGAAAGACAAAATACTTCATCATATGATAAATTAATAAAGATATATGGACAAGAAAAAGCTTTAGATATTTGGTATAATAAACAAATGAAATGGATGGATAGTTTACAAAAAAGTAAAAATAATTTTAATTGTATTTCTAAACCTGAAATTGAATTAGGACAATCTATCGAAAAACTAATGAATATTGAATTACAAAAACAATATCCATTAGCTGATAATACTAAAGCCTACTTATATGATTTTCGTTTTAATAATAAACTAATAATGTATAATGGTGATTATTGGCATGCTAATCCTATTAAATTTAAAGAAGATTCTATTTTTTTTAGAAATAACAAACCAATTTTAGCTAAAGAAATTTGGGAAAAAGATTCTAAAATGTTAGAAATAGCTAAAAAAAATGATTTTGAAGTACTAATTATTTGGGAAACAGATTGGAATAATAATAAATCTGAATGTATTAATAAATGTGTTAATTTTTTAAGTAATAAGTAAAAATTGGCGATTTTTATAATATGATAAAAGAAAAATAATTATAAATAAAATCAGTAAATAAAATAATTATAATTTTTTTTATATATACTTTATAGGAGAAATTATGATTTATTTAGAAGAAGATGATACCATTTGGTTTATAGAAATAAACTCTAAAAATAAAAAAATTAATGTACAAATAGGATATATTATTAATGAACCATATTTTAAGAAATATGATAAAATTTATTTAGGTGTATCAAATTCTGCCTGGAATATTAATGATGATATAAAAAATTATGATAAAAATTATGGTTTATCATTAGCATTATATAGAGCATTTAATAATACTTATTTAGCATTAAAAGCTTTAATAGGAGATGACCAAGCTCAAGAATTAATAGTAATATTAATTAAAAAACTAAAAATAAAATTACCTCAATTTAATGATACAATAATACAAAAAGTTATTAATGATATTGAAAATTTTGATTTAAGAAAAATATAAAATAAAGGAGAAAAATATGAGTAATGAAACTATTGAATTTACTGGTATTATGGTTAAACATAGCCCGGTAATTAAAAAAAATGATGTTTTTGCAAATTTACAGATTAAGACCTCTGAAGTAGGAGCAATTAGAACCTTCGTAAAGCCATTTCAAAATGCTGGTGTAGAAGGTTTATCAGATTTATTTAAGGAAGAATATTTACCATGGAATAAAATGAACATACCATTAGGCGAATATAATCTTTATTATAAGGTAGTATTTGAAGGTGTAGAATTTGATGCTAAATTAGTTAATATTGCAGTAAATAATAAACGTGTAAAAGAATCTTCTGTTACTGATTATCTTTTAACTTTTGATAAATGTATAGAAGAAAATGATGCTAAAGTATCATATTATATTAAACATAAAGAAGAAGATGAAAACGGTAAAATGCAATTAGTCCAATATCCTGTTACTTTAGAATCCATTGAAGGTATGCCAGGAACAAATATTTAATTAATAGATAAAGATAATTAAAAGGAATTTATGACAAAAGAAATTACATTTGAAGAAGAAGGAAGAAATAAACTATTAGAAGGAATTGATAAATTAGCTAATGCGGTAAAAACTACATTAGGTCCTTCTGGTCGTTTAGTAATGATTCAAAAAAATGGAAAAGCTCCTTTAACAACTAAAGACGGAGTAACAGTAGCAAGATCAATAGAATTAAAAGATCCTATTGAAAATATGGGAGCTCAATTAGCTATTAATGTAGCTTCTAAAACTAATGATGTTGCCGGAGATGGAACTACAACAGCAACAGTATTGGCTCAAGCAATTGCACATGAAGGTATTAATGCCGTAATAAAAAACGGCCATAGACCATCAAGGATTAAAACTGGGATAGATTATGCGGTTAATACTATCTGTGAAGAATTAGATAGAAATTCTATTAAAATAAATGATCATGAATCTATTAAAAATGTAGCTGCAATTTCAGCTAATAATGATTATGAATTAGGTGAAATGATTGCTAAAGCAGTAGATAAAGTTGGAGTAAATGGCGTTATCCGTGTAGAAGAATCTAAAAATACTGAAACTCAATTAGATATTGTAGATGGTTTACAATTTGATAGAGGATATTTATCTCCATATTTTATTAATAATGCATCTAAACCGATTTGTGAATTAGATAATCCTTTAATTTTATTATATAATCATAAATTATCTTTATTTGAAGATTTTAAAGATTCAATAGTATATGCGGCCTCTCAAAAAAGACCATTCTTAGTTTTTGCTGACGATATTGATGGTGAAGCTTTAACTACTTTGATTTACAATCATACTAATAATAAAATTCAATGTTGTGCAGTAAAAGCTCCCGGTTTTAATGATACTCGTCCTGGATTTTTCCAAGATTTAGCAATGATGGTTGGTGGTACATTAGTATCAGAAGAAACTGGAACTAAATTAATGGATTTAGATCCTAAAATGATTTTAGGTAGTGCTAAAAAAGTAATTATTACAAAAAATTCTTTTACCGTTATTGAAGGCAATGTTGATGAAGAAAAACGTCAAGAAAGAATTAAATTAATAAAAAATTTATTAAAAAATTCTAAAAATCAAATGGAATATATTCATTTAGAAAATAGATTGGCAAAAATTGATGGTGGAATTGCAATTATTCATGTAGGTGGTACAACCGAAGTAGAATTACGTGAAAAAAAAGATAGAGTTGATGATGCAGTACATGCAACAATGGCCGCTATTGAAGAAGGAATTGTTCCAGGAGGCGGAACCGCTTTATTAAAAGCTTCAATTAATTGTCGTGATAGGTTTGCTGAAACTTGGGATAATAGCGTGGTAACTGGATATAAAATTATCATGGAAGCTATAAAAGCTCCTTTAATCCAAATAAATGATAATAGCGGTGAATCCGGTACAACAATTTCTAATACTTTAGAAACTAGATATATTGATGATTTAAATAATAATATAGATATCACTAATGCATTAAATTTTGGATATAATGCTAAGACTGAAATATATGAAGATTTAATTAAAGCCGGTGTTATCGATCCAGTTAAAGTTACTAAAACGGCATTAAAAAATGCTGCTTCAATTGCTTCTATGTTATTATCAACTTCATGTGTTATTAATGATAATCCTGAAGATTCTAAAGTTTATGCTCTTCCACAAATGGCAGATATGTCTCAATTACCACAAATGTAAAATAAGGAAAAATAAAATGAAAGATTTTAAAATTATTTCAATGACTACTAATGATAGTATATTAAAAACCTCTTTTTTTGATGATATTAATATTGAATTCTATCCAGGTATGAAAAATACTTCAGATACAATTATGATTTTTGAATCTTCAGGAAATCCTAAAGATTCTAAATTACAAATATCTGATTATACTAGAAAATTCACAATTTCTTATACTAATTGTCTAAATTTAGATAATTCAGAAGCAAAAGAATTTATATTATCAGATTACGCTCAAACAATTAATAATTCTACTAGAAATACTATTAATTTTATTAAATTAATAGATGATATTTATGATTTTTTAAAATTCTGTTATAATGAAAAAAAAAATTAAATCATATGGAAAAACAGACAAAAAAATGATTAAAATAAAATAAATTGAAATTATAAATATATTAGATTTATAAAATAATTAATGGCCCGGAGGTATAATATGGGAGATGATCTTTTAGAAGAAGAACCATCAATGGAAATGGATCAAGAATTATTAGAAGAATTAGATTTTGATAAAAGTCCTAATTTAGGTCTTCTTGACTTCCCTGAAGATGAAGAATAAGTAAAAAATATCATTTTTAATAAAAAGAGCAACAAAATTGCTCTTTTTTTAGTTATTTATATAAATAAGTGTACAAATAACTAAAAATAATGTATATTATACTCATGACAAACAACATGGAGAATTTTATGAACAAACTTATTTTTATCCTTCTTACTACCATTTCAATGCTTTTTATTGGTTGCGGTAATAATAGCACAGGTAGTTCTTTTGAAGAAATTGATTCTTCTTCAAGTATTACTGAAATTGATTCAAATTATACAGAATATCATGTGGATTCAACACTTATATTTGATGTACATACTGATTATGATACTACTTTGATTTCTAATTATAATCATTTTAATGGTTGGTCTTTTACCTATGAAGAAATTCTTTCAGATATGACTAATTTTGATGAATCAAAAATTATTAATTACGATACTTATGAATCTTTTACTATAATTAAAATTAATGAAACTGAAACTTATGCTACTTTTATTAAAAATGACGGTTCTAGCCATGAGAATTATAATATTTCTGATTCAAGTAATTTTACTATTAGTGATGGAATTGATGATAATAATTTGCCTTATACTTCTTTTTCTACTTGGAAAAGATTAGATGAAAATCATATTCTTCGTTATTGCGGTGGTTATGAAAATCGTCAATTTTCTGGATACATGGAAATTATCTATATTTCTAAATAATATCTTACTTTATTAATAAAATTTAAAAGACCTAAAATAGGTCTTTTTTTTGTTAAATAAATATAAAGTTGGTTTAAACCTCTTGCATAGAAAAAAGGATTTAATTATTATGGATACTATAGAATATTTTAAGACTCGGTAATACTTTTGAATATTTTTTAAAAACATTTTATTTTGAAGAATATTTATTATTGATTGATAAAAATGAATTTAAGATAGTTGATACTTCAGAAAATTCAATTAAATATATTGCATTATTATTATTATGGAGATCATTTTATGAATCTTCTAAAACTAATATAGTTATTTGTAATGATTTATCTGAAATCGAATTAATAAAAGAAAAAGTATTAAATGAATATATGTATATTTGTAATAAATATCAATTTACTAAAATTAAAAAACAATTAGATAAAAGTATTATATTTTCTAATAATTCAAAAATTTTATTTAAAGAACCTTTTGAAATAACTATTTTTAATGGATATACTTTAATTTATTTTAATCGGTACTAAACAAAAAGTTAATTTAATAATTGATAATAAAAAGATAATGGTTATTAATAACTAATATATAGGAAAAACAATATGAATGCTTTTTTACCTCAAAAAATGAAAAATAGTATTTTAGGTAAAGATTATCAAAAAATTGCTAATGATGTTAGAGATACCGGAATGATATTATATTGGAATAATGGATATCCATCATTAGATATAAAAGGATTATGTAATATGTCATATTTATTTTTTTATCAAAATATGATAAATCCGATTATTACTCTTTCAAAAGAAATAAAATATAAAAGTAGAATTGAAAAATGGTTAAAATATTATAATAATCATTTTACCGGTAGGCTAAAATGAATGATCAAGAATTTAAACGGATGGATAAAGGTTTTGTTGTAACATTTCTAGTAAATGACCTAACACCTGCTCAATATGCATTTTGTCACAAATATAATCCAAATATAAAGCACAGATATTAATGCACAAACTAAGGAGTCTTAAATGAAAAATATAAAAGAAGAATTTTTAAGAGATATAGCTCATCATAAAATGACTATTAATAAAGATGAAGGTAAATATAGGCATATTAATTTTGGAATACCTAATAATAGTAATTTAGAATTTAATATTACTACTTTTCCTTATTATTTAGTAATAACCGGAGATATGGGTGATTATGTTTTTCATAGTCCTAGTAGAATTGATATGTTTAATTTCTTTAATTTAAGTGAAATAAATCCTGAATATTGGGCTGAAAAAGTAGTTTCTGAATCAAAATTTGGTAAAGGAATTTATTATTTTGATATTAATGTATTTAGACAAAATATTATTGAATATGTAAAGGATTATTTAAACTTAGAAGAAAATGAAGAAATACCAGAAAAATATATTGATGAAATACAATTCATTTTAGATGCTTCTGATGAATATGATTGTATAAGTGAACTTAGAAATTTTACTTCTGATATTATTAATTTTGATAGTTTTTGGGAAGGTACTTCATGTGAAAGTTTTACCCACCATTATCTTTGGTGTTGTCATGCCATTCAATGGTCAATTAATCAATATTATATTCTAAAAAATAAAGTAATATCTTAATATTAACAGGTTTTAATTCCTTGATATACCGGTTTATTTTATTAAAATAAATAATATATCCTTATTAAATAAAAAACAAAGCCTTAAAAGTATTCCAGAATTGATAATTAAAAATTGGCTTTAAAATTAAAAAATTAATAAATAAATTAAAAAGGTAATTAAAAATATCTTAAAAAATAGTTAAGTAAAAAAATAAAAAAATTATTATATTATAAAATATTAAAAACTTTTAGAAGAAAAAACGGATGTGATTAACCTTAGTAGTTAATTAAAAAAGTAAAAAACAAAAAATTAAAAACAAAAAATATTTAAAGAACTTATTGAAGGATGTGGTTAATCATTAGGTAATTAACTGACATAGAAAGCCAAGTTTAAAGTATAAAAGCTGAATAGTATTTTTGAAATGAATTGGTCGGAGATCTAAAGGAGTTAGTTTTAGATTTCGTTAACGATAATACTAATGAATGATGAATAAATTCTTTTTAAATAAAAAAAGATATGCCAATATTCAAATTGCCGCTATGGTATAATTAAATATAAGCCCGAGTACAGGATAGCCACTCGGTTAAGTTAATTTATAAATCCCACAATGACCGACGGGAACTCATTTCATTGCAAGATTTTTCTTACAAGGATTTAGATTTCTAGAGAGAATAAGTTCCTGAAAAGGCTTTTTCCCTCTAAAAATCTAAATTCTTGCAAGATTTTAACCCATTATTTCTATTAATAAATCTTTTAAACTTAAGTGGGCACTGCTCACAGAAGAAATACAGGTTTAAAAACTTAGTTAATTTTAAAAAATTAAAAACCCAAAATAAAAATAGAATTTGTGAATATTAAATCGGTTTTTTGCCTTTCCATTGTAAGCTGGTTTTTTATTGATTGGATTTCTCCAATCAATTTTTTAATAATAAATATGATAAAGAAAGAAAAGAAATATTTATTTATTTTTAATATAAATTAGAACTAAAGTTAAAAAAGGGTATTTAATTAATTTTTAGTTAGTTCAGGACAACAGCCGGATTAATAAATGAAATTAGGTTAATGAAACTATATTAAGAAAAAAGTATTATTCATCTGGATATAGATTAATTAAAATGGAGAAAGTATGGAAAAGGTTTTAGTATATGCAGATGGAGCTTGTCAGCCTAATCCGGGTGTAGGTGGATTAGGTATTGTAATAATATATGAAGATGGTAGAATAGAAGAATGTTCTCAAGGTTTTTATAATAGTACTAATAATAGAATGGAATTATTAGGTGTAATAAAAGCATTACAACTTTTGAAATTAAAAGAAAATATTAAAATTGAAGTATTTAGTGATTCTAAATATGTAGTTGATTCAATTAATAAAAAGTGGTTAGATCGTTGGGAAAAGAATAATTGGAAATTTAAATTAAATGGTAAAAAAGAAGTAAAAAATAAAGATTTATGGAAATTTTTATTTAAATTAAAGGATAAACATCCAACTACATTTACTTGGGTAAAAGGACATGCTGAAAATATTAATAATAATAGATGTGATATATTAGCTTCTAAAGCAATTAAATCAAATAAATTATTTGAAGATATTGGATATATAA
>Ga0265294_10004740_pt1 | contig 16853 bp, 16 predicted proteins | sample MunlanPumphouse3_FD_192504 | JGI IMG/M metagenome (GOLD analysis project Ga0265294, IMG submission 192504) | Groundwater microbial communities from a municipal landfill in Southern Ontario, Canada - Pumphouse #3 | ecosystem: Environmental > Aquatic > Deep subsurface > Groundwater | place...
GCAGATTATGTTCCCGGAATTATTTCAACCTGGGAAAGCGGATCGGATATAATTTGTCACAATGCTCCCCATTTACTTTTTGCACATGTTCCTGTTGATCCGATTGATGACCCGACCGAAGCGATTATTGCCCTGACTCATTTTGATATCGCTGCTCCTGCATTTGGCCTCGGTACATGCTGGGCGGGATTTGTAAAAATGGCTTTAGACAATTATAAACCATTGAAAGATCTGCTGTCAGTGCCGGAAGGACGTAAAGCAGCCTGCCCAATGCTGTTTGGATATTCAAGTTATAAAATCACTTCAATTCCAAGACGAAACCCTGTAGATATTAAATGGAGATAATAGGATACCAGTGATTTTTTTATTAAATTTATTGGATAAAACTATAACGCTATGGAAAATATTCTTGGTTCAATCTTATCTCAAATTGATAATAATGCCTTAAAAACTATCAGCCGGCAGGCTAACACAACACCCGCAAAGGCCAAAAGTGCACTAACAAGTGCAATTCCCGCACTGATGCACGCAATGGCAAAAAACAGCAGTACAAAAGAGGGTGCAGATGCATTGCAAAAAGCTGTGAAAAAAGACCATGACGGAAGTCTGCTGGATAACCTGGGTGAATTTCTGAATAATCCCGGCTCTGTCAACGGAGAAGGAATACTTAAACATGTTCTGGGCAACAAAAGACAAAATGTTGAAAAATATATCAGCAAAGGTTCCGGCCTCGACAACTCTTCAACAGCAAAAATTCTTGAAATGGCAGCTCCTATAGTGATGGGTTACCTTGGGAAGAAAAATGCAGGCGGAGGGGGAATAGGTGATTTGCTCGATTCATATCTTAAAACAGAGAAAAAACACACCCAAAAATCCCAGAGTGTTTTAAACCAGATACTTGACAGGGATGGTGATGGAGATGTTATAGATGATATTGCAGAAATCGGAACTTCTTTTCTTGGTAGAATGTTAAGGAGAAAATAATCCCTCCAATTGTGAATCTGTTTTTGGATAATAGAAGGAGAATTATGAAGGTGTTTTCACAAATTTGTTTTGATTAAAAGTTATCAGACAGAATATCTTCTTACGGAAATTAAGACTCAACGAAATTGAAATCATAAGGGCCCGGCACGGCAGAATGGACTTAAGAGGTTAAAAAAAGGAGTAACATACAATGAGTGATGATATTCAATTAGACAATTCGGATTTTCTCAATTCGCTTCTGTCAGGAAATCGCAGCATGTGTTCCAAAATTATACAGGAACATTTAAAAAATCAGATTCCGGTTCAATATCTATATGAAAACATAATTAAAAAATCACTATATGAAGTTGGAGAACTATGGGAGTCAAATAAAATCACTGTTGCCACTGAACACCTGGCTTCTGCCATAGTGGAGGCGATTTTAAACGAACTGTATTTCACCATTGTTGGCGGCAAAAAAAATATAAAGAGTGTTGTTGTCTCTTGTGTTGAGAATGAATTTCATCAGATAGGTATTAAAATGGTGAGTGATATTTTTGAATTAAATGGCTGGAACTCATTTTTCCTGGGAGCGAATACTCCTACAAATGAACTAATTAAGTTTACTAAAATTATTAAACCTGATATTCTTGCAATTTCCCTTACTCTAAATTATAATTTGCCAATACTGGAAAGAATGATACAGGAAATAAGGAAAGAGATTACTGACTTACCTGTTTTAGTTGGTGGACAGGCATTCACCAGGGGAGGGAAAGATGCTGTTGCCAAATATTCAAATGTAATATACTTGCCGAATTTAAATGCTATAGATTTGTTTATTAAGAATTTCCAGCCAACTAATTAAAAGTTGAATTTATTGGAATAACATGCAAAAAGAGAGTGTAAAATCTTTATTATCTGAATGGTCAGTAGAAATCGATGAAGCAATCATCAGAAGTAAATCATTTTGCATTGCATTATTTTCTACAGAAAAAACGTTGATATACAGTAATGAGGCATTTAATTCACTCATAAACAATGATCCCGCAGGATCATTTCTTAATCCTTCCTTTGATGCGCTTCTTAAATTGGATAATTCTTCCGCTCTTATTTTTGACGGGATATTAACTTTTGGCGACTATAAATCTGTGAATCCCTCAATAGCAGCACAGATTTTCAGAAAGCACAATAAATTACTGATAATCGGGGGTGGAGATACAACACAGCTCCTGGAGCAGAATAGTGCCATGCATCAGTTAAACAGAGAGATAATCGGTCTGCAAAGGGATCTGATTAAAAAAACACGTACATTGGAATACACTTTATCTCAATTAAACGAAGCAAATCTTGAACTGAACAGATTGAATGCCGATAAAGACCGTTTTATCCAGATTCTCGGACACGATTTAAGAGGCCCGTTTAATACTCTGCTCGGATTTTCAGAAATATTGCTGGAGAATCTCCGTATATATGACATTGATCAGGTTGAAGAGCTGATAAAATTAATTCATAAAGCATCACAACAAACATTCAATTTGCTGGAAGACTTATTGTTGTGGTCAAAGTCGCAGGCAGGAAAATTGCCGTTTGAACCTCAAAAAATAGTTTTTGAAGTAATTTGTGCAGAGGTAATCAGTAGTTTGATTGATACTGCCAGGACCAAGAATATATTAATTAATTTTTCTGAAGAGGAAACAACTACCTTTTCTGCAGATCCGAATATGCTCAAAACAGTCTTACGGAACTTACTCTCAAACGCAATAAAATTCACAAATCAGAACGGATTCATCAGTGTTTACACAGAGAAATCCGGAACGGACATTACCATAACAATTTCTGACAATGGTGTGGGAATTGAAAAGGAAGACATTGCGAAACTCTGGGATGTGTCTCATAATTTTACGACCAAGGGCACTGCAGGTGAAAAGGGGACTGGCCTGGGACTGGCTTTATGCAGGGAATTTGTGGAAAAACACGGTGGCCGGATCTGGGCAGAAAGCGAACCTGGGAAAGGGAGTGACTTTAAATTTACAATGCCTTTGTCAAGTGATTAATCTTTCTAAAAACTTACTCTATGAACTATGTACGGCAATTCGGGGTCAGGAAGCTGGTGAGCTTTGTGATTACTCCGCTTATAGTTATCTATATAATGTTCTTTGCCGGGATTGCTCCTGATAATCCGCTGATTGCATATACACTTGGAGTGGCTCTTCTTATGGCGGTGCTGTGGATAACAGAGGCGGTGTCTTTGGCCGTGACTTCGCTGATTCCAGTGGCTTTGTTTCCTTTGCTTGGGATCATGGATGGCAGGGCGGTAGCAGCAACCTACTTCAACGATGTGATTTTCTTGTTTATGGGAGGATTCCTTATCTCTCTGGCAATGGAAAAATGGGACCTTCACCGCCGGATTGCATATAATATTCTCTGCTTTACCGGGACAAGCCCGGCGAGGATCCTTCTGGGCTTTATGCTGGCCTCATTTTTCCTTTCTATGTGGATTTCAAATACAGCCACGGCTATGATGATGCTACCGATCGCCATGGCTATCATAAGCCAGTTAAATGTACTGATGAACAATAAAAGCTCTGCCAGGTTTTCCGTTGGAATTTTACTGGGAATAGCATACAGTGCCTCTGTCGGGGGTATGGCTACGCTGGTGGGAACTCCTCCCAATCTATCCTTTATCAGAATTTTCCATATCTATTTCCCTGATGCTCCGGAGATCTCCTTTTATAAATGGATGCTTTTTGCAGTGCCTGTCTCTGTTTTGATGTTTATTTTTATATGGACTCTCCTGTACACATTTTTCCGTCCTAAAAAAAAGGAGTGGTGCGATGTAGACAAACACACTTTTCACGACCAGCTTAAAGAGATGGGGAAGAGAACTTACGAACAGAATTTTGTATTTGTCGTTTTTATTCTTGTGGCCATTCTCTGGATTAGCAGAGTGGATCTGGATTTTGGCTTTGCCAGGATTCCGGGATGGAGTAATTTACTTCCGGTATCAAAATTTATCAATGATGGAACTGTCGCTATATTCATGGCTCTTATCCTCTTCTTTATCCCGTCGCGGACAACCAGGGGAGATACCATTCTGGAGTGGGAAACGGCTTCTAAACTGCCGTGGAACATTTTATTGCTGTTCGGGGGTGGTTTTGCATTGGCGACAGGATTCAAAGAGAGCGGTCTCTCCCTTTGGTTTGGAGGGCATCTTTCGGGAATTGCAAACCTGCATCCCTTTTTGATTATGCTCATTATTTGCCTGGTAATAACTTTCCTGACAGAACTCACTTCAAATACGGCTACCACCGAAATGGTGCTGCCAATCCTTGCCGGTATTGCTATTACCACTGGAATTAATCCTGTAATGCTGATGATCCCCGCCACCTTGTCTGCCTCTATGGCCTTTATGCTACCGGTTGCAACACCACCCAACGCCATCATTTTTGGAACCGGGCTTGTATCTGTGAGGCAGATGGCAGCCACCGGATTTGCAATAAACCTGGTTGGTGCGGTTATCTGTGCAGCTATGATGTTTTTTTGGGGAACACGGGTTTTCATACTATAGAAATCGGATTACTCAGAGAGTTAGTTTTGATCGGAACACTTTGATCAGGACGGCCGCTTGCGACTGTCCAATAATTTGCAAAAAATGAACATTAATTGTGGTGATATAAAAAAATGAACATATATTTGCATTATGTTCATAAAATTAAAAATATTGAACATATATGGAAAGGCAAATATTTGACAGACAAAAACCCCACAATGATTTACCATTGTTACCCCCAGATAAGGATATCGAAAGCAATCCATTTATTCTAAAGCGATTAGTGTCAGCATCCAGAGCTTTGGCAACGGTAAATGGAAATCTAAACCGATTGCCCAATCCTTTAATGCTAATAAATACATTGGCTTTGCAGGAAGCTAAAACTTCAACAGAAATAGAAAATATTTTCACAACAGAAGATGAGCTTTATAAAGCGATATCAGACACATATAAAGAAGCAAATCTAAATCCGGGAACAAAAGAAGTGTTAAAATACAGAGAAGCACTTTGGGCCGGCTATAAAGAATTGAAGACAAACAGAAAGATTGATTCTGATTTGATTAAACGAATCTTCAACCAAATAAAAGAAACCACAACTGGTTATAGACCACCACAAGCTCAAGTTGTAATAAAAAGAGGTGAAAGTGAATTTCGTCCCGGAGAGATTATTTATACCCCTCCAAGAGGAGAAGGATTAATTGAATCGTTAATGGATAATTTGGTTGACTATTTGAATAATGATGAAAAATATCCCATAGACCCATTATTGAAAATGTGTGTAGCTCATTATCAGTTCGAAGCAATCCACCCATTTCAGGATGGAAATGGACGGACAGGAAGAATTTTGAATTTGTTATATTTATTCAGTAAAGGATTATTGAGTCAGCCGGTACTTTATATGTCCAAGTTTATAATTTTAAACAAAGAGGATTATTATTTCAAATTAGGAGCAGTAACGCAACGAAATTCCTGGGAACCCTGGATTGAATTTATGTTGGAAGCAACAGAAAAGACTTCTTTACTGACTAATTCAAGGATTAATGAGATATTATCGCAGATGGATTCAACTCTTGAATATGCCAAAGGGAAGATAAAATGGTATAGTAAGGAGGTAAACGAAGCAATATTCAGTCAACCATACATTAAACCTGGTGTAATAGGAAAAATTGTTGGAAAAACCTCAAGGACAACATTGACGAAATATGTGAATGATCTGGTAAAATATAAAATTCTCAGACCTAGTAAAGATGGTGTTGAGGTGTTTTATATAAATGATGATTTAATAAGAATTTTAGAAGGGTAGGGAAAAGAGAATTGGCAATCAGGTGGTGATTACCACTAACCCTGTCTGCTTGTTTATACTGTATGAATGTTTTCTGAAACTTATGAAAAATTATGGCACATTCTCACGAACATAGCCACGAACATACCGGATCTATTAATTACGGTAGAGCCTTCGCTTTGGGTATTGGATTGAATATCATTTTTGTAGCCGTAGAAATAATTTATGGTCTGATCGCAAACTCATCAGCACTTCTGGCTGATGCCGGCCACAACGCCAGTGATGTTCTGGGTCTGGTGTTTGCCTGGACTGCCGCCTGGCTTGCAACCATAAAACCTAAGGGTAAATATACTTATGGTTTGCGCAAAACGACAATTCTGGTCTCTATCCTGAATGCCCTGTTTTTATTTGGGGCGGTTGCCGCAATTGTCTGGGATGCAATTGGAAAATTTAAAAATCCGGTGCCGGTGGCCGGAACACAGGTTATGATTGTAGCAGCTGTCGGCGTAATTATCAATACAGCAACCGCCCTCCTTTTTATGAAAGGGCAGAAGGAGGATCTGAATATCAAAGGGGCGTTCCTGCATATGGCAGCCGATGCAGGTGTATCACTCGGGGTTCTTATTGCCGGCTTATTGATAAATCTCACCGGATTGCAATGGATTGACCCGGTTACCAGTTTCCTTATCATATCAGTGGTTCTGTGGGGCACCTGGAAGCTGTTCACAGACTCCATTGATCTGGCCCTGGATGCAGTTCCAAAGAATATAAACATAAATCAGGTGCGTGATTACATTCTTTCATTAGAAGGGGTGGCCGGCATTCATGATTTGCATATCTGGGCGATGAGCACCACAAGGGTGGCACTTTCTGCACACCTTATTACCTCAAAACAAACAGATAATGGTTTTATAAAAGAGATTCAGACTGGATTGTACGAAAAATTCAACATAGAACATACTACCATCCAAATTGAGTTTGGCCCGGATTTAAATAATTGCAATCCTGATTGTGAGTGAAAAATAGAAACATAATAAACAGAAATATGAGTAAAAGTTTTACAATTATGACATTGGCAGCAATCCTGTTAACAGGATTTTGTTTTGCCCAGGATCATCCCGGCAGACTGCAGATTGTAGGCAAATGCACCGTGTTTTCTATGCCTGAAAATATTGTTATCGGAATACCGGTAAATGTAACAGATTCATTGTATATCAGATGTTCCGATATACTAATGAATAGATTGAACAGGATTCAGGGTGAGTTGATAGAAAAAGGTATTAATAAAGACCTTATAAAAACCCTGAATTTATCAATTTCAGAAAATAACTATTACGATAATGGGAAAATGATCAAAGCCGGACATAGAGGATATGCCCTTCTGCAGATAACCGATAAGTTCTCAATCCGGAATCTGGAAGATGTTCTGGATGTGTTAAATAAAAATGAATCTTCTTATTCTGTTAGTTTTGACTTGTCGGATACTCAGATCGAAAGGTTGAACGAGCAGGCAATAAACTTTGCGATTGAAGATGCATGCAAAAAGGCCGATATAATTGCAAAAGCCTCAAAATCAGAGTTAGGGAGAATAGTTAAGATAACATACGACTACTCAAATTACGGAAACGATCCGTTAATGCTTTCAAGAGAGGAAGAAGTTCCGTTTATGGTAGGTGGAATTATTAATCTGAGGCCGAAAGAGAGATCAGTCGAAAAAAAGGTATTGGTAGAATGGGAAATTAAATAATATCAGATAGAAGCAGCTGCATCTGCATTCAGGAGAGCTTCGCAGACCATTTTGGCAGTTATTATTTTGTTTTCGTGATGTATTGGAGAGCCCTTCTCTGATGCTTTTATTGCAACTTGCATCAGCCCGTCATGATTAGTACGGGAAATTCCGAGATCTGAGAGACGGGTCGGAAGACCTACCGATTTACAAAAAGCATAGACCTGATCGATCTCCTCTTTTGGAGCTCCGGTGAGGTATAATCCGGCAAGGACTCCAAAAGCCACCTTTTCTCCGTGATAGTAGCTGTGGGTTTCGGGCAAAGCGGTAAGCCCGTTGTGAATAGAGTGTGCAGATGCAAGTCCTCCGCTTTCGAAGCCAATTCCGCTTAACAGTATATTTGCTTCAATAATGTTTTCAAGTGCTTGGCTGACAACACCTGCTGTGCAGTCTTTCTTTGCCTGGAGTGCGTTTTCCAGCAAGATAGAGTAACACAGACGGGCCAGATTCTTTCCGGCTAAAGTGGAAAGCCCCCCGCATTCATTTGTAGAAGAGGTTGAGGCGCAGGAGCGGGCTTCGAACCAGGTGGCCAATGCATCTCCGATACCTGCCACCAAAAAGCGTACCGGAGCATGAGCAATTATCTCTGAATCAACAAGAACGACTGAAGGATTAAGACGTTGGTAGTGGACTTTTTCAAACACGCCATCCGGAGTGTAGGTAACAGCACAACCACTGCAGGGTGCATCGGTGGAGGCAATTGTCGGGACCACTATTACCGGCAAGTCTGCCCGGTCAGCTGCAATCTTGCCTGTGTCAATCACTTTACCTCCTCCCATTGCCACAACTATTTCTGATTTATCGCTTTTTATTATCCCGGCTATGCGGCCTAACTCTTTTTCGCAGCACTCACCTCCAAATATTTCGACATGAACTCTTGATGAAAGACCAGATTGTGAGAAATTTGCAGGCAGATGTTTTGCTGCAGAGGGAGATGTGATAACCAGGGCTTTGCTTCCAAACCTGTTAATCATATTCTCCAGCTGATTTACAGCACCTCTGCCCTGAATATATTTTCCGGGGAAACATGCAATATTATTCATTACAATTTTTTTATTATCACAATAAAGTTAGTGAAGTTTTACACTGATTTGAAATTTAGCTGGAATTTTTACCATATCTTTGGTACAGTCATTAAATTATCCCTAATAAAATTAATCTAAAAGAGATGAAAAACTATTTTGATTTCACTTTATCAGGCAAAAAATTTCTGCCTGTGTGGCTGGTTATTTACCTTCTGATATTTCTTCCTTATATCTTCGTTTTGAGATATTCAGTTCAAATGATGACACCTCAAATGATGACACCGGGGATGCAAACTCTTCCGGAATTACCTGATAATATGATTTTATTTGGGTTAATCATGATTTGTATAGGTTTAGCTGCACTCGTTATAGGGTTTTTCATTTGTAAAATTTTAATTGAGAGTGTTAAATATTCAGATGCCAACCTCAAATTCAATGGCAGATTCTGGTCTTTTGTCGGGAAAATCCTGTTGGGCATACTTCTCTCTGCTGTTACACTGGGGATTTATGCTCCCTGGTTCGCAAGAGATATACACAGGTTCTTTGTAAACGGAACATCACTCAATGACTCCGGGTTTGAATTCAAAGGTAAAGGCGGAACTCTTTTCCTGATATTTTTGCTTGGAATGTTTTTGCCGGTTATAGTCGTTTCCCTGTTGTTCGCAAGTCAACTAGCTGTGTTAGATGGGTTTAGTATCTATACGGTTTTGTTTCAGGTTTTGATGGTAATAGTGATGATTCCCGGGATTTACCTGATATACAAATGGATGATTGATATAAAGTACAAGGATTACCAGATCAAATGGCAGACTGCACTTGTAAACTCCTCGTGTAAAATACTATTTGAACTGTTTCTTGCATTAATAACTTTGGGAATATACCTGCCACTTACATATCTCAAATTGTACAAATATTTTGTTGAGAGAACAGTTGCTGTTAAAGAAGGCTCAACGCTAAGCTTTGGCTATGAGCTGAATATTCCCAAAGATTTCTTTTATGTATGGGGCCAGGTTTTACTGATCATAATAACTGCCGGAATATACTATCCCTGGGCAGCCGCAAAGATCGGCCGGAGAGTTTTGTCAAAAACTTATTTAACTCAAAGCCAGACTGAACCTCAGACAGTCTGACCGTATTAAATCACAATAAATTATGGAATGTTGCAATGAATGTGGATTGGGTATCGGGATGATAATCCTGTTCTCTGTGCTTGCTCTCTGGGATATTATATGGAGAGCCATAGCCCTTTGGAAATCAGCCAGAAATAACCATCTGGCCTGGTTTATCTGCTTTTTGATCTTCTCAACGATTGGAATTTTACCTATAATTTACATTCTGATTAACAGAAAAAAACCTGCAGAAAAGGAGGCTAAAGCCTGAGGAGATTACTTTTAATAATTGCTTCCGGTCTGATAATATCTTCATGCAGTGAAGCAGCTTATCTGTCCCATCTGACAATGGGGCATCTTAAGCTAATGAATTCCCGGGTTAAAAGTGAAAGAATTATTGAAGGCAAAAGAAAGCCCTCAAATGTCTCTTTATACCCCGGCACCAAAGAGTGGGAGAGGCTGGTGCTTACGCAGCATATAAGGGAGTTTGCCTCTGCAAATCTGGCTCTGCCCCGGAATAAAAGTTACCTGGTATATGCAGATACAAAGGGCGGACATCTTCAGTGGAATCTTGTTGCCGCACCAGCCTTCTCGGTGGAACCGCTTACGTGGTGCTTCCCTTTTGCCGGGTGCGTTGTTTACAGAGGCTATTTCTCCCACGAGAAGATCATAAAGTATGCAGAAGGGCTCAGGCAGAAGGGATACGATATCCTGATATATCCGGTTACAGCCTATTCAACACTTGGCTGGTTCAATGATCCCATACTTTACAACCATTTGAAACTAGATGAGATATCCCTGGCGGGACTGATATTTCATGAACTTGCACATCAGCAACTCTACCGCAAGGGAGATTCCCGTTTTAGCGAGAGTTTTGCCGTGACGGTTGAACGTGAGGGGGTTATAAGATGGCTCAGGGCTACCGGCAGGGATTCTTTGGTGGAGGTTGCACAGAAAAGATGGCAGGAGAGGGAATTGCATAATGCTGCCATAATAGATGCACGAAAAAGACTGGCAAAGCTTTATTCGGAATTTGAGTCAGCATTTGACTTAATGGTGAGATCATCTCAGAATCCGGCAACTGATCTGAATAAAGACCAGCATAGAGTAACGACCGGAAATCTGACAAAAGAGATGAAACTTGCTGCAAAAGATTCTCTTATGACTATATTGGCAAAAGAGCTGGGGGAAGATCCGTCAGAAATAAACAACGCCTGGTTCATTCCCTCTGCAACATATTACTCACTCCTTCCCCGTTTCAGGGAGCTTTTGGACTCTTGTGGAGGAGATCTTGAAAAATTTTACAGGGAAGCCGAAAAGGTCAGCTTCCGTTGATTTGTTCATCCATGCCTGTACAAGTTGTTGCTAAATAGTTTAAATTTGTATCTATGGATGGAAAGATTAATAAGTTCGGAACCGGTCCCGTTTTCTTCACTGCAATCTCCACTATTTTAGGAGCTGTTCTCTTTCTCAGATTTGGATTTGCTACCGGCACACTCGGTTTTGCAGGAATTCTGATAATCATTATTCTGGGACATTTGGTCACAGTGCCCACCGCTCTGGCAATATCTGAAATTGCAACAAACAAGAGAGTAGAAGGGGGAGGAGAGTACTTTGTGATCTCCCGTTCATTTGGAATGAATATCGGTGCGACCATCGGGATTTTTCTCTTTCTATCACAGGCGATAAGCATTGCTTTTTATGTAATCGCTTTCACTGAGACCTTTCAGTTCTTATTTGACTTTCTCAGGGATAGTTACAATCTTATACTTCCCAGGCAGGCAATAAGCATCCCCGTTATGCTGCTGCTCTCATATCTTATTTTAAAAAAGGGGGCAAACACAGGGGTGATAACGCTTTATCTGGTTGTAGGACTGATGGCGTTATCATTGGTAATGTTCTTTTTAGGAACTCCCGATTATGCTAATCAGCCCGGATTCGACTTTTCTCAGGTAAGCGGATTCAGGAATGCAGACCAGCTCTTCTATATTTTTGCAATTGTCTTTCCGGCCTTTACCGGTATGACAGCGGGTGTAGGATTGTCAGGCGATTTAAAAAATCCATCCAGATCGATTCCCATAGGTACAATTGGTGCAACCTTCACAGGAATGATCATTTATATTTTTGCGGCCTACAAAATGACAATCTCTGCATCACCTGATGAACTCTTGAATAATCAGCTTATTATGAGTGACATTGCTCTCTTTGGCAAGATTATTATTCCGATAGGGCTTGCTGCTGCAACTCTCTCCTCAGCACTTGGCTCAGTGATGGTAGCACCCAGAACACTTCAGGCACTGGCCAATGATGAATCTGTTCCCTTTAAACGAATAAATACATGGCTCGGAAAGTCAAGGGAGAAAGATAATGAACCTGTAAATGCTTCATTGATAAGTTGTATTATCGCATTAATTTTCGTTTCAGCCGGAACAATTGACACAGTGGCAAGGATAATCTCCCTCTTCTTTATGATTACCTATGGCTCTCTCTGTATGATCTCCTTTCTTAACCATTTTGGAGCTTCTCCCTCTTATCGTCCCAAATTCAGCTCAAGATGGTATATCTCACTGGCAGGGGCAGTTACCTCAATCTGGGTGATGTTTAAGATTGATTTTTTGTACAGTCTTATTGCATTTATTATGATGGTACTGCTTTATCTGATAATCAGCAACTACCATAAAGAACGCAATGGGGTTTCATCGATATTTGCAAATGCAATATTCCAGATTAACCGCAACCTCCAGATATATTTACAGAAGAACAAAATCATCAACACTACCGGGGATTGGAAGCCAAGCGTAATATGTGTATCCTCTGACTCCTTTATCAGAGACAAGGCATTTAAGATTACCAAATGGATCTCCTACAAGTATGGATTCGGAACATATCTCCACAGGATAAATGGGTATTATTCCAAAGAGACCCGGGAACAATCCAGAGAGGTCAAGAGAAAACTGATCCAGAATTACGGAAAGGGTGGGCACGTTTTTGTAGATATAATCATCAGCCCTTCATACACATCCGCTATCGCCCAGGCTATCCAGATACCAGGGATCTCCGGTATGGAGAATAATATGCTCATTTTTGAATATGACAAGGAGAGCCCAAAAGGGCTGGATGATATTCTGGATAATTTCAGATTGGTTAATGCCGGTGGGTTTGATGTATGTATGCTTGCTTCCGGCAGACGTCAGATCAACTACAAAAATGGGATTCATGTCTGGATAAAAACAACTGATGAGGAGAACTCCAACCTGATGATAATTCTGAGTTTTATTCTGCTGGGCCATCCTGACTGGAAGCATTCTGATATTAAGATATTTCTGACTGCCAAAAAATCGGAGGAGGAGAGTGTACGTACAAGAATGAATAATCTGATTGAGAAGGGCCGGCTTCCGATAACTTCCCAGAGTGTGAGGATAATTCCGGAAGAGGGGACCTTTAATAAATCTGTCGTAAATAAATATTCTGCCGATGCCGGCCTCACAATAATCGGATTCCGGGGAGAGAGTCTTAAATACCTTGGTACGGAAATTTTTAGCGGTTATGATGACATTGGAGATATTCTCTTCGTTAATTCATACAAAACTAAGGAGATAGAGTGAGTAATGAGATCACTGTTTTTAATTTCAATTATAATCTTACTCTCAGTGGATTCCTTTGCAAAGGGAGGAGATGATCAAAAGGATAAAATCAAATATAGCGGTGGTATGCTGATACTTCAGCCAGGATATATCATCACTGAGAATAACCATCAGGAGATCAAAAATTTTAGCACAGGGATTGGTGGAATTCTAAGGTTTTACTTTAATGATATTTTCACGGCAGGTATATACGGAGGTACTCAAAGGGCTGAATACAATTCAGCAGGTTCAGAATCCTCTTACATATCTTTAGGTTACGGAGGACCGTTTGCGGGAATCAGCAAAACAAAAGGCAGTTTCCGTTACTCGCTTTCTCTCTTTGCCGGAATGGGTTCTGTGAAAAACCTCCATATAGAAGATCAGAATGGCAACGAACTCTCGGAAGCATATCTGTATAAAAAACCCGCATTGATATTTTCTCCGCTTTTAAGCCTGGATTATTACATCACAGGAAAACTCTCTGTGACTCTGCAGGGAGTATGCCTTAAGTCAAAATTTGACGGCAGAGCTTTTTACAATCCCGTGCTTCAGTTTGGAATTCTCTTTAACCGTTAGATTTAAATATGAAAAGCCGCGAATACTACCTTGAACTGCTTAATCAGCATATAAAAAACCCAAAGATGATTGCTCATTCCCTTGCCTCAGAAGCTGTGATGAGGAGTCTGGCACAAAGATTCGGAGAGGATCAGGAAAAATGGGGAATTGCAGGGCTGTTACACGATATTGATGTGGAACATACAGAGGGGGATTCACTTCGCCACGGACCCGCAGCACTTGACCTGCTGAAAGGCGAGGATCTGCCTGCAGAACTGCTGGATGCAATTGCAATGCATAACGAAAAAGCATCCGGAATCAAACGCTCCACCCGTTTTCAGCACGCTTTGGCTTCAGGCGAAACAATAACAGGTTTTATATTTGCAATTGCACTGGTCTATCCTGACAAAAAAATATCTTCCGTAAAAACAAAGTCAGTGGTAAAACGGATGAAGGAGAGAATCTTTGCCGCCTCCGTCAAAAGAGAGAATATACTTGAGTGCGAAGCCATAGGTATACCCCTGGAAGAGTTTGCCTCACTGTCACTTGAAGCCTTGAGCCCTATTGAGGCAGAGCTCGGATTTTAACTAAAGTTCCCCACATTAATGGTTCGGTCGGGCCAGTATGTTCGATTGGTTCACATTCTCCGGATGAACCGCATTTTCCGGGAGTGCCTCATTGGTGTTAGCAAATTTTATAAAATGCAGAATATGAGGATCATATAAATTTTTCAAAAAACTATACTTTTTGAAAAATTGTCTATACGGCTCAATTACAATAGGTTGTAAAATTTGCTAACATGTGGCATTTTAGGCTGAAATCCATAACTATTTATGTGGGAAACTTTTGCATGTGGCACTTCTCGGGAGAAGTACACATCCATTTATATGGGGAACTTTAGATTATAATCTAAAATTATCATTATGACAGTGACCCAGTATCGATTTTTCTATTGAGCTATCAGACCTCCGTCAGCTATGAACTCAGAACCGGTACAATAGCTCGAATCATCAGAGGCAAGAAAAAGGGCAAGCCTGGAAATCTCTTCCGGTTTGGCGGTCCTCTTCATCGGTATACCCTCTGCGATTGTGCTTATCATAGCCTCCATCTCTTCATTCATAATCATCGGAGTCTCAATAAGTCCGGGGTGAATTGAGTTCACCCGTATACCTTCTGCCGCAAGTTCAAGCGCCGCTGCTTTGGTCATACCCCTTACTGCATATTTGGAAGAAACATAGGCAAGTGTATTTTGGAAACCGACCATGCCAGCTATAGATGAAATATTTACAATTGAACCTTTTTTAGTTTTTCTCATCGATGGAAGCACAGCCTTCATTCCCAGAAAAGTTCCTGTGGCATTGATTTTCATTACTCTTTCAAACTCCTGGAGAGTGGTATCCTCAAACTGTTTGTTAAAAGAGATTCCTGCATTGTTGATTAATATATTTACAGGTCCAAATCTGTTTTCTGTCTCATTGACCACTTTTTGCCATACTACTTCATCTGTAACGTCGTGTTTTATGAAAAAACAGCCGGGTCCAAGTTCAAGAGCCAGTTTTTCGCCTTCATGTTCAAGGATATCGGTTATTACAACCTTTGCTCCCTCTTCTATGAATAATCTTGCGTGTGTTGCACCCATACCCCGTGCTCCGCCTGTTATAATAGCAACTCTGTTTTCTAATTTTTTCATAACTCTGATTTATTAATTGTGATGCTATATTTAAAACATTTCGCAGGATATAGAGTTTACATATTTGTGAAAAAATGTCACTCGATTTTTTTATATATTTGAAATACAATTTGAAAATACAATTTGAAATACAATAAAAAAATGATAATTGGAATTGACATAGGATGCACCACCACAAAGGCTGTTGCTGTTAAAGAGGGCAGGGTGGTAAAGACTATCAAGACAAAAGCCTTTGATGCTGTTACATCTGCAACCGGTGCTCTGGGTAAGCTTATGATTGAGAGTGATATAAGTATGTCTGCCATAAACAGCATAGCTATAACCGGAGCAGGTGCATTCAAGATAGAAAACAATCTATTTGGCATTAAGACAGATAAAGTTGATGAGATAACTGCAATTGGTAAAGGCGGACTATTTCTCTCGGGAAAAGAGAAGCTGGTAATCTCCAATATCGGAACCGGAACTTCGATTATTGAAGCCGGTAAGGATGGTATCTTCCACATCGGCGGGACTGCAATAGGAGGAGGAACCATTACCGGCTTGTCTAAAGAGCTTATCAAGGCGACCTCTTTTGATACTATTCTACGGCTGGCAGATAAAGGCGACTTACATCAGGTTGATCTGCTGATTGAGGATATATCAGATTCGGAGATCAGTTTTCTGAATAAAAAAGCAACAGCCTCTAATTTTGGCAAAATGCTCGACACTGCCAGCAGGGAAGATATTGCACTGGGAATAATCAATATGGTCTATCAGGTTATTGGAATGATATCAGTCTTTGCGGCCAGGAGCAGAAATCTGGAATCTGTTCTGATAACCGGGAACGGGAGCAACAACCCTATAGGCAAAAAGATACTCGAGGAAATCTCCGGGATCTATTCAATAAAATTCGAATTTCCGCTCCTGGCCGAATACACAACTGCAATTGGAGCAGCTCTAAAATGAAATTTTACAGGTGACTCCGCTGGTCGTGAACCTTAGTTTTTCTGTGGCAAGGCCTGTGACGGGAATTTTGAGATAGGGCTCAATATGAAGCGTAAGATTGGGAGTAATCTCTCTCTTAAACCCGATACTCAGGTTTATACGACCGGCAATATTCATGTCATCTGGTTTTGGAACTGATCTGGTGCTTGTAGCCTCCACCTGTTCCAGTCTGTAAATTTTATCCTCCTCCGGACCGGCTCCTGCTGTAAGCGCAAATTCCCGGAGTTCCTGGCTGTAAGTTGTCGTAGTGTATTTTTCACTTAAATAGGCAACAGAGGAGATCCCT
>Ga0265294_10004741_pt1 | contig 16851 bp, 20 predicted proteins | sample MunlanPumphouse3_FD_192504 | JGI IMG/M metagenome (GOLD analysis project Ga0265294, IMG submission 192504) | Groundwater microbial communities from a municipal landfill in Southern Ontario, Canada - Pumphouse #3 | ecosystem: Environmental > Aquatic > Deep subsurface > Groundwater | place...
ATTTCTTCCACAAAGGGCGTCGACAATAGAAGAAAAGCCTTGATATCCATAATTGAGCACGAAGGCGTCCTCTTTTCCCGTGAATTCAGCCAGTATGGACTCCAGTTTCTCATGCATACTGGTTTGTCCGGACATCATGCGATTTCCTACAGGGTAGGCGAGACCCCACTTTTGAACGTATTTCTCATCCGCACTTCTGATTTCGCTGTTATTGGCAAAACCAAGGTGGTCGCTGATGTTCCAGTTGAGCACTTCCCGTCCACGAAATTTCATGCGAGGTCCCAGAGGTCCTTCCAGTTTCGGATAGGTAAAATAGCCGTGTAGCTGTCTTGCCAGTTTTGACGTCGGTTCTTCAGTAGTTCGAATACGTTCGAATAAATCCACTTTGCAATAGTTTTGTATGCAAATCTAATAAATATATTCAGAAGCTGTTCCACTTTCATCTGTGGGATGAGAAAAAAATATTATTTTTGTCTGTGGCGATTTTCGCATAAGCGTCAGAGTCACACTTTTCGCTCAAAAAGAAGGGCGGAAATAATTTATTTACTTTTGACTACAGAGCATAGAATGGACTATAGACATTTTTTGAAAAACCACCTTGCTGTCATTATTCCTTATTCAGTGATCCTGATTTTTGGAATTGTTCTACTTCTTACTTTTTCAAAAATTGATATACATCTGGCTATCAATAGGATTAACTCGCCTTTCTTTGATCAATACTTTAAGTGTATGACAGAATTTGGAGCGTTTTTGTTGATTGCCCCCATCATTATCATCATGGCTTTGTTCAGATATCGTTATGCCTTGATGGCTATTGCTTCTTCTGTACTAGCCTCATTGCTTGTTCAGATCTTGAAAAGAATTTTTTATGCGGATAGTCCAAGACCTAAAGTCGTTTTTCAGGATATTTGTGATTTACACTTTGTAGAAAATGTGCATCTTCATAGTAGCCACAGCTTCCCTTCAGGCCATACAGCCGGAGCATTCGCCCTTTTCATCGTACTCGCTTTAATCAACAAACGTCCGGTCTGGCAATTCTTGTTTCTGATGATGGCTGTGTTGGTGGGGTATTCCAGGATGTATTTGTCCCAGCACTTCCTGATAGATGTGGTGGTCGGTTCGGTGGTGGGTACAGCTTCTGCCTTTGCCTGTTACTTTTGGCTTGACAGCTATAGATTCAGAGAAAAAAGATTTCTGGATCAGTCTATTCTGACTTCTCTGAAGTCAATGAAGCGTTGATGTTTTCAATATATTGAAGTATTTCCTTGCCACCTCTGTTTTTCTCTGAAGAAGTCTGGAACATCACCGGTAGTTCCTCCCATGTCTCAAGAAGACTTTCCTTAAATTTTCGGATGTTACTTCCAAGTTCGGCTTGGGTAATCTTGTCCGTTTTTGTGAAGACAATGGCAAAAGGAATTCCATTTTCCCCCAAAAATTCCAGAAAATCCAGATCAATTTGTTGAGCCTCATGCCTTGAATCGATCAAGACAAACAAGCATGCCAATTGCTCCCGTTTGAGTACGTAGTCGGTCACTAATTTATGGAGTTCTTCCCGCATCTTTTTGCCGATCTTGGCAAAGCCGTAACCGGGAAGGTCAACAATATACCAGGATTGGTTGATCAAAAAATGATTGATCAGTAAAGTCTTTCCAGGTTTTGAAGAAGTCTTTGCCAAATCCTTTACACCGGTCAGCATGTTGATCAATGATGATTTACCGACATTGGAACGTCCGATGAAGGCATATTCGGATAATCCGTCCTGAGGGCATCCTGAAAGTTTCGCATTGCTGATGATGAAAGTTGCGTTATTGATTTCCATATATTGATTTTTTTAAAGACGTAAACCACAGGCCGCTGAAAGTGAGCAATCCGTTCAACATTAAAAGTTCATATCCGAATTGGTATCCGAAATACCTGCTTGAAAATATTTGTAATAAATAACACAAGATGGGCGAAGATACGGCGATAATCGGAATATACCAATCATTCGCGACTTTTTTTGTAAAAAGGCCAAAACCATACAATCCGAGCAAGGGACCATACGTGTATGACACCATGATGTAGATTGCGTCGATGAGCGTTGTACTGTTGGCTGCCCGGAAAATAAAAATGATGACAATAAAAAGCATAGCCATAAAAAGATGCACCTTTTGTCTCGTCTTTACATCATTTTCCTTTTCCAGGATATCGACGCAAAAAGAAGTGGTCATGGCAGTCATGGCTGTGTCTGCACTTGAAAAGGCTGCAGAAACGATGCCAATCATAAACAAGATGGTTACCGTAGTGTTCAGATAACCCTGTGTGGCCAACATAGGCAAGACTTCATCTGAGGATCCGGGCAGGATGATGCCCTTCTGTGAGGCAAAAATGTACATTAAAGTACCCAGCGACAAGAAAATAAAGTTAACAGGGATGAAGGCAAAGCCATAGCAGTACATGTTCTTTTGAGCTTTTTCCAGCTTATTGATGGTCCGGTTTTTCTGGATCATGCCCTGATCCAGTCCGGTCATGACTAAAGCTATGAAAATCCCACTAAGAAATTGTTTGATCACATGTTGCCTGCTTCCCCAGTCAGACCATTCCACCAAATTGAAATACTTGCTGGAACCAACCGTCTTGACCATGCCTGCAGCATCTAAGTTCATGGCTTTTCCCAGTTGAAAAACAATCAGCACCAACGCACCAATCATGCAAAGAGATTGAAGTACATCCACCCAAACGATGGTCTTGATTCCCCCCCGGAAGGTATATAACCAGATCATCAAGATCAGTCCAATGACCGTTACGCCAAAAGGTACATTCCAACCGCTGAATATGGATTCATGTAAAATCAGAGCGGCGACATAAACCCGGATTGAAGCACTGATAGCCTTGGAAATCAGGAAGAACCAGGCACCGGTCTTATATGCCCGGCTACCAAAACGTTCCTTGAGGTAGACATAGATGCTGGGGGCATTCAGGCGATAGTAAAGGGGCAACAATATCTTGGCAATCAGGATATATCCCACAAAGAAACCGGCGACGGTCTGCATATACAGAAAGCCGTTGTCCCTGACCATTCCAGGAACAGATACGAATGTAATTCCGGAAATGGAGGTGCCTATCATCCCTATAGAAACGACATACCAGGGAGACTTTTTGTTGCCGGTGAAAAAACCATTGTTTCCCTTTTGCTTTCCTACTAATGCTGAAATAAGCATCAACAGGCCGAAATAGCCAAGCAATATGACCAAAATCCATGCTCCGTTCATCAAGGGTGCAAAGTTAATATTATTTTCTTTGGGTTTGCCGAAATGGCATTTTAGTGTATATTTGTATCAATGCTAAAGCCTGATTACAATGAATCGATCATATCCTTCTATCTTGCTTGAAGACGCAGTCAATGAATTTTCAAAGCTCCCGGGAATAGGAAAGAAAACAGCTTTGCGTTTGGTCCTGCATTTGCTGAGGCAGTCGGAAGATCAGGTGACAGCTTTTGGAAATGCAGTGATCCGTCTCAAACAGGAAGTTCATTATTGCCGTTCCTGTCACAATATTTCAGATTCTGAGCGATGCAATATTTGTGCTGATGACAGACGTGATCATCGCCTTGTTTGCGTGGTTGAGAATGTCCGGGAAGTGATGGCAGTCGAAAATACAGGTCAGTATTTAGGGGTGTATCATGTACTTGGTGGCCTGATTTCTCCTATGGACGGCATTGGCCCTTCGGATCTGGAGATTGAAAGTCTGGTTGAACGGGTGCGAAAAGAGGAAGTGGATGAAATTATTTTGGCTTTGTCTGCAACGATGGAGGGAGATACCACTTCTTTCTATCTGTATCGGAAACTGGCTGGCCTTGATGTCAAAATCACAACCATCGCAAGGGGAATTGCTGTAGGCGATGAATTGGAATACGCAGACGAAGTGACTCTCGGCCGTTCCATCATCAATAGAATCATTTTTAAAGGGTAGGAGTCATCCCGACAAAATCAAAAAATCATGGAAAAAGAAGCACTCATTGTTTCAACCGACAAAAAGCTGAAGACCGATTTCTATCTCTGGTATGGCATTCTTATAGCACTCGGTATTTTTTGTTTTAAAACGAGCTATCCGTTTCCAAAACTAAACGATTCTCTTACCATCCATTTGCAACAGGTTATCATCCTGTGTCTTCTTGTTGGTATCCCTGGAGTATTGATTTATGCAAAGAACAAGATGAAAACCCTGGTCGATGTTTCCGATATTGGAAAAAGATTAAGCCTGTATGAAAAACAGGTCCGTTTACGCCAGACCGTATTTTTTGTCCTGGGATTTCTAATCCTGTTCATTCAGGTGTTTACGCTCATGAGCAGTGCCCTGATGCTTTTCTTAGTGATCATCTGTTTGTGTCTGTTTATAGCACCGACAAGAAGCCGCCTGGAAACGGAAGCCGGCATCATTCCTCCGATTGAGGAATCAAAGCCGGCAGCAGACCCGACTGATGCTGAATCAGAAGAGGAAGAAGAGGAAGAAGAATCCGGCATTGATGATGAATCTGACATAAAACCCCAGTCATAAATCTAAAAAATCATGTCATGAAACTACTTGAAAATGAGAACATCAGGCTTCGGCCTTTAGAACCGGAAGATTTGGGATTTTTGTATAAGTGGGAAAATGACACTACTTTATGGAAATACGGGAATACCCTAACCCCTTTTTCGAGGTACATTTTGCGTCAATATCTTGAAAAAGCTTCAATGGATATCTTTGATGTCAAACAACTCCGTTTGATTATTGAAGATAAAGTTACGAAAATACCGGCAGGAACTATCGACTTGTATGATTTTGATCCCTATCACAATCGGGCAGGTATCGGAATTCTGGTGGATGATGCTTTTCAGCGGAAGTCATTTGCCACTCAGGCATTGCAACTCATAAAAGATTATGCTTTTCAGTTTTTGAAAATGAACCAGCTGTATGCTTTTATTCCGACATTGAATGTTCCCAGTCTTCATTTGTTCCGAAAATGCGGATATGTGGAAGCGGGTCTGTTGAAAGAATGGAATAAAAATTTGGATAGTAACGGTGATGTTTTTGTATATCAATTGCTTCATTCAGCCCGATAGTCTTTTAAAGCTTTCTGTTTTTCCACCAAAAATAAAGTAGGCCCTTGGCATGCCATAAAGACAATCTGGAAAAGGGACTTTTATTGGAGCCTCTGCGGTAGTGGTGGACAATTGATACGTCTGGGATGTATTTAACTTGAAGACCCGCTTGATGAATGCGCAGGCAGAAATCAGCATCCTCGGGGCCATATAGGATGGTTTCGTCCAGATAACCGACCTTTTTCAAAACGGAATGTCTGAACATTTGGCAGGCCCCGATCAGATATTCTACTTCAAAAGGAGTGTTTCCATTCATTTCCTGATGATAAAATTGTCTTTCATTACGACTTTTCAGGTTGGAATGTAAACTTTTCAGGCATCGATGGCTGTTTATACGACTCTCCAGCAGATTCAGATACTTATATGAAAGCCTGGGATATTTTCTGCAACTATCCTGAACATGTCCGTCCGCATCGGTCAGCTTACATCCGCAGATACCAATTTTTGCATCATCCAGGCAGCATTGCCACATCTTGTCAAGTGCCTCTTTGTTAACGATGGTATCCATGTCCAAAATCCAGATGATATCGCCTTTGGCCAACTTCAATGCTTTGTTTCTTGCTTTTGCCACACCCTGGTTGTTGGAATTGTGGAGAAGAAACAGTTTCGGTTCATATTTCTCCAGCAAGGATGCGCTATGGTCCGTGGAACCGTTATCAACCGCTATGATCTCATAGTCATATAAACTGCAAGCTTTTAGCAATGAATCCAGGCAGGGCTCGATATCATTGGCTGAATTATGGCAAATCAAAATGACAGATAGTTCCATGTTAGCCAAAAAGTTTGATTTTCAAAGCTTTAAAAGCGGTTCTGAAGTCTTGAAAAGATTTGAATTTTCTGATATGCATCCAGATGAAAGAAGGTCTGAGAAAAAAATACAGGTTGTTGCGGAACAACATTCGCTCCATCTGTTTATACGTCAGGTTTGGATAATTCAGGATAGAATGGCGTTGAACATCGGTCGGTACATAATCTCCGCCCATGATCCATCCATTTTCTTTGGCCAGATTGTAAAATTCCGTACCAGGGAACGGGGCAACGATGTTAAACATCACCTGACTGACTTTCAGTTTTTTGACCCTTCTGAAAGTATCTTTCAGCGTATCAATGCTTTCAAGGGGACTGGTGCCGATCAATATATTCAGTTTCACCGGGACTTTATATTTTTGTAAAAGCGCGATACCTTTTTCAATATCTTCTGCGTGAATACCCTTTTTAATATAGTCTAAGATGGCATCATTAAAAGATTCCACACCAAGATCAACGAACTCACAACCTGAATCACCCAATATGCGTGCTGTGTCTTCCGTGATGGCATCCACTCTTGCCTGGCAGCCCCAGATAAAGCGATGCTTCTTTAAAGTCTCGCAAATGATTTCCAGTCTTTCCTTCTTTACGATGAAATTATCATCTATAAAGGCGATTGATTGATAGCCCTGTTCGGCCAATAAGTCCAATTCTTTGACCACGTTTCCGGTAGAACGGAAGGAAATGGGCGGTTTCTTGGAAAATTCGCGTTTGTATTCCAGTTCACGGGCAAAGGTCAGGGAGCTTGGGACGCAATAAATGCATTGAAACGGACAGTTTCTGGAAGTCAGGACCGCCGTGTACGGATGTGCCTTCAATTTTGGATTGCTGAAAGGATAATCTCCGAGTAAATGGCGGGCCGGGAAAGGCAGGATATCAAGATCCCTAATCAGTTCCCTGGATTTGTTTGTCTTTATGAGTCCGTCCTTCAGATATGAAATTCCGTCAATGGTGGTCCAATCCTCTCCGCGTTGCAGATAATCTGTCAATTCCATGGCGGTCATTTCAGGCTCTCCCCGAATAACAACCGTCTTGTTGTCAGACAAAAATTTGGTAAGGAAAAGAGTAGGGGCGGGGCCTTCGAAAACGATCAAAGCATCAGGCCGGATCAGGCGGATCAGGCTCTGTGCTTGCCTGTCCGATTCTATTGAAAGATTGACAGACCAGATAAAGTATATCTTGGAGTCATCTTTTAATAGAAACTCTTTAAATGACTGTTTATCTGCGTTTTTTAATACAAAATCATGATAATAAACCTCATGTCCCGCCTGCTCAAGAACAGCTGCGACAATAAGCTCATAGATGTTGGGCATCGGATAGACCGTGTGCGTACATCCGGCTGTTCGTTCAGCGGGTTTTTCTCCGTCAATGGGTGGTGGTATCAGGAAGCTTATTTTCATACGTGAATAATTGTTTTTTTAAGGTCGTATGGAACTCGCATATCAAGTTTTCATGGTCAAAGGTGAATACTCGTATTCATGCTCGTTTCATCTCATCGGTTTATAGGTCATTTATTGTTACTAACGGATCGGAGGCGTACATATTTTATCCGGACGAACATGATTTTTAAAAAGGAATCCTTATTCCATTTTTTCCGGGTTAAAATCAAAATCAAATTCAAAATCATCATCTGATCCTTCCGTAAAATCTTCCAGAACCCGCCTGTCTTTTTTTGTGGGACGCCCTGTTCCTTTGGCTCTGTTGACAAAACCGTTCAGTTTGCTCAGTTCCAGGATTTCCAACTGCTCCGGTGTGGTCACATTTTCCAAGACGTCAGTTACCAACCTGGCACCGACACGATGGTCTATCGCCTGCAGCACTTTAAAGGACCAGGTGATAGGAGGTTTGCGCACTTCAATGATATCTCCCGTCTTAACAGTCCTCGATGCCTTCAGGTTGCTCCCTGCGATGCTGATCCTGCCTTTTTTACAGGCTTCGGCGGCGATGGTACGTGTCTTGAAGATACGGGCGGCCCACAACCATTTATCTATTCGGACTTCTGTTGCCATTAGCGTTTATTGAAATCATTCATTGTTCTTTGAATGCCTGACAAACAAAAACTTTGAATGATCTTGCCTGCAGTTTCAATTTTTTCAGGTAGCGTCTCTAATTGTTCAGGAGACCAGCCACTTAAAACATATTCAATCTGATGACCTCTGGGATAGTCATTTCCGATGCCGAAACGCAACCGGGCGTATTTGGTGGTACCAATGGTCTCCTCAATATTTTTGAGCCCGTTATGGCCGGCATTGCTGCCGTCTTGCCTGAGACGCAGACTACCGAAAGGAAGTGCGATATCATCCACAATGACCAGGACATTCCCGAGCGGAATTTTCTTGAGTTGCATCCAGTATCGAACGGCATTGCCACTCAGGTTCATGAAGGTGGAAGGCTTGAGCAACGTCAGGTTATGACCTTTGAGTTTCATTTCACCGATGTCTCCGTATCGTTGGGTGCTGAAACTGACATTGGCATCCTGTGCCAAATCGTTCAGAACATCAAAACCTATATTGTGACGGGTATGTTGATATTCTGCTCCGATATTTCCCAAACCCACAATCAAATATTGCATGTCAAAATTTATTTAATACTGCAAAAATAAAAAAAAGCCGGACAACAAATGCCCGGCTTCTCCATTTATATTATCTCGGATTATTTTTCGACCTCGTCTTTTGCAGCTGCAGCGGCCAAACCACGTGCAACACGGGTCAGTTTCACAGCACAAACGACAGCTTGTTTGGCCGTCATGATTTCGATGTTTTCAAAATTTAGATTGCCGACTTGCATTGTTTTACCCAAATCAAGGTTGGTGACATCGATGTTCAGGATATCAGGGATGTTCTTGTACAATCCTTTTACTTTCAGTTTGCGAAGGTCCTGACTCAGCTTACCGCCATCTTTTACACCTTGTGCCAGACCGTTCAAGTGAACAGGTACTTCCATCGTGATGGGTTTGTCTTCGAAAATCTGTAAGAAGTCCAGGTGCAGGACAGTGTCTTTTACCGGGTGAAATTGAGAATCCTTCAGGATTGACATGTATTTTTTACCATCGATGTTCAATTCAATGGTGAAAATGTCAGGTGTGTAAATAAAAGCTTTGGTGTCGTTTTCCTGCAATTGGAAATGGATGACTTTTTCTCCTCCGTAAAGTACGCAGGGAACATTACCTTCTTTGCGGATGGCTTTTGCCGCTTTTTTGCCGAATTCCGGTCTCGTTGTACCGTTCAGTTCTAGATTTTTCATTTGTTGTTTTTTTGTGTTACTCAAAAATTTTAAGAATTTGCTTCTAAATTTTCCCATCACACGGATGTGTCAAAAGCGGCGCAAAATTAGACAAAAGGAATCAGAAAGCCAAAATATGAAGCAGATATTTACTCGAAATCTTCCAAATTCAGCTTGATGGCTGGTTCGGAATCTTCTGTAGTGACAGCTGAATTAAGCGCATCCGTTAAACTGTCATCCTTCGAATCTTCAGTTTTGTCAGAAACATCATAGTCTTGCATAAACTTGATCACATCAATCAGTGCTTCCGTGAATTTTGACAAATCCTCCTTATAAAGGAATATTTTATGTTTTTCATAGGAAACATCCGGATTTTCAGGGTCTCCCGACACTTTTTTCTTGCTTTCTGTCAGAGATAAATACAGATCATCATTATGACTGCGTTTTACATCCAGATAATAAATACGTTTCCCGGCTTTTACCGAGCGGCTGTAAGCGATTTCTCTTTCACGACCTTCCACATCACCCCTTCTAAGATCTTCCATAATTTTACATTTTAAATCTGCAGACATGAAAAATCGATGCAAAAGTTTCGATATCCAAGCTGTTATTTCCCCAAATTTCCAAATTAAAATTCAAACCACCAACGTTCTATTCGGATTTTTATAGTATTTTTGCGGTGTTTAATAAAAAGTAGCTCCTTCAAACAATGATCAATCGCGCACTAATTCGCATCAAAGTGGTTCAGATGGTCTACGCTTACTATCAAAGCGACACAAAAGATCTGGCCAAAGCTGAAAAAGAATTTTTCCACAGTATCGAAAAAGCCTGTGATTTATATTATTATCTCCTCCAATTGATCCTTACAATTACGAATTACGCCAATCAACGCCTTGACTCAGCCCGTAACAAGTATCTACCGACGGAAGAAGAAAAAAATCCCAACTGTAAATTCATCGATAACGCATTTGTCGCCCAGTTGGCTCAAAATAAAAGTCTGCAGACTTATTTGAACAACACCAAAATGTCCTGGGTGAACCAGGAAGGTTTTATTAAATCTGTGTATGAACAGATTCTATCCAGTGATTTTTATGCGGAATATATGAACGAACCTGAGGCTTGTTATGAAGCCGATCAGGAAATCTGGCGCAAGATATTCAAGAACATCCTTCAGAAAAGCGAGGATTTGCCTGAAGTGCTTGAAGAACAAAATATTTATTGGAACGATGATCTGGATATCATCATTACCTTTGTAATGAAAACCATTAAACGTTTCAAACCGGAAACGGGCAAAAATCAGGAACTTTTACCCATGTTTAAGGACGATTCCGACCGGAAATTCGCTTCAGACCTATTTTGTAACAGCATCAGAAATCGGGAACGTTACCGCGAACTGATCAATGAATCGGTGAAAAACTGGGAAATCGAACGTTTGGCCTTGATGGACCTGCTTATATTGCAAGTCGCTTTGGGAGAAATTCTTGATATCGATGGCATTCCGGTAAATGTCAGTCTCAATGAATATATTGACATCGCAAAATCATACAGCACACAAAAAAGCGGTACCTTCATCAACGGAACACTCGACAATATCGTGACTGAACTTCGCAAGCAAAACAAACTTTTTAAGGCATAGAAGAGATTAACCTTCAGCTTGAATATCTCAGGAAAATAAGTATATTTGCGAATTATCTAAAAATACACAATCATGACTTTAGCAAGCATTTTTCTTCAAGCAAGTGCAGGTACTGGTACAAGCGGCCTTGGCGCATTCCTTCCTTTGATCCTTATTTTTGTGGTGTTCTACTTTTTCATGATTCGTCCACAAAACAAAAAACAAAAAGAAATCCAAAAAGCACGTGCTGCTCTTAAAACAGGCGATCGTGTTGTTACATCCGGTGGCATCTACGGGAAAATCCGTGAAGTCAAAGATGATTCTTTCATCATTGAAATTTCTGACAATGTACGCATTCGTGTTGAAAAATCCGCTGTTTTTGCAGCTGCAGCCGATGCCCGTCCAACTGAAGAAAAGAAATAAATCCTTTTTGTGAAAGAATCATCAAGCATATTGACGTTTCTAAAAAACATAATCAGAAAAATCTGCCTCTTTTTTAAAAAATCCTTGAGTAAAGAAGTGTTGATTTTTCTGATTTTTCTTTTAATTTCCTGCTTCTTTTGGGTGCTTCAAAGTCTTCAGGAAGTAAGTGAAATGGAGATGGAGATTCCTATATCCTATAGCGAAATTCCACCTTACATTTCTGTCACCAATAAACTGCCGGAAACCATCAAAGTGTCTTTGCGTGATAAGGGATCAAACCTTTATTACTCCTACCGTCATCGTAAAGAACTGACTGTCAACATAGACTTGATGAAGTGGTATCATAAGGAAAGTGTTGTCAATATACCCGGATCAACCTTCGATACTTTCTTGCGTAACCATTTGAAACCCACAACTCAATTGCTTCGATTGAAACCGGATGCCATACCTGTCTATTTTGTGGAGAAATCTTCCAAAAAAGTGCCTGTTCATTTAAATTCCAGATTATTTCTTTCCCCTCAGCATATCTTGTCTGATCTCCCGGTCATCGTTCCATCGGTCATAGAAGTTTTTGCTCCGGCCAGTGTTTTGGAACATTTGGATCGGGTTGAAACCGAAACACTGGAGTTGAAAAATTTGAAAGACAGCATCGCTGTCATTCTCAATCTCAAACCTGTCGAAGGGGTACAATTCTCGACGGATAAGGTCAAAGTACGTGTTGATGTAGAAGAATTTACAGAAAAGAGCATGATGATTCCTGTTACAGGAACCAATTTCCCTGATGGAGAGGTCTTGTTGTCATTTCCATCAAGTGTGAAAGTTACTTTTTTTGTCGGACTTTCTGCTTATTCCAGGATTTCGCCCCGTGATTTTCAAATAGCTGTTGACCATGCTTATTTGGTGCGATCAGACAAAAAAGCCCAAAATGTCGTGTTGGTCAAAAGCCCTGAAAATATTCGCAATGTCCGGATTCAACCGGAAACGGTAGATTGCCTGATAGAAAAAAATAAATGAAACGAACATTATTTGCATACGCGAAAACGTCAGAAAATTTCTCCTGCGGTGTTCTGTCCGACTTAATTAAAATAGAAATCGGATGAAAATATTTGGTTTGACAGGTGGCATTGGGAGTGGAAAATCGGTTGTGGCCGAACTGCTCGGTATTCTCGGAGTACCTGTGTATGATTCGGACACTCGATCCAAAGAATTGTGCCATACAGATAAAGATTTGAAAAAAGATCTGATCAAGCTTTTTGGTCCGGAAATTTTTGATCAAGATATCTTGAATCGTCAGGCCCTTGCCGATCGTATTTTTGGAAATGAAAAAGCTCTGAACGCGGCCAATGCACTGATTCATCCCGCGGTTAAACGTGATTTTATGAATTGGGTGCAGGAACACCATCATTTCCCTGTCCTGGTTATGGAATCAGCCCTCATTTTTGAAGCAGGGCTGGCATCGATTTTTGATCAGGTCATTTGTGTGACAGCACCTGAAGCCATTCGTATCGAACGGGCCTGCAAACGTAGCGGATTGTCGCAGGAAGCAGTCAAGGCGCGCATCGACAACCAGCTTTCAGAGTCGAAAAGAGTGGCATTGTCGGATATGGTTATAGTCAATGACGATATTCAAGCAATGATACCGCAGGTGAAAAAAATATTTTGCTCATCAATTAAAGAACATATTTTTAAATAGATAACCCTAAAAGATAATTTATCATGTTAAAAAAAATTGTAGCCATTTCCGGAAAACCCGGTTTGTACAAAGTCCTTTCTCAAGGTAAAAATATACTTATTGTCGAAAACCTTTCCGATGGTAAACGCATGCCTGCCCATTCAACGGATAAAGTGGTAGCACTGAATGATGTCTCCATGTTCACAAAAGGAGAAGACAAACCTCTTCGCGAAATCCTGGAAGCACTAAAAGCAAAGGAAAACGGAGCAAAAGCATCCATTGATCCAAAATCAGATGCAGAATCATTGCGTAAATTCTTCGAAGAAATAGTCCCTGATTTTGACCGTGAGCGTGTATATCCTACGGACATCAAGAAACTGATCCAATGGTACAACATCCTGGTTGAAACTGGTCAAACCGATTTCTCGGTCAAAGAAGAAGCTGAAGAAGTCAAAGAACCATAATCAAATCGGTTGGATAAGAACAATGGTCACAGAACATGAAATTATATTGGTGAGTATCACCGGAGAAGATCGCCCGGGTGTAACCACTGCCATGACGGAAGTGCTGGGTAAATATGGTGCTGAGATTCTCGATATCGGACAAGCAGACATTCACCATAGCTTATCTCTTGGTATCCTTTTCCGTATCCATAACAAGATTCATTCGGGAGATGCAATGAAAGACCTGCTTTTCAAGGCTTCTGAAATGGGCGTAAATATTAAATTTTCATGGGTCTCTGATGAAAATTACGAAACATGGGTGAACCGGCAAGGTATGGGACGTTATATCGTGACCTTACTTGGTAAAAGCCTGACAGCAGAACAGGTGTCCAGGGTTACCAAAGTGATTGCCGGAGAAAATCTGAACATTGATTCCATCAAACGTCTGACAGGACGTATACCTTTGGATAAAAGTAACGAAGATGTCCGTTCCTGCATTGAATTGTCTGTGCGGGGATCTCTCAAGAACCGGTCACGTGTTCAGCGCAATCTGGTTCAGTTGTCTGCCGAACTCGATGTTGACATCTCTTTTCAGGAAGACAACATTTTTCGCCGCAATCGCCGCCTGATTTGTTTCGATATGGATTCAACCCTGATCAAGACTGAAGTCATCGACGAATTGGCAGATAGGGCAGGAGTCGGTGATCAGGTCAGGGCTATCACGGAATCAGCCATGCGTGGGGAAATTGATTTTCAGGAAAGTTTTACCAAGAGAGTGGCTTTGCTGAAAGGTTTGGATGAATCTGTGATGAAAGAAATTGCAGAAAACCTGCCTATTATGGAAGGTGCAGAAAAATTGATGTCCGTACTCAAACGCTGTGGCTTTAAGGTTGCCATTCTTTCCGGAGGATTTTCTTACTTTGGAGAACAATTGAAAAAACGTTTTGGTGTGGATTACGTATATGCCAACGAACTTGAGATTGAAGACGGTAAATTAACCGGAAGATACCTCGGGGATATAGTTGATGGTAAACGTAAAGCAGAGTTATTGCGCCTGATTGCTCAGGTTGAACATATTGACCTTCAGCAAACCATTGCTGTCGGTGACGGAGCCAACGATTTACCCATGATCAACCTTGCCGGTCTGGGTATTGCCTTTCATGCCAAACCCAAGGTAAAGGAGAGTGCAGGCCAGTCCATTTCAACCATCGGATTGGATGGAATCTTGTATTTCCTTGGCTTTAGGGATATACACATTGACGAAAATTTGAATCTTTTGTTTAAAAAAAAACATTATGAATGCAGATGATGAAGATTTCATGGATTATGATGACGACGAAGCCATCAAGTTTATCCGTAATCAATTACCTCAGGAATTGAAAGATAAATTCAGTGATGATGACCTGAACTATTTAATAGATCTTATCTATGAGTTCTACGAGGAAAAGGGTTATCTCACCGAAGAAGAGACTGAAGTGGATATTGATTTGGACGAATTGACGGCTTATGTGATCAAGAATGCCCAAAAAGATAAGGTAGGATACTATACCGAGGATGAGATCCATTTTGTGGTGGATGGGGAGATTGCGTATTGTGACAGTCTCGGCATCTTCGAATAAGCGGTTATTTTTTAAACGGGAGCGTATGGCTTCGGGAAACCTTAGCTTCGGGAAAAATAAGACAAAAGTGGGAAACGAACCAAATCGTTTCCCACTTTTCTTAATAGGTCTCGTCAGTGTGACTATTTGCTGTGCTTTTCCTTGAGAGCTGCATAAATGGCGGTCTCAATCTGCTCTGCAAGTTCGGGATTTTCGCGCATACATTCTTTGGCGGAATCTCGTCCCTGACCGATTTTTGTTTCGCCGTAGCTATACCATGAACCGCTCTTTTTGATGATGCCGAATTCTGAACCTAAGTCAACAAGTTCACCCGAACGGGAGATACCTTCACCATACATGATGTCAAATTCAGCCTTGCGGAAAGGAGGAGCTACTTTGTTTTTGACCACTTTCACGCGGGTTTGATTTCCGGTGGATTCTTCTCCATCCTTGATTTGTCCGATGCGGCGGATATCAAGGCGGACAGAAGCATAAAATTTCAGGGCATTACCTCCGGTGGTTGTTTCAGGATTTCCGAATACGATACCGATCTTATCGCGCAACTGATTGATGAATATGCAGGTCGTATTGGTCTTACTGATGGCAGCCGTGAGCTTTCTGAGAGCCTGTGACATCAGGCGGGCTTGAAGTCCCATCTTGGAGTCACCCATTTCTCCTTCGATTTCAGCTCTGGGAGTCAGGGCGGCAACAGAGTCGATCACGATGATGTCAATGGCTGAAGAACGGATCAGTTGCTCTGTAATTTCCAGGGCTTGTTCTCCGCAATCCGGTTGTGAAATCCAAAGATTTTCCACATCGACACCGAGCTTTTCGGCATAAAAACGGTCAAAAGCATGTTCTGCATCGATAAAGGCAGCAGTACCTCCGGCTTTTTGCGCTTCAGCGATGGCATGGATGGCCAAAGTCGTCTTACCGGATGATTCCGGGCCGTAGATTTCGATAACACGTCCACGTGGATAACCTCCTACACCTAAAGCAGCATTCAAGGCTATTGAACCGCTTGAAATTACGGGAATGTTCTCGATGGCATCATCTCCCAATTTCATGATAGAGCCTTTGCCGTAACTTTTCTCGATCTTTTCCATTGCAGCCATCAAGGCTTTCATCTTTTCATTTGCCGGTGCTTTTACTTCAGCCGATTCTTTTTCTTTTGCCATTGTATCGTATTGTGTGTTGAATAATTGTTTGTGTCAAAGATAACTCAAAAAACCAATACATTGAATTATATTAATGTTAAATAAACAAAACGCAAAATATTATTAATGTTATCTAATATTTAAAAAGTGAAGGATGAGAGGCCGCGGAATGACGATATCGTAAATTTATATTTCCAAATCAATGTCAAAAAATTCCTTCCAAGGCAAACCATTTTCACCAAGAGCCTTTAGAAATGGGTCGGGATCGAATTCTTCCACATTATGGACGCCTGCTTTTTTCCATTTTCCGGTCATGAACATCATGGCTCCGCACATGACAGGAACGCCGGTGGTATAACTGACACCCTGGGCTCCGGTTTCCCTGAAGGCTTCCTCGTGGCGGCAATTCTGGTATACGGCATAGGATCTTTCTTTCCCGTCCTTGATACCACGGATGCGGCAACCGATGGATGTCTGACCAGAATAATTTGCACCAAGTTCACCAGGATCCGGCAATACGGCTTTGAGAAACTGGATAGGTACAATTTCCATACCATGATACATGATTGGGTCAATGCGTGCCATGCCGATATTCTGGATTACCCGCAAATGTGTCAGATATTCCTGCCCAAAGGTCATCCAGAAACGGGCGCGTTTGATGGTCGGGAAGTTCTTGACCAGAGACTCGAGTTCTTCATGATATATCAGATAGGATTCTTTAGGTCCCACTTCCGGATATGTCAGAGGCTGATGTATCTCGTGCGGCTCAGTCATGATCCATTTGCCGTTTT
>Ga0265294_10004743_pt1 | contig 16844 bp, 14 predicted proteins | sample MunlanPumphouse3_FD_192504 | JGI IMG/M metagenome (GOLD analysis project Ga0265294, IMG submission 192504) | Groundwater microbial communities from a municipal landfill in Southern Ontario, Canada - Pumphouse #3 | ecosystem: Environmental > Aquatic > Deep subsurface > Groundwater | place...
CAGTTCCTGGCGGTATCCCTCGGGATCCTTTTCTTTGTCAACAAAGCCCTTGATCTCCATCTTCAAACCAGGGCGGTCAGCCAAAGCCTTAGCCAGCAGACCAAGCTTCTGTTCCTCCTCGGAAGACAGTTTGCTGGAACCGACCGCAAAATTGATGACACTGAAATCCTGTCCGCTTCCCATCATGGAGGAGAGCAGGGCAAAGGGCGAGGTAGCCGCTTTGACCAGCAGGTTTTTCAGAACCTGACCAATAACGCCCCAGATGCTGAACTTGGGGTCATCTGTGCGTCCGGTGACCGGTAGATCCAGATGGATCTCTCCCTTGCGGTCTTTGAGCAGAGCCACTGCCAGGCGAACCGGCAGGTTGGTGGCCTTGTCGCTTTCCACCTTCCTGCCAAAGGTAAACTGGTCGATGAATATCTTGTTCTCGGAATTTAGCTGTTTCTTGTCGATCAGGTATTTAAGATCGAGGAACAGCTTGCCTTTGTCTACCGTGTAACCCAGGTAGACGCCGGAGTAGGGGGTGACCGGTGAGAGATCTATATCCCGGAAGGAAACCTTCAGATCGACAAACAGATCATCACGCAGCGGGTTGAGTTTGCCGGTGATCTGTAATGGGGAGTGATTCTCCAGGTTTCCCCGCAGATCCACATCGGCAAACCTTGACTCCTCCGACGACAGGCCACTGACCCGTCCGCCCAGGTTGAAGAAGGTGCTGCTGAAGGTCTGGGGCAGATGGTTGTCTGTGAAGGAAAGCGTGCCGTCCTGTATGGTGACACTTTCTACTGATATCTGACGCTTTGCAAGGGTAGCCGGAGTGTGGGTATCAGCTGCTTGTTGCGCCGCTGTTTTATTGTTTGCTGTGACAGGTGTGGCGCGTGATGACGCAGTCTGGTCAGGTTTCTCATCTTGATCAATCAGATTCTGTAGATTGAGACTGCCATCTTTCCTGACTACAATGCGTGAATAGACATTGTTGAGCGCCACTTGGTGGATACTCAGCTTGAAGGGGGCAAGGTTGCCCTGGATATCGTCAAACTGAAGGCTCTCCCATTTCAGCAGATCCTCTTCGGCGATGGCGTCAATGCTGTGGAATGCACGCACACCGGCGCTTCCCTTGAAACTGCCTCCCGGCTTGCCGTCTCTGAGGGAAATATCCAGATCCATGGCGGTGTCTATAGAGCCACCAATAACAAAGACATTGATGTTATCGGGGAAGTAGGCTTCAAAGGCCCGGATGGGGAGTCGTCCAGCGCTCACCCGTCCCTTGTAACGGAAGGGAAGGGGGGTGATATAGCCGCTGGCCTTGAGTGGGGCATCTTTTCCAAAGGTAGACGAAAAGCGTAGCGCCGCAGGGGTAAACTTCGGTCCATTCAGATTTGAAAGGGACAGATTGGTATTGCGCAATGTGAAACGGGGCGCCACCTCATGGGTCTTGTCAATGAATGCCAGGTTGAATTTATCAACCTGGAAGTGTTTCAGATGGTAGGTGATGGGATAATTTTTGATTTTTGATTTTTGATTTTTTTGTTTTGATTCCGTGTCTGCGGGGGAATTTCGCTTTTTTAATAACGAAAGCAGCGAAATGCTTCCGTCAATTTCCCTGGAGAGGGAAATATCACCTTTTGAAAGGCGGATGTCGCCAACCTCCAGGCGGTTCTCTTTCTGGCTGAAGGTTGCGTTGTTTACCTGAAGATGTGCGAGATCAAACCCCTCTTTGATGCCGTAGCGGGCAGACAGACCTTGCAAGGACAAGTTACCCTGTTCAACTTTAAGCCCGTCAGCCTTGCTAAAGGTTACATCCGCGGATAGATCAAGCGTCCCCTTGACAGGTGCGGTCAGGTACCGGGCCAGATAGGGCCAGCCGCGTTGGATCCTTAGCCCGGTTAGTTCAACAGAAGACGTTGCTGCCAGTGGGGTGACGGAGAAGTCGCCATTGGCGCTGAAGGCGGCATCATTATCCAGCAATAGGGATAACTCATAATCCGCTGTTTTATCAGGCGCGGTGCTGAAATTACTGAGCGCAAGATCGATTTTGGATATTGTACTCTTTATGCTGCCCTTGGGTAGGGTGTCACTGAAATGAACAGTACCGTTTTTGCATAAAAGTGAGGAAACCAGTATTAAAGGTTGTTTTTCAGTCTTGATAGATTTGGTACTGTTTTCCGCAGGCCCCCTTGTTTTTGTGCCTGTCTTTGCCGCTGGCAACAGGTGTGAATACATCCAATCACCCTTTTCATCACGACTGACAAACAGTTCCAGACCATCCAGTCTGATTGCATTGAATTCAAACAGCTGTGTAAACACCTCTAATCTGGATGCCTCTAACTCCAGTTTTGGGAGCTTGACAAGGGATAGTCCGCTCTTCATATCGATATTTATATCATCCAGCCTTACCAGACCCTTGATGGTTAGTTCAGGCTTTTTGTCCGCTGAAATGCGATAACTGACATCAGTGTACATGGTCAGTTTGCCAGATGTCAGGTTAACCGGGGGGGTGACAGGAGAATAGGCGACATATTTGGGCAGGCTGAGTTGTTTGAGGTTGACGTGCACCGAGGTTTCCAGGGATTTACTGAGTGGTTTGAGCTTGCCTGCAAAACTGAAAGGGGCGTTATTGACCAGGGCGGATATTCTCGGATCGGTATATTTCTCTGCCAGGTAGGGGATGTTGCTGATAAAGGGAATTGTGATCTCCAGTGCACGGACAGTATGCTTTCTCCCTCCGTCAACGATATGATCGTCAAAATCAAAAGAACCGTTTTTGACGGTGATATTATTGATCGAGAATAAAAACTCGCTTTTCTTATCACGTTTGGGAGCGGGTTTCTGCCGGTCAAGGATGTCGCTAAAGCTATAGCGGTTGGGTGCGATGCGGGCAATGCTGAAGGTGGGGGTATCAATGTCAACATGCGAGAGTATCAGTGCACGCTTGTAGATGGATGCCAGGGCCAGCGAGGCCCGCACCTGTTTAAAGCTGATCAGGGGGGCGCCCTTCTTCTCGTCTATGGAAAAGTCCTTGACGGTTATTGTCATGCTGAAAGGGTTGATGGACACGGATTTCAGGTGTGTCTTCCGCCCGGTGGTCTCCTGGATGGTGGCTACGGCTTTGCTTCTGACAATCATTGGCAGGATGGCAATGGTGAACAGGAGAATGGCAGCCGTTATTCCCATTGCCATGAGAATGTATTTATTTCTTTTTGACATATAAAACCTCGTATTGAGTGTATCTTCGATTTTCGTTTTTTATACTACAAAGTTGATATGGCGGGTTATGTTTTTCCGTAGAATATCGTCTTGCTCTGTTGAGCATAATTTTGCAACGTCATGATACACTGTTTATGTTGAAAAATTGCGTCAAAACGGATACAAATAAACCCTTGTTCGATTCCGGCTATGTGAGACATATTAAATTATTTGAGTTTGGGAGGTAGTGATGAGCCTTGTAACTTTGTACGACACGACCCTGCGGGATGGTACCCAGGCGGAAGATATCTCGTTCCTGCTGGAGGATAAAATCCGCATTGCCCACAAGCTGGACGAGTTGGGGGTACATTATATTGAGGGTGGCTGGCCGGGAAGCAATCCCAAGGACGTGGCTTTCTTCAAGGATATCAAAAAGGAGAAACTTTTCCAGGCCAAGATTGCAGCTTTTGGTTCTACCCGCCGCGCCAAGGTGACCCCGGATAAAGACAGCAATATCATCACACTTATCAAGGCTGAGCCGGATGTGATCACGATCTTCGGCAAAACCTGGGATTTTCATGTGCGGGAGGCGCTGCGCATTTCACTGGAAGAGAATCTGGAGCTGGTCTTTGACTCGCTGGAGTATCTTAAAAAACATGCACCCGAAGTATTCTATGATGCCGAGCACTTCTTCGACGGTTACAAGGCCGACCCCGAGTATGCCATCAAGACCCTCAGGGCAGCCGAGCAGGCTAATGCCGACTGCATCATTCTGTGCGATACCAACGGCGGTACCATGCCGTTCGAGTTAGCCGAAATTATCAAGGAAGTCAAAAAACAGATCTCGACTCCTCTTGGCATTCATACTCATAACGATTCCGAATGCGCTGTTGCCAACACGCTACACGCTGTTGATCTGGGCATAGTGCAGGTACAAGGAACCATTAATGGTTTTGGCGAACGTTGTGGCAATGCAAATCTCTGCTCAATTATCCCGGCCCTCAAGGTCAAGATGAAAAAGGATTGCATCACAGATGAGCAGATGCGTCACTTGCGGGATGTCTCCCGTTTTGTTTACGAACTGGCCAATATCTCACCGAACAAACATCAGGCTTATGTCGGCAACTCGGCTTTCGCCCACAAAGGCGGTGTACATGTCAGCGCCATTCAGCGTCATCCCGAAACCTACGAGCATATGCGGCCGGAACTTGTGGGTAACTGTACCCGTGTCTTGATATCTGATCTCTCCGGGCGTTCCAATATACTGGCCAAGGCCGAGGAATTCAATATCAACCTGGACAGCAAGGATCCCGTGACTTTGGAGATTCTTGATAATATAAAGGAAATGGAAAACCGTGGTTACCAGTTTGAAGGGGCTGAGGCATCCTTCGAGCTTTTGATGAAGAAGGCACTTGGAACTCATAGAAAGTTCTTCCATGTTCTTGGATTTCGCGTGCTTGACGAGAAGCGCGGTGACGATCAGAAGCCCATGGCTGAAGCTACAATCATGGTTAAGGTAGGGGGTAAGGTGGAGCATACCGCAGCAGAGGGAAATGGTCCGGTCAATGCTTTGGACAACGCCATCCGTAAGGCCCTGGAGAAGTTTTATCCAAAACTGAAGGAATTAAAACTGTTGGATTACAAAGTGCGTGTTCTTCCGGCAGGACAGGGCACGGCTTCATCTACGCGTGTGCTGATCGAGTCGGGTGATAAGCAGAGTCGTTGGGGAACAGTCGGGGTTTCGGACAATATTATTGACGCATCCTACCAAGCCTTGATCGACAGTATCGACTACAAGTTGCATAAGTCGGAAGAATTACCAATATACAGCAGATGATATTGAGGTCATGGAGTAACCGTAATGGTTCAATGCGACCGGATAATCATCATTCTACTTGCCGTAATAATTACCGTTCCTGTTATCATTAAAAGCCGCCCAAGCAGGTTAGCCCCTGTTTCGGCGGTTTCTTTTGTTTCATCGACGTCTGGGAGGGGGTACGTACGTGTCAGTGGGGATGTCAGGCATCCCGGCATATATCCAATAAGCGCCAATATGATGACAGTAAACGCCATTAAAATGGCGGAACCCCTCCAGTCCGCTACAGGCTTCATTCCTGATGGTTGTGAAGCATTTGTTGTTCGGAATGGAACAGGTCTCAAGGTGGCAAGGCATCCCAAGGGCGCCTCGGAAGTGTTTTTTGAATCGCTGCCAACAGCACATCGTATTGTCTTGGGCATTCCGCTGGATATCAATACTATGACCGCGGAGGATTTTGAACGTATCCCGGGTATCGGTACTGTTCTGGCAAGACGAATTATCGAGTATCGTCAAATTAATGGCGGTAAAATGGAGGTAAAAGATCTCGTTTCCATTGAAGGAATAGGTGAAAATAAATATAACCACCTGGAGAAATATTTCAAGGGATTGTAATATAACAATTTTTTCTTAGTTTTTGGAAGTGCGAAAAATGAGAGACATTTTTTTGGCATGCATGATGAATAAGCATTCAATACTGACGACATGAAGTTATCAATTATTGGGAGGATTATTCTATGCAATGTCCACGCTGCAAGGGTCGCATGTTCGCCGAAAAATTCTATGATTTTGTTCGTTCTTTCAGTGCCTGGAAATGCACTTGCTGTGGTGAGTTGCTTGACGCAACCATCTTGGTGAATAGGGCAAGGAATAACAATAATCACCTTGGCTGACATCTTCCTTATTCTTCATAACTAAGATACAAAAAGGGGAACCCGTTACCGGATTCCCCTTTTTGTTTGACACAATAGCTTCGAAAGGATATTGAACACGACTGGATTTGATATTGAGTTTTGTCCGAAAACAGGGAGAGTACAAGGTCATGGCAAGAAACGACGGCAGGGAGCAACGGACAATGCGTCCGGTGACCATAACCAGAAATTTTACCAAGCATGCTGAAGGTTCGGTGCTTGTGGCGTTTGGCGACACAAAGGTTATCTGCACCGCCTCGGTCGAGGAATCAGTACCGTCTTTCCTGAGAGGCAAGGGAACTGGTTGGGTAACGGCTGAGTATTCAATGCTGCCTCGTGCAACCCATACCCGTTCGTCACGCGAGGCGGCAAGAGGCAAACAGAGTGGGCGCACATTGGAGATTCAGCGCCTGATTGGCCGTTCTTTGCGAGCAGTTACCGATTTGACTGCACTCGGCGAGCGAAGTATTTATATCGACTGCGACGTGATTCAGGCTGATGGAGGCACTAGAACAGCATCCATTACCGGTGCTTATGTAGCGTTGGTCGATGCACTGGGCACACTAAGGGATCGGGGGTTGCTGGCTCAACTCCCGTTGAAAGAGGCAGTAGCCGCCGTGAGTGTCGGTATCGTTGCGGGCGAGGCCGTGCTTGATCTGAATTATATTGAGGATTCTGCCGCTGAAGTGGATATGAATTTTGTCATGACCACCAGCAATTGCTTTGTCGAGGTGCAGGGTACAGCCGAAGCCGAACCGTTTTCCATTGAGCAGATGGACGCCATGCGTACCCTTGCCATGGAGGGGATCCGGAAATTATTCATTGTCCAGCAGGAGGCGCTCAAACGATGACATCGCTGGTGGTGGCTACACGTAACCGCGGTAAACTGAAAGAGATCCAGACTTTTCTGGAAGGACTTGTTGTGAATATCCACTGTGCCGCCGATTTTGAAGGATTTCCCGATACAGTTGAAGATGGCGCAACCTTCGAGCTTAACGCCCTGAAAAAGGCGCGGGAAGCCGTTTGTTTCACCGGCCTGTCGGCGTTGGCTGATGATTCGGGGCTGGTCGTGGATGCACTTGATGGCCGCCCCGGCGTTTACTCTGCCAGATTTGCCGGTGATGAGGCTGATGATGATGCCAATAATCGTAAGCTACTGGAAAAACTCGAAGGTGTACCATCTGACTTGCGTCAGTGTGCTTTTGTCTGTTCCATGGTTTTTGTGTCGTCTGATGGTTGCAAGCTGACCTTTACCGGAAGGATAGGAGGACGGATTCTCGATGAAGGGCGAGGTAAAGGTGGTTTCGGGTATGATCCGCTATTTCTGGTGGATGGTTTTGATCGTACCATGGCTGAACTGTCAATCGAGGAAAAAAACCGGATCAGTCATCGTGGACAGGCTCTACTACAGTTTCGCGAGTACCTTGAAACACATAAATGACTTGTTTATCAAGCAGATGTATCAGTAAATTAAAGTGATGCTGTAACCATATTTGTTGTAAAGCCAATTTTATGCTTTACCGTTTTGAGATCGGATAACTGACCAATGAAAAAAGATTATAAAGATACTGAAATCACAAAAAAACAACGTGAGTCGCTCCGTACAAAAAATCCAATAAATTCTATTGTTCAACATGCAGAAGACAAACTCTCTCGCAGGTCAATAGTAGAGGTTGAAATATCCGGGCTTGATGAGGAGGGATACGGTATTTCCTGTAGCGAGACCCATGCGCTCAGAATAGGTGGGGCTTTGCCTGGTGATACTGTTCGTGCCGGAATTGACCACGTTGCATTGCGTATGGCGTTCGGCCATGTGTTAAGAATTCTGAAGCCATCTCCGATGCGAAGTAAGCGGCCTCCGTGCAGAGTCAGTTCGCAGTGCCTCGGCTGTCCGCTGATAGTCATGAAATACGGAGATCAGTCGGAATTCAAGCGACAGTTTATTCTAAAACAACTTCGCGAATATCGCGATCTGGGAGAGATAACAGTTCATCCGCTTCTTTCTCCACTGCGTTTGATACATTATCGCACCACTGCCCGACTGGTTATTGCCGGTAAACATTCCGAGCCGTACATTGGTATTTTTCGCCGCTCATCACATGATGTGTTCGATCTTAATGACTGCCCGATCCATCATCCGTTGGTCAATAGGGTGATTGAGGTGGTCAGGCGGGGCATTGCCAAGATGAAGGTACCGGTGTTCAATCCCCGCAGCAAGATGGGGCTTCTGCGCTATCTGGTAGTCAGGGTTTCCGAATCGGAGCAAAAGGCCATGGTGGTGTTTGTAACCTCGGAGCGATCATACAACGAAATACACCATTTAGGAAAATTTGTCCGCGAACAGCTCCCCGAAGTGGAGGTGGTTGCCCAGAACGTAAACAGCTCGGAAGGGAACGTGATCATGGGACCTGTAGACCACTTCCTGACCACGAAACATCATCTGACTGAACGGATCGGTGATATTGCCTTGATGATTTCGCCACGTTCTTTTTTTCAGGTAAATCGCGAAGGCGCCTGTCTGATCTACAACAAAGTCAAAGAATGGGCTCAGTTGACTGGTCATGAAACCGTGCTTGACCTTTACTGCGGTATTGGTGGGATTGCCCTTTCGCTGGCATCAGTCGCCAAAAAAGTGATTGGAGTAGAGGTCGTTGAGGCCGCGGTAGCAGATGCAGGTAAAAATGCACGCCTGAATGGCATCAATAATTGTACATTTGAAGCGGGTGATGCTGCTGAACTGCTTGAGGATCTTGCCTCAGATGGTGAACACTTTGATATGGTGGTGCTCAATCCTCCCCGAAAAGGATGTGATGAGCTGGTATTGCGGAGGGTTGCGGCTCTTTCGCCGCGTACGCTGATCTATGTTTCCTGTTCACCCCATAGTCTGGCCCGTGATCTCAATATGCTGAAAACTTTAGGGTATTGCTGCCCGGAAATGCAACCAGTGGATATGTTTCCACAAACTATGCATGTAGAGACTGTTGCGAGACTGGAAAAAACTGATAAAAGCTCTTGACAACATAGAATGATTATTGTTATTAAAACAATTCCTTTATTGTAGGCGCGTAGCTCAGGGGGAGAGCGCTACCCTGACACGGTAGAGGTCGACGGTTCGAGACCGTCCGCGCCTACCATTAAAGCAGGCAGTGTCGGGGCATCGATAGGTTCGATGCCTTTTCTGTTTCACATATAAAAGGATTTTGTATGTCAACTATTAGCATCATACTTCCTGATGGTTCGACGCGTGAATTGTCGACCGGCGCGACTGTTGCCGATCTGGCTGTTTCCATCGGCGCTGGTCTTGCCAAGGCTGCTATTGCCGGCAAGATAAACGGTGCTTTGGTCGATTTAACAACTCCGCTGACCAACAACGCACATGTTGAAATAGTTACCGAAAAGAATCCCGAAGGGTTAGAGCTTATCCGCCACTCTACCTCCCATCTGATGGCCCATGCAGTCAAGGAGCTTTTTCCCAAGGCAAAAGTGACAATTGGTCCGGCCATTGAAAATGGTTTCTATTACGACTTTGATATGGATACCCCCTTTACACCAGAAGATCTGGAACGTATTGAGGCAAAGATGGCTGAGCTGGCTAAAGCAGACTTAAAGATTATACGTCAGGTTCTTTCCAGTTCAGATGCAATAAAAATGTTCTCGGAAATGGGAGAAACCTACAAGACAGAGCTTATCAACGATCTTGGTGTTGATACTGTTTCGGTCTACAGTCAGGGCGATTTTGCCGATCTTTGCCGTGGTCCGCATCTGCCCTCCACTTCTCGCATCAAGGCATTCAAACTGCTTTCCATAGCAGGCGCCTACTGGCGCGGAGACGAAAAAAATCGCATGCTGCAGCGCATCTATGGAACGGCCTTTACTGATAAAAAAGAGCTTGAAGCCTATCTGCACCGTATTGAGGAAGCGAAACGCCGCGATCATCGCAAACTTGGGAAAGAACTGGACCTGTTTTCATTTTCCGACGAGGTTGGCGCAGGCTTTGCCATTTGGCATCCCAAAGGGGCCATGCTGCGCACCATTCTTGAAGACTTTGAACGTAAGGAACACCTTAAGCGTGGTTACGACATTGTCGTCGGCCCACAGATTCTCAAGACGGAGTTGTGGCAGAGGTCCGGGCATTACGAAAACTACCGAGAGAACATGTATTTTACCGATGTCGACGAGCAGAGTTTCGGCATCAAGCCGATGAACTGCCTCGCCCATATGATGATCTATAAATCTCATCTTCGGAGCTACCGCGATCTGCCATTACGGTTTTTCGAGTTGGGGACGGTGCATCGCCATGAACGGGCCGGCGTTTTGCACGGACTTATGAGGGTTCGCTGTTTCACTCAGGATGACGCGCATATTCTCTGTACACCTGAACAGTTGGATGCCGAGATCAAGGGTGTCCTGTCATTTGTCAGTGATTTTATGGGAATATTTGGTTTTGACTATGAGATGGAACTTTCTACGCGTCCAGAGAAGTCCATCGGTGACGATTCAGCCTGGGAGCTTGCCACCAATGCGCTGTTATCAGCTCTCAAGGACACCGGTCGTCCTTATGAGATCAACGAAGGCGATGGCGCTTTCTACGGTCCGAAGATTGATATAAAATTACGTGATTGTCTTGACAGGAGGTGGCAGTGTGCTACTATCCAGTGCGATTTTACGCTCCCCGAGCGCTTTGATCTGACGTATGTCGGCAGCGATGGTGAGAAAAAACGTCCTGTAATGGTACATCGGGTCATTCTTGGTTCCATAGAGCGCTTCATCGGGGTACTGATAGAGCATTTTGCCGGTAGCTTCCCGCTATGGCTTTCCCCTGTACAGGCAATCGTACTGACCGTAACTGATAATCATATTCCTTTTGCCCAGAGTGCGTTTATGCGCCTAAGGGAAGCTGGTGTAAGGGTACAGCACGATTTCCGTAACGAGAAATTGAGCTTCAAGATTCGTGAGGCCCAGTTACAGAAGATCCCCTATATGTTGGTCATCGGTGACAAGGAAGTGGAACAAGGCACGGTTACTCCACGCTATCGCGATGGGAAGAACCTTGCTTCTATGAAGCCGACAGATTTTGCAGCTTTTGTTGAGAGTGAAAGTAATAAATTCAGATAGTTTTTGATCGAGGAACAGGCGTCTTGAGTCGTTCCATCCAGGAGGTGTAGTCATAGCAAAACCTACCGTTAACATTAACATTGCCATTCGTGCTACTGAAGTCCGAGTGATAAGCGCAGAAGGAGAGGCTCTCGGTGTAATTCCGACATCTGCTGCCCTTGAAATGGCTGAGCAGCAGCAGCTTGATCTTGTGGAGGTTTCACCTAATGCTGTTCCCCCTGTCTGTCGAATCATGGATTACGGTAAGTTCAAGTACCAGCAGAGCAAGAAACTGCAGGAAGCAAAAAAGAAGCAGGTGCATGTAGAGGTCAAGGAGATCAAATTACGTCCCAAGACCGATGATCACGATCTAATGTTCAAGGTTAAGCATGTTAGACGCTTTCTTGAAGAAGGAAACAAGGCTAAAGTGACACTCGTGTTCAGGGGTAGGGAGATTACCCACATGGATATCGGACGTGCTGTCATAGCAAAATTTGCCGCTGAATTGGCCGATATTGCAGTGGTCGAATCCCAACCTCGCGTAGATGGACGTAGCATGTTCATGATTGTAGCCCCCAAGGTAAAAAAATAAAGAGTATTTTGAGGTTTTTGCAAAAGGATCTTTTTGGATGCAGTAATCATTTTGCAAGAGTTTATATTGAGATAATTTACAAATGAAGGAGAACAGCAATGCCGAAAATAAAGACAAATCGCGGGGCCGCCAAGCGCTTCAAAAAAACCGGCACAGGCCGCATCAAGCGTAGTAATGCCTTTACCAGCCACATCCTCACATCCATGACCCGCAAGCGTAAGCGCAACCTGCGTGGCGGTTCCATGGTGGCAGATGTTGACCAGAAAAATATCGCAAGACTTATCCCGTACAAATAGCGGACAACATGCCAAGAACCATGAGGAATGTCTCCCCTTGTGGATCGGGCGAAATTCATGACGAAGGAGTAATAGTATGCCACGCGTAAAAAGAGGTTTTAAAGCGAGACGAAGACGTAATAAGGTGCTGAAACTTGCCAAGGGTTATCGTGGCGCGCGAAGTAAATTGTTCCGTAGCGCGACAGAAGCAGTTGACCGGGCACTTAATTATGCCTTCCGTGATCGTCGCGTCAAGAAGCGCGATTTCCGTAGTTTGTGGATTACACGTATCAATGCCGCCTCACGTTTGAACGGACTCTCCTACAGCAAGTTCATTTTCGGCCTCAAAAAAGCAAAAGTAGAAATCGACCGCAAGGTTCTGGCAGACATTGCCGTCTCTGACCCTAAAGGGTTTATGGAGATTGCAGGCTTGGCCAAAGCCAGTATCTAAGATTCAGTAGTGCAACATACATCACCACACGGGGAATGGGATGAAACACTCCCATTCTTTTTTTTTAAGGGTAGATACTATGCTGGAACAGCTTGAACGATTGAAACAAGAGGCCCTGCAGGCCATTACTGAAGCATCTGGCGAAGATGTACTTCTGAATATCCGTGTCAGATTTCTTGGTCGCAAAGGTGAGTTAACAGCTCTGATGAAGGGACTTGGGACGCTTGCGCCTGAAGAACGTCCAGTTGTTGGTCAACTGGTCAATTCTATCAGGGATGAGATTGAAACCAGTCTTGAAAACGGTCTGCTGGCATTCCGCGAACGGGCAAAGGCTGAACGTCTACAGTCAGAACGGATTGACGTTACCCTTCCGGGTCGCCGTCAGATTTTCGGGACTAAACATCCCATATCTCTGGTGATTGAAGAAGTCTGCGACATCTTTGCAGGATTAGGTTTCTCTGTTGCCGAAGGTCCCGAAATTGAGCATGACTGGTACAATTTTGAAGCGCTCAACTTTCCGCCGGAGCATCCCGCACGTGATATGCAGGACACTTTCTTTGTAGATGATAACATGCTGTTACGTACACACACCTCACCGGTGCAGATCCGTACCATGCTGAAGAAAAAACCACCTTTACGCATTATTGCTCCAGGGACGGTTTACCGCTGTGACTCGGATGCCACGCATTCCCCAATGTTTCATCAGATTGAGGGACTGATGGTGGACAACGGAGTTACCTTTGGAGACCTGAAGGGTATTCTGACTGTTTTCACAAACCAGCTATTCGGGCTGAAGAGCGGTGTACGCCTGCGTCCCAGTTTCTTTCCTTTTACTGAACCCTCTGCTGAGGTGGATATCTCTTGCGTGCTCTGTGGCGGGAAGGGATGTCGCATTTGCAAAAACAGTGGCTGGCTGGAGATTCTTGGGGCCGGTATGGTAGATCCCGAGGTTTACCGTCATGTCAATTACAATGCTGAGGACATATCCGGTTTTGCTTTCGGTATGGGGATTGAGCGTATTGCGATGTTGAAGTATGGCATTAATGACATGCGCCTGCTCTTCGAAAATGACGTGCGTTTTCTGCGTCAATTTTAAATAATTTCATATTTTAAATTTTACCGTTTATGGTGCTCATATATGAAAGTAACCTATAATTGGCTCAAAGAATTCGTTGATTTTGACCTCTCACCTGAACAGCTTGCCGATGTATTGACTATGCTTGGACTCGAAGTGGAAGGGATGGAGAAGTCCGGCTCTGGGATGGACGATGTAGTTGTGGCTGTTGTTGAGGAAAAACGCCAGCATCCCAATGCGGAAAAGCTCTCTCTCTGCCTTGTAAATAACGGTGTAGATGTGCTGAACGTAGTTTGCGGCGCACAGAATTTCAAGGCTGGCGACAAGGTAGCCTTGGCCCGGATTGGCGCCATCCTTCCTGGCGAGTTCAGGATCAAGCGATCCAAAATACGTGGTGAGGAATCCTGCGGTATGCTTTGCTCCGAGAAGGAATTGGGGTTGGCCGAGGAAAGCGCCGGTATTATGATTCTGCCGTCTGATCTACCCCTTGGGCAACCGGTCTTTGCGGCGCTCGGCCTTAAGGATACCCTTTTCGAAATCGGATTGACTCCTAACCGTGCCGATTGCTTGAGCGTTGTTGGTATTGCCCGAGAGATTGCCGCCAAGCTGGGAAAGAAGGTCAACTTCACTGACTCCGCCATCTCCGAAGGGACTGATGCTATTAATAGCATCATAGGTGTCACTGTTGAGGATGCGGATCTCTGTCCACGATACGCAGCCCGCTATGTCTCGGGTTGTAAAATTGCTCCATCACCAAATTGGCTTGTAAAACGTCTAAATATGATCGGGATACGTTCTATCAATAACGTGGTTGATGTAACCAATCTGGTGATGATGGAGATGGGACAACCACTGCATGCCTTTGACTGTAACCATCTGGCAGGACGACGCATCGTCGTGCGCCGGGCACACGAAGGCGAGCCGTTTATCACACTTGACGGCCAGCAGCGAACCCTTGTTGCCAGCGATCTTGTTATTTGTGATGATGAACGGCCAGTAGCCTTGGCCGGGATAATGGGTGGAGAAAACTCGGAAATCACCGATGAAACTGCCAATATCCTTTTGGAGAGCGCCTGGTTCAATCCTGCCGCAATCCGTAAGACCAGCAAACGGCTTGGTCTTCATACCGAATCATCACATCGCTTCGAACGTGGCGCCGATATCGGAGGAATAACCCGTGCCCTTGACCGGGCTACGGCATTAATCGCTCAGCTGGCAGGCGGTAGCGTGGCTCAGGGGCGTGTTGATGTCTATCCGGTTGTATTTGAACCACGTCTGATCACCTTCCGCCCCGAGCGCGCCAATCAACTTATCGGGGTAAAACTTGCAAAACCCGAAATAGTCGATATTCTTGTTCGGCTTGAATGTAGTGTTATCGAGCTATCAGATGATGTATTGCAGGTTACACCTCCATCTTATCGCGTTGACATTGAGCGCGAGATTGATCTGGTTGAGGAAATTGCACGGATGAACGATTTTGACAAAATCCCTGCTACCATGCCAATGGCACATGTTGTTTCAGACCGTCCTTCACCTCACCAACGCATGGAACGTACAGTCAGGAATATTCTTGTGGCCCAGGGCATGAACGAGATTATAAATTTCAGCTTCACTGCGCCGGATGCTGCTGGCAAACTCCTTCTTGCTGCGGATGATCCTCGACATGTTGCAATTCGTCTTACCAATCCTCTGGTTGAAGAACAGTCGGTTATGCGTACAACTCTTCTTCCAGGGCTTCTTGAAACTGTATTCCGCAATATCAGCGTCCGCTCCCTTGATCTTAAGTTGTTTGAAATGCGACGGATTTATTTGCCGACAGAGGCAGGAGAAATGCCTCGCGAACCGATCTATGTTGTTGGTGCGTTTACTGGTTTACGTGAGAGGGAGGGCTGGAATCATGCCCGTGAAACTGTTGATTTTTACGATGTCAAGGGAGTCATAGAAAACCTTCTGGAACTTCTGAACATTGGTGGTGTAAAATGGGAGGCTAACGTCCCCGAGCCTTTCTACCACCCCGGTAAATCCTGTAGCATAATAGCTGGTCGAGAGAGGATCGGCTCAATAGGTGAAATTCACCCCACTGTTCAGGAAAATTTTGGACTGGATAAGCCGGTTTATTGTTTTGAACTCAATTTTGAAAAACTTGTGCTAATGAGTCGTCAGAAACGCACGGTGGTTGCGCCATCCCGTTTTCCGGATAGTACCAGAGATATCGCCATGCTGGCGCCTGATGATCTCCAGGCGGAAAAGATCGTCGAGTGTGTCAGGGGGGTAAAGGCTCGGGAAGTCGAACATGTGGGGATTTTTGACCTGTATCGAGATAGTGGAATACCGGACGGGTTTCGAAGTATTGCAATACGCGTTCGTTATGGCTCGTATGATAGAACGCTTACAGACGACGAAATAGGTTTGATTCATACAAAAATCTTAGAGGATCTGGTTAATAAGTTAAAAGTATCAATAAGATAAAAACCTATTGCGAAATAAGTGGCCCTGTGCTATAAAATTCATTCTTTTGTTTTTAGTTAATAAATTAACGCAGATAGAGGTTATTATGACCAAAGCGGACATTGTTGAACGTATTCATCAGAAGATTGGATTCTCAAAAAAAGAGTCTGCCGAAATGGTTGAAACGGTTTTCGGTCTTATAAAAAATACTCTTGAAGCTGGTGAGAAAATAAAAATTGCGGGGTTTGGCAATTTTGTTGTCAAACAGAAGGCTGATCGCAGGGGGCGTAATCCTCAGACCGGCGAAACCATAACTATTGCGGCACGACGTATTCTTACATTCAAGCCGAGCCAAGTGCTTAAAAATGCAATCAATACTGAGCTTAAAGAAGCATAGTTGTCATTCTACCTCATGAACAGTTCCTTCCCCGACAAACTTTACTATAAAATTGGTGAAGTTGCACAGATCGCAGGAGTAAAGACATCGGTGCTCCGTTTTTGGGAAACTGAATTTGAGTTTTTGAAGCCTGAAAAGAGTTCATCAGGACAGCGACTATATTTAAAAAAAGAAGTTGATTTAATTCTGGAGCTCAAACGCCTCCTTTATATAGAAAAATTCACCCTTGAAGGCGTCAGGAAACGGATCTCCCACCGTGGCAAAATACTCTTGAACGATACTACAAAGGTATGCTCGGATACTGATCATATTGGTCTGCTGAGAGAAATCAGGATTGAGTTGCAGGCTTTAAGATGTCAGTTATAAGCGAGTAATTTTTATCGGTGCGTAGCGCAGCCTGGTAGCGCACTAGACTGGGGGTCTAGTGGTCGCAAGTTCGAATCTTGTCGCACCGACCAATTAATTGCAGGGATTCAACCGATTCGGTTGAGTCCCTTTTTTATTGTGCGCCAGGCATGGCGCGTGGCGCGTAAGCGCCATCCAATCAGCTGCGGTGGTTGATTGGTAATTTGGAGGTGCAAGTCCTCTACGGGCCCTGA